>JAAUYK010140027.1_pt1 | contig 10041 bp, 13 predicted proteins | sample 7278021 | NCBI WGS metagenome assembly JAAUYK01 (sample SAMN14350223, study PRJNA611818) | marine sediment metagenome | isolation source: surface marine sediment (1.8m) | place: French Polynesia: Moorea | collected 2018-08
ACCTGCGGCAAAGCCGTAGGTAAAAATGGACTGAGCCAATCCAGATTCGTTTATATAATGCAACTTTCGCCATTCAGCAGAAACAATGTGACACTCAAGGGAGTTAGTTCAATTGTTTCTTTTCATGTGGCAGCTCGTACTTATCGGTATTGCGCTGAGAAAGGGTTATTACTTATAATGAGGATGTCTTTGGGCCATTCTTCAAAGATCAATCTAAGATTTTGCATATTGCATGTAAGCTATGAATGCAGAATGCATGAAGTTTATATTACGATCTAGCCATTGTTCATTTTATGCGAGACTCAAAGCTGCTGAAGAAAAGCGGTAGGTCTCGAATCTGACGACGAAAGAGATCACACTTTGATGCATTTGCCCGTCTATGTATAGTATGTTTAATATGTCTGGAAAGCTTGAATACAAAATAGTACTAGGTGTTCCAGCGTAGCATCCCCGCGGCGACTGCCTTCTCCAAGGCAAGTCCCACATCGAATACGGCGACGCCGAGCATCAGTCCCACGTAGCCACCCACCTCGGCCACCATAGAGAGGAACGGGTACTCCCTAATGGTGGTCTTCACCTGAAAGACGACCCAGCCGAATACATTCGAATCATTGCCACCATGCCAAATACGTAGTCTAAGTAGATCTTAGGATTTCATAGCTTTAATATGGGACAATGAGCTTGTCATGGAATTCCTCGACGAGAGAGTTGAAGGTCAGTTTAATGAACCCTTCCTTCGACTAAGAAAGATATACCTAAGTCACCGCGTATTTTTTCAAACATCCCGCCACTTATACTCTGATCTCTCCGTCGACCTTGTCTGGCCACCCGAGTGCGATCCTCATGTCGGCGCAGGGCCGGGGACAAAGATCCAACGGATGGACGATCCTGAGGTCCCTGTAAAGCCTGACGGCTTTGGCCATTAGTTCTCCGTCGTTGCACGGCTCGGACTCTTGCAGCCAGGGAACCGTGCAGTTCAGTTTGGCCATCATCCTTCGCTTTATCTTAAGTTGAGGATGGTTAGCAGAGATTAACAGTTGACTCCCGACCAGTCACCAATGTGGAAACCAGGTAGCAAACAGGGTAGCATATGCTCAACTTATGGTGCAGGGTTTGGGGCAAAGTAATGAGCAAACAATAGAGTACGGACGGGGCTGTGATGTAAAACAGGGTAGCAAACAGGGCAGCAAAACCAGAGCAGGGTAGTTGAGCAGAGGACTGAACTTTACCAGCTATGGTGTTTTCCCTTAATCAAACAGGTTACCAAATTTGCAAACAATGCACCTAATCTAAGTGCTCTACTGTTTCTTTTTTCAAAACATGAAAGCATTCCATGTTGCAAACATACCACCAAAGTCCTATTTTTGACTGGTCGGGCTCCAATACGTACCTGTCTGGCCAGGCACTGGTCGTATGCTCCGTCCAAGTCCGCTCGGCAGGTTCCCATCTCGGCTCCCAGTTGATCTCTGAAGACGGTGTGGTGGACCCCGACAAAGTACATGGTGCCGGAGTGGGTGAAGGCGCGCGCCTGGTTGAAACCAAGGTCTCGCTGCGAAAAAACAAGAGGACATAGCTCTATGGACCGGCGTCGAAGGCAAAGACTCAATACACAAAAGAGACTAGTGGATATGGGTTACACCATGGGTATGGTGTCCACCATAGGTATTGGATCCACCATGAGAATGGAGCTCACTATTGTATGTAGTAATCTCATTGTATGAGCCGTTTTCATGGTCAGGATGTCTAAAGTCGGTAAATTCACATGAAATGTCCCGCCGTTTGAAAGCAGGCTGCGGGCCTGCGCTCGCCCTGCGGCCTGCGGGCCTGCGCTCGAGCGGGAGCGCGCTGGAGAGCAAATGGTGGGACATTGACGACGCGGAATGTCATGGAACATCATAGAAAGCTGCGGCCGGTTGAGACTTCAGAGAGATCAAATGGCGGGGCAATTAAAGTGGATGTCATGGAACATCATAGAAAGCTGAGCACAAAAGTTGGGCAAAGAGTGCGGATGTCTAAATATTGGCTACCCTGAGTAAGGAGAGTGTTTGTTAGTGCACACCTCCGAGTTCCAAAGCCATTAACCAGAGGGCAGAACCACAGGGATTGAACAAAGGGCAAGGTAAAAACTGATTAGATTTTTACAATCCTGCAAGCTACTTTCAAGTTAAGCTTGAGTTAATCTTTAAGCAACGTTTTAACTTCCTGCCGGCCGCCGATATATCTGTATTACAGTATAGTAAAACATATTGACTTGAATTTTAATGCAATGTTTTGACTACCGGCCGCCAGCCCGTGTCCCCTCTTCCACTTTCAATGACCTTCCCTGTATCCTACGCTCTCCTATAAAGCTAGCGGCCATAGCAAAATCGACTTTAGGCTTGGAAAGGGAAACATCCGAAACAATCATTTTGAATGATTTGCAGGGAAGTCAATAGAGACAAAGTGAATGAGGTCAAAGAGCTTTCTTTCTTGGGAAAGTAATTGTTTACAGGAAATAGGAAATGGGAAGAGGAAGTTGTCTACAGTCAGGGATTCTATAATGAGCAGAACAACAAATACACAAAAACACTTAAACTTAGGGCCTAATCTCACGAAATTCCAAAAATGAACAACAAAGTAAATTTACCTTTCTTCAATCTGGTCCTCCCTGAGTATGGATGACTTACAGCGCGTACATACCTTACATGTAAGTAGATTTCTACATGAAATTTTAAATCATAACTTTGATTGTGTACAATATACGTATAGTACCCACAATACTTACAGCTAATAATTAATAACTCACAAAGTTACTGAAAATTGATGCTTAAGAAATATGCGAAAATTATAGGCAATAAATAATTAATCAAGAAACACAGCATATCACGTATAATGTGGAAGGGGGAATATTTTACTTTCCGTACAATTACTATGTTCCTCATTTTCTGTGTCCCGTCATTTGCTCTCAGCCTTCTACGATGTTCCATGACATTCGACGATCTCACTGCGAGCGCGCTCCCGCAGAGCAAGCGCCGGCCCGCAGCCGCCTTTCAAATGGTGGGACATTTCATGTGAATTTACGGGCGTTACAGGATGTCACCTTGACCAAAAGGCTTCTGAACATGAAGAAGAAAAAAAGTTCACTTTTAGACCGTTGTCTTCGACACCGGTAAAAAAACCTAATTGCTAAAGTTTCTGTGTTGGTTTTAGATCTTCAGTTTACCTGTCCTGGGTAATGCATGTAGACGAAGCTGTCCGTTAGGGTTTTTATCGTGACGGTGATGATTCCCAGTTTGGAGCCCAACTTAGCATTGATGAGAAATTGATATTTAATAAAACACTCCGAATCGGGTCACCTCTGTTGCCCTTAGGGAATGGCACCGGCCAAACTGGTGGTAATGCTTGGTTTCCCATACAATCAAGTCCTAAAACAATAATATATCGAATTCTGTATTTTTACCTGCGGCAAAGCCGTAGGTTTAGGAAAGCCTCAATTCTTTTACATGTTGGGGGGATTCGCTTCGTCCTACTATAGAAAATCAATATAAAACCAATTTAACAATGAATCCATAGTGACCAGGTGTGTGGCCACGTTGTTTTGTGTGACCACGCAACATTTGTGACCAGGGATGGGACCAGGTCACCGATTTTGTGACCTGAGATTTAATCTCGATCAGAAAAATCAATATACGTAGATCCAGATTACAACTTTTAACTATTAAAAGGTAACTTGACCATTGTGACCACATTTGTTGCCAGGTAACTTTTTGTGACCAAGCCACTGAATTTGGGACTAGGCAGGCCTTACCTGCCGCAGGTTTGTGAGGCCATTCTCCCCTTGTTTTTTAACAAAATGTACCTCAATTGAGGAGTCATTGCTTGAGTTCGCAATCCACTCGTTGTAGCCTCTCCTTCCCACGTCGTAAGTGGTTATCAGGACGTAGCTGACAATCTTGGTCAGGTTGTAGGTCAAGGTGTTAAAGACCTGCCTAGCCGTCTCAGCTGTCCGAATTGTAGAATTGCCCAAGAAGTCTCCGCTCTTGTACATTTCCCTATCGGCTATGCCGAGTCCCTGAGGAATTAGGGCTTGGGGAATACGTCGAGATTCTTCATTTCACACCTGCCTTCAGTTCACTGTCTTTGTAAGACAACAGAAATTGGGGGCACAGGGTGATGGCTGGAAATGGCGCTCTGGAGGTGGGCAGGATCTCGAAGCTTTGGGTAGTTCCCGCGGAGTGGTATCCGGGACGACATTCAAAGCAAGCACTAAATTCAAAATACTTAAATGCGTAGTATATACTTACTTCAAAACGCATTCCCTGGCTCTGTCGAGAGTGACCCTAGTGGCAGTCGTAGTATAAATTTGAGACTGCAACTTACCAACAACAACCGATGAAAGTCACTGCTTTTATCACTCTCCCCTAAGATTGTGGACGTTCCCTAGTAAATTTGATGTACGTTTTTTGAAAGAGGGCGGAACTTACCATTGTGATAAAGGAAAGGAGTTTTAGCCGCATTTAGGTAGCGTTTTCGTTGCGAACAACTTATTGAGTGAGCTCCACACTGACAGAGACTAGTCGCTTTTGTCTCCAATTTTGCATTGAACTTTCAAGGCCGACAACAGCTACGGTAAAAGCTGCAATTTAGCTGCTCGTCAAATTTGTCAGGCGCGACGTGGCTTCATGGTCTGGCGAGACAGTTTAGGTGAAAGCATGTCATCAGCTAAGTAGCATCTGTCGTTGTCATAAACTTGAAACTTAACATCAACTACTGAAAAAAAAGCTTTATTCAACGGACAATAGTAAGTTTTCGCAAAGGCACAATTAATATACTTGATCACGATAAAACTAGTTATTTCTGTCAAGGAGCCTCGCTGCCGACTTCTCCAAAAACAAGCCCAGGTCGACGACCGCGACGCCGAGCATGAGTCCCACGTAGCCGCCGACCTCGGACACCATGGAGAGGAACGGGTACTCGAGCACGGTGGACCTCGTCTGCAATGTCCATTTACACAGAAATATGCTTCTTATCATCCTTCGAAGCCTGTTCTCACCTCCACATGACTGTTGAAGTTCAATCGGAGTAAGCCTTCAGACTATATGTAGATAGATTGAAAGACACCCACTTTAAACACAGTCTTCTGTCCAAATGAAAAAAAAATAATAGTATGAAGAATAATAGGCGACTTCTGAATTAGTTAGAAGCTCACCCTAGTATTCGAATTTTTCTGAAGGGGGCCCATGTTGCTCATCCACTAAGGGCCTGAAAGGAGACTGTTTGCGTTCAGTGGGTGGAGCATAAAATGAGCTTAGGTGCAAAAATAGGCTAAGCAAAAAAAAATTGTTGCCAACAAAATGCACACACCCAACTACTAAAATTTTGCATAATTTGCAACCATATACCCAGTACTTACTTGTACTAAATTCCCAATACAATAACAGCAAATTAAATGTACTGCATTGCAAACGCTAATACTTGTATTTTATTTGCTGAACTGGATCTGAAACATAGCAGCACGATTGATGATTACGGACAAAAACTTGACGTTGACGCGCCGAACTATAGAACTGCCACAGCAATGCTACTCTTTTCTGTATATAATTCTTGCTGCGGCCCTCTCTAAAACGAGTCCGACGTCAACGAGAGCCACGCCGAGGAGGAGTCCCACGTAGCCTCCGATCTCGGCCACCATGGAGAGGAACGGGTATTCGAGGACTGTCTTCCTCACCTGATCAAAATGAACGTTTGAATCACCTTCAAACTTGCCAGAAGCAGTATTCGCGTGTCTTACCTCCACATGGCTGTCGAAGTTCATTCGGAGAAAGCCTTCCTTCGCCTGAAAAAAATGATTCGCCAATTGCAAGAATGTGATAAGCTTTGTTTAATAGCTCTGGAAATGTAACTAGGCAATTATAAAATTGCTATCTAACCGATATCTCCCCGTCGACGGCGTCCGGCCAACCCAAAGAGACCCTCACGTCTGCGCAGGGCCTGGGGCAGAGATCGTACAGACGAACAATGCGCAAGTCCTTGTACCTAAGTAATTAAATCGTTCTTAGCTTGAATTCAATGTTTTAGAATTTTTTTACAATTTGGCCGCCTCTGCTGTCATATTGTCTTCGCTGTTGGCGCACGGCTGAGCATTCGGTAGCCAAGGTACCGTGCAGTTCAGCCTCTGGATCATTTTTTGCCTGATCTACTTAGTAAAAGATTTAAGCAGCCTACAAATTATCACTTTGCCAGATTCCTTGGCACCTTTCTGGCTAAGCAGTCATCGAATTTTCCGATCAGTTCCTGGTTGCAGGTTCCCCTCTCGGCTCCTGACTCGTCCTTGAGGACAGTGTGGTGGACTCCAACAAAGTATTCAGTGCCGAGTTTCGTGAAGGCACGCGCATCGTTGAAGCCATAGTCCCTCTGAGGGGGTAATCATGTTGCATCAAAGCCAAACTGTAATAGGAGTACCTGTCCGCGATAGTGGAGGTAGACAAACGTGTTGACGAGTGTCTTCAGGGTGATGGTGATTATCCCAAGCCCGTTGGTGGCCTAAGGGCAAGATCAATATTTAATTACTTCTCCTAGCTAGAAAACTTTAAACCTGTGACGGTTCCAGGGAATAGCAGCGGCCAAATTGGACGTGGTACTTTGTCTTCCAGGTAAGCATTTCCTGATGTATGGAAGGGAAAGTTGTCTCTTATTCAAATGATCTAAGTGCTCGAGATTCCCTTAAGTGACGCATCCTCGTGCGATGCGGCGGTCCAAACGGTGTACTTCTTGCTGCCAGAGTCCTGCGTGGTCACTTTCAGATAGCTGACCAGCTCGGGAAGATTGAACGTGACACGTTTAAAAATGCTTCGTCCTTGCTCAACTGTAGTGTTCGGCGAATTTCCGAAAAACTTGCCTCTCTTGTAGTCTCTTGAGCTAAGGATGCCAAACTCCTAAAAAGGGTAAGCAGGTCAGTGAGGACGACCTTTTGATGCTATTATGTGCCTTAAGCCGCCCGCTTCTGTACGCGCCATTGAAGTTCGGGCACACGGTGATGCCAGGAAAAGGCACCAGTGACGTGGGCAGCAATTCGAACGTCTGCGTTGTCCCGGCAGACAGGTACCTTGAGAAAATCTTGAAGGTTAGGTTTGCTATACATATGGTAAGTCTACCTACTTTAAAATACACTCCCTGGCCCTGTCGAGAGTAATGCTAAAGGGGAGAAACTGTCGGATTAGCCACTAAAATGGGAGACAGTAGTTCCCTCTCACCAGCAGCAGACAGTCCAGATGGCCAATTTGAATGCCACTGTCTACGCAGATACCATTGTTATAGAGTCGGTACGCGGCATATTATTTTGAAAACTTTTCGTACTCACCGCGCAGTTGGCGATAAGAAAAGTTGCACGTGCGTAATTGCCCGCCATGAGTATTACTGTGTGTACTACAGTAGGTGTGCAAGTAATGATTCTTATGTCAATATAAGTCTTAATAGCAGGGCAAGAACCTTAAACTTCATTCCAGTTTCACGTAGGGGGGCACCGCAAACATGACAACGCCCTCTGCTTTAGGAAAAGCTAGTGGCGGCGAATTATGGTGTACAGTCGCGCCCCCCCCTCAATTTACTTGTATAAACAGTCATTTTATTGATCGGCTCGCTTTTGGTTCTTTTTGTCTTCGGCCTTTCTTTTCTGCGAGGCCCATTTCTTCTTTGCGGCTGCGATTGCACATCTATATCTAAACAAAAATGCAACAGCATTAGATAATGAAAGTCTCATGGAACTACTTCGGGTCACCTCGCAACTCGTTCCGGATCGCTCAGATCCTTTGTGAGCACGAACGCCGTCTTGCCGCTCAAAGTCTTCGCCGTGGGATCGATGCCTCGGTGCAGAAGTTCCTCAATCACGGGCAGATTTTCGTCGTTGCAACACACTGCAGCGTGCAACACGTTCCAGCCGCGGCCGTCAAGAGCCTAATATTAGCATAATTATTGTGCGTTGCAATTCACTGTGAAGGTATGCTGCTACCCGGTGATATAGTATTTATAGTTGACTGGATATACTTAATTAAGTAACTGGGCAACAACGTCCTATAGCTAAGGGACGGTTACGGCCTCCTAGGATGGGTTCCCAGTACGTACAAAAGTCAAAAGCCAAAGTACGTCTCCTCCGTATCCCTGACAACTTCAGCTCACTAAAGACTTACTATACTAGATCCTCGGATAACATAATTAAACCCATTTCACATGTGTCTGTCCTCACTTTAATGTCCGCCCCTGAATCCAAGAGGAATCTGACCGGCTCGATCCGACCCTCCCTTGCATGCACGTGGAGCGGCGTCGACCCGTTTGGGTAGCGCACGTTCACGCCAGTCCTGCCCGTTTCCAACAGAAACTTCAGGCACTGAAAATGTCCCATTAAGCCCCTGCATGCATCCGCCTCCCGCGTTCGTGTTCAAACCTCCACGTTGGGTGCATATGCCAGCGGCTTTCCCGGATTTGCATTGCCCTCATCCACGAGGATTCGCATGCACTTCAAGCACCCGTTCTGCGTCGCCCTGGTCAGCGGGGTGCGGTGGTCATTGCCAGTGCCCTCCACGGCGATATCTGGCCGTTTGAGAAGTAGGCTCAAGATGTCGGGGTGGCATCGGTCGGCTACAGTAGCCTGAGAAAAATATCTGCTTAGACATGCATGCGTAGCTTTTTGAGGACTAGTCTGACTCGCCAGTAGAGTGATGCCGTGACTACTCGACACCAGGTTGACGTCCAGCTCCCTGATTGCGATTGCCTCCTCCACGCTGACGATAAGCTCATTCCCCTCTCCAGTGTCTCGTTGGTAGACAATCATGGTAGTGTCTGGCTTCAGAGGCCCATCCTTCCCACTGTAGCACAAATTTTTACCGGCGGCGAAGCCACCGGTCTACATTTCACGTTTTCTCCATTTCCATCAGCATCGGCATCATCATTTTCCTTTGCCATTCTTTTTACATTTTCACTATCGGTAAACTACATAGTGGGTGGAACCGATACCCATGGTGGACCGCAAAACAACGGTGGACCCTATACCCAGGGTGGATGCATGTCCATGGTGGACCCCATACCCTTGGTGGAGTGTCACCCCCCATCGTGTATTGACATTGCCTTTGACGCAGGTCTATATAGAGCCATATACTCTTGATAGCACAAAGAAATACGTAGGCTCAAATAAAAAATATCCTGCCTTCTCGAGCAGAAGAACATCAGACGAGAGTAGAGGTGCTCCAGTTGTTGAGCGTCTGGGAGGAGAATGTCACAGTTCAAGTAGGCTAAACTCGATGATGATCAACTTCTTACACTGCTTCCTCCTCCTTTCCAGGACTCCGGGTTTGCCGAATATAAGTTCGTCCACGACGCTCGACCACCTCCCGCAGACTTTCTGGCAGCGCATCAGGCTGACCGGCGGCAGCAGGGCGAAAATCTGAGGAAAGTTAAATCGGAATTCAGTCTACGTAGACATCACAAAAGGTCAAACTTACTTTGGCGAGCAGTTCGTTGGGAATGTTATCAAATGCCATCGTTGCGCCAGTATTAAACTAAAACGCGTCGCTTTTTCTGTAGCTGACGAATGCTTATCAGTTATCATCACTTATCAGTTATCAGGATGGGCGTTTTCTAGCGGAGGCAGATGTTACATAATAGATATGGGAAATGGGAATTTCTTTGCAATAGTTAAACATAAAATCGCCAATGGCCAAAACAGCTCGAAAAGTTTCGCCGACCTTCTCTCTCTTGCACACAGTGCTCCAAACGAAGCTTCAATTTTTTATTAGTGCGAGACCAAAAGTAATGATTATAAGTATAATATATACGTAATGCTTAATATGCTGAAGTTATGAGGTACGTGTTTTGGGACTCCTATAGTATAGTGGCAGTTTAGGTACACTTGACTATGGAACAAGCTTAGCGCAAGAAGCCAGAATCTATTTGCACAGCTGAAACAAATATTAAATTACCAGATAGACTAACACAGCATAGAGAGCAAACTTACTAGAGAGAAGATTAAATATTGATTTCCTTCCCCACACTCACAGCACAGCTGGCCTA
>JAAUYK010006670.1_pt1 | contig 10037 bp, 13 predicted proteins | sample 7278021 | NCBI WGS metagenome assembly JAAUYK01 (sample SAMN14350223, study PRJNA611818) | marine sediment metagenome | isolation source: surface marine sediment (1.8m) | place: French Polynesia: Moorea | collected 2018-08
ATCCAACAGGGCTCACTTAAAAATTGAAACTCCTCGTATGGCGCGTTCTTTAACTAAACGTATCTTGCACTTACGAAGACCAATAAGTTGGTGATGAGGACAAGGTATTTCACGATGCTTCCGCAAATCCCGCCCCTCATTTTGCTGATTCAAGTACTCTGGGAAGAGTGAAATTATTGTGAGTAGCAGTCAGCTGCCTGATTAAGCGCAAGCCCGACTATTGCAACGATTCCTCTTATTCTATCTTTTGCGGTTAAAGTCGTCGGATAACTTGCTACAGGCAGTCGGTACTACGGTATCTTGTTCTAATTTGCTTGTGCAACAGCATTGTGCTTATGTCGTGATATAAGTGATTCTAGTATTTATTTCTAGCACTTTCTTGACGTGATGGTCGTGTGAGTGCAATTGAAAGCCCCACATTTACATTATAGAACGCATTCGTTTCACACTGTGACGTTATTTTTTAAAGAATATTGCGGGCAGGTGCTATTTCGGAGCGGCGTTTCGTTGTACCCCCAAGCAACGGTGTTTAGTTCGTTGAATGCAGGTTGGATTGGCAACAGTGGTTACGTAAACAAGCCAGCGGCGGTTTGTTTGCCGAAAGACGGCTGGGCCTGCAAGCGGCGGTTGGCCCGGCAAGAGGCGGTTGACTAGCAAGCGCGCGCGTTGTTGTCTTGGCGAACGGCGGTTAGATTTCCTATCAGCGGTTCAGCCGACGACCATGACTGGCGGAGTAGCGGTAGGGCCGGCGACCGTACCTGGCGGTGGGGCTGGCGACCGCGGCTGGCGGTAGGGCTGGCAACTGGCGGTTACGCCGGCGACGACGGGCGTCGAGTTGGGCCGGCTGTAGGCGGCTGGATTGGCAACCGGAGTTTGGGGTGCCGATTGACGGGTTAGATCTTAAAGCGGCGAACATGCCGGTAAATTCGAAGATAGTTAGGCATTTTGTGCAGCGTGCGTTACTATGGCATTGAAATAAGCTAATCTCAGACAGGAAAATACGTACTTAATAAATTGCACGAGACTGACGTGATATAGAAAAATAATTTCTATGCTTGTGTATTACATCTCTCTTACAAAAACTTAAATCTAATGACTTAAATAGACACGTATTCGACTTTCTTTTCCCCAATGCATACGGAAAATAGGTAGACGACGAGGAGATTGAGGATCATTGCCGCCGTGACTGCCGTGGCCACGATGCCCACCTTCTCGCTGTCCCACTCGTCCGGCAATCCGTTCCGCGAGTAGGGCGTGTGCGTCCGGAGCATCGTCGACCAGATCGTCGTGACGTAGGACAGCAGGAACATCACGATGAAGTGGATACTGATCAGAGTGCGGTTCTCCTGCAAATAAAAATTGCTTTTCAGGGTGGCATTAACTTTTCGAAGTTTATTTGCTTACTTTCCAAGCTCCAAGGGTCCCGAAGAGGGCGAGCAGCAGGGCGAGGCCGCTACATATGGTGGCGGCTATCAGTTGGTCATACTCCTCGCTGCCCTCGACGGCGTTGTTCTCCACCAGATAGTAGATGCCGAACCCGGTGCTCACGCAACTCGCCAACTAAGTTGTCATTTTATGCTTACGCGTAAATTTGCCACAACTAAAATCAACGATTCAACTTACGAAGACAATCAAGTTGGTGAGGAACACCAAATATTTGGCAATGCTTCCGAAACAGTTTATCATTTTCAACCTGGACTTTAACACCTTGGGAGTTCAAGATAAACTGGAACGAATCACGGACCTAAATATCTTTTCTCCGGCGGTGAGCTATCAATCGTTTCTGTGGTGACTGCATGACGCATGCAGCAAACTTTGTTTGTCCCCGAAAAAATGGCGCAAGCCCCTCTAATACCACCGCAGGACGGACGAATCGCTCGGACGGTGATGCAACGCACAATAGGAAGCTTAATCTAGAGCTTTCTTTATAGCCGCCGCGATCGGTCGGCCGTCGATGCGTGCGGGCAACTTTTGCCCCGTAGTATATATTTGCTTTATCTCGATTATAGCCCCGACTTGGCAGCGCGTTCAAAGTGGCAGTGCAGTTCTTTTTTCCCCTCGGGCCACGCCTCACTAGGTTCGCCTTCGTTGCCGGTTGCCGCTTCCTCCGTTCTTGCCCTTGCTCCTCGTTGCGCCCTTCGAAGACGACGATTGCCTCTGAGAATCGTCCTCGGCGTCTCTCGTCGCTGTCTCCGAATCCGACTCTCTGGCGGGTTCGCTTTTGGCATCGCTCAGCTCCATCGAGTCCTTCTCCTCCTCCTCTTCCTTCTCAAAGGTCACCACCTTTTTTCCCGACCTCGGAGTGGAGCTGGGCAGGGTCGCAGCGTCGTCGTCTTCTGCGTCGGTGACCGCCGCTGCAGGCGTATCTGATGCTGCCATCGCCTTCCCTCGCATGCTGCCGGCGACTTCCTCGAGACTTTTGCTGACCAGTTCCTCGCCCAATGCACTGAGGCGCTCGCTCTCGCTGGTCGACTTCACGTCGTCGTTGGGGTCGTCGGCGCCGGACATCTCGGCTGCGGACTTCTCGGTGTCGGACTCGAAATCCTTGAGCACCTTCAGGTGGCGTTGGAAGAGGTTGTCGTAGACGCCGTTGAGGCCCTGTCGGGTCGTGGGGCTGATCGAGTTAGAGTTCTAGAAGAAATGAAAACGTCGTACGTCAATGGAATATTGGGAAAATTGTGAAACAAGCTTAACAACGTACTTCGCTCTTGTCTCCATCAACAGACTCCTTCTCCGTCATCGGCGACTTTTGTCGCCTCGTCTTTCCTCGCCCTCTCCCCTTCCTCCTCGCGCTGGTCCTCCCGTCGTCGCTGTCGCCCTTCTCGTCGTCCGACACGTACACATAATTGTGGTACTTGATGGCCGGTCGCTTTCCGTCGCCGGCCTCCAGCTCCTCGTAGTAGGTCCTCCCGAAGGCGTACTTTGGCTTCTGTCTCGGGGTGCGAGCATACTGCGTGCGGAGTCGGTATTCCTCGGCGCTCCCGAAGTGCGCCGGCGGCACCCCGGAGTCCAAGAAGGGCGACCGGCGCAGCTGGAAGTCGCTAAGCAGGTTCGGCGAGGGCGACGAGTGGATCATCCTGTCGCGACCGCCAACGGGATTGTCGTATAGGGAGAGGGCGAAGAGACCTCTGGTGGGGTCGGACGCCATCGTCGTCGTAGTGCCTCGTGGCGGCGACGATCCGGTCCGTCTGCCCCCGATGAAAGACCCGGAGTATTGAGTGATGCCGTCAGTCTGGCCAAAGCCGTTGCGGGAACGGTAATCGTGTCTGTCTTTGTACTGCAATAAATCGTAGTAGTTGTAGTTATTGGTCAGACCAAAAAGCATACGGAAACGTACTCTAGTATACCTCAAATTTAATCCCCGTTCCCATGACCACCATGGTAGGGATGATGATGTCCTGATTCGGTCGGATCGGTCGGATCTCGGTGAGCTCGACTCTGCCACCGCGAGGCGGAACCAACGTGCTCGAGAAGCTGAACTGCGGGCGAAGTTGCTGCTGCTGCTCGTGGTGGCTGCCTGCTCGGTGCTGGCTTCGGCGGCGACGGCGGCGAAATTGCCGGCTCATGACTCTGAAAGACCTGAAAAAATAAGGGAGAGCAGCCACATGGGTTTTGTTCGTAGCTAGCTTTGAAATTGGATCCAGGGCAAACTTGCCTGAGTTGTTCCCGCGGCCGGCCCTCTCCCTTCCGGACCGAGCGTGAGATCTCGCGGCTAGTCGTCTAATGGGGCGCCCAAATAAAACGCGTTTTTGTTGCCACCATCGCCGTCCTCGCGTCCGTCGTCCTCTTGTTTCGCTAGGCAAACACGGATTTGTGGGGGGGACAACGACATGGCCAGCACTCGGGCCGAATTTATCGCTGTTGGTCAGTGGCGCGCCAGCGAACAAGAGTATGTGGCGGAAACGTCACGACACATTAGAATTGGTCACTCGCCATTTTACTCCCCTCCATTTGCCGTCCTCTGCACTATTCGGCCATTCCTGCAACCTGGCAGCCAGTCAGTCAATCGCTCGGCCGACGGAACGGCAACAATTTTACTGCTCGCTTTTTCGATACTACCACTACTACGACTCCGGCCGGCGATCCGTCCTCGGCGTCGGCAGCAGCAGTGATCAAAAGTCCATCCGTCATTGACTTTCGCGCGGGCGAGCGAGGCGAGCCCGACATCGGCCGGCCGTCGATTCAGCCTTCCTAGCTTCCTTGCTTCTGCGAACTTATGACAGCGAGTGCGCTGAGCCGCCATGCAGCAGCTGGAAGCGAACGAGATCGGAGCGGGTGCAAGAAGTGGAGGAGGGAGAGAGAGAGCTGCTTACCTTTTCTGCCTCTCTCTCCCTCAGTGGCCTTTTACAGCAGGTAACCAACCTGCTCGCCTGCTCCCTTCCTCTCTCCTTCCTTCCCTCTCATGACAAGCTCTCGGAGGAGGGAAGGAGCTGAGCTGGCTACCTAGCCAGTCTCGGGCAAACGAAAAGTAGCCCCTCTTGGTACAGTATTGGGCTGTTCCGTCCGTCCGTCCGATCCCCTCGCGCGTACAACTTACTACGCTAGCTACCATCGTAGCTAGTAGGGTCTCCTCGCGTAGCCGGGCAATAAATCTAGCAAATTACATTTAAGCCTCGTAAATAGCAGTCGCTTTTCCCGTCCGACTAGCCTGCCGGCCGAACGTAATGGGCCGTATCGATACAGGCGACGACGACGTAGTACACGGGAGACACATTACCCCGTACGAAAGCGGCAGGGAATAAAACTTTTTTAAAGCCCGTCCGCCCACTCACCGCCGCCCCTTATAGCAGCTCTTTCACCCTTATTTTACGCCGAGGCAGGAGCCATAGTCGTCGTCCATTACTGCAGTGGGGGAAAAAGGGGTTGCAAACGCACCGTGAAAGGACAACTCTTTAAAAAGCAGCAGGTCCCAAAAGTCCACCACTGCACTGTGCTTGCCGGCTCTTCGCATGAGAAGGTGTCACTCTCGTCAAGGAGCACTTTCCTCTTGCTGCCTCGGTCGTGATGATGATGTATAACTACGAGGCTAGGTATGTCGTGATTTCCATTACATGGGGGCTGCCTCTGTTCCCCTCGCTCGCTCACTTTCGATCGAAGGAAGGAAGGCGCTGCTCATTTAGGCCGCCGCCGCTGCCGGCCAGAATCCCACATGCGACGGGGCGGGGACAGCAGCGCTAGTAAGTGTGCCACTCGATCCATTCATCTAGCTGGCTGGCTGGCTGGCTACGGAGGCCCCCCTCCTAGTGTTCGCTCCACTTCCGTTGAAGACCGCCGGCCGGCCAAGAAGGAAGGAAGGAAGGAAGGAGCGAACGGGCTTTCCAAATGTCCAGCTAGCGAAAAGAAACCAATGCTCCCTCCTCCTTTTTCCACCTAGGTCGATCGCGAGAATGCCAATTTCTCTTACTAGCTAGGGGGCTTGCTGCTGCCGAAGGAGGAAAGGGAGCAGTTTCTCTACCTCCCTCCTCCCTTCCCCTTTCTTTCTTCGCCCTCCAAATTGCATGACTTTTGCCTCCTCCTCAGTCTTCTCCTTTTTGACGGGCGACATTACGTCTCTCTCTCGGCCGGACTCACCACCCTCCCTCCCCGCTTCCGTGCATGTACGTCATACTGAGAGAGGCAGCGGGAGTCGATCAAACGAGAGCAGACAGCAAACAGTTGGAACTTGGGGAGGAGGGAGGGGGAGCTAGCTGTGAGGCCGGACGGAGAAAAACTGGACAGAAACTTTTCTTCCTCTTCTCTCGGTTTAATCGTACCCTACATACGCAACACATGAGGTATTCGCAGTAGTTTTCTCTTTTATAGAACGCGCGGCAGGGATGGATGGATGGATGGATGGAAAACAATGATGATACACGAAGCATAAATTCCGTAATTCAAAGGTGAACTGGTACACAGTAGAGGGAGGGACCGAATTAATCGAAAGATCACATAAAAGACGCGACGGCCTAGTACAGTAGCGCGCGGTGAAAAGGTACGTACGTACTTGTAAGCTAAAATGATCCCTGGCGGCTCTAGCTAGCAACAGTCTCACTTCTTCCTGGCCTTCTTTGACTTGGACTCTTCGTCCCCGTTGGCCATAGGCAGGGGGCAGGCCTCCTGCAGTAGACTGGCACCGGTGTAGTTTCCGAAGAGCGTGTTGAGGAGCGCGACGCCGTAGCCGGTGGCGCGCTCGCCGGCGTGCACCGGGTACGCCATGTCCACGTGAAGCCAGACGCCGGGGTAGTCCCAGCCGAGGTTCGCCTTGATGAACAGGCCGGCGCAGGACGACTGCGCGTTGCTGCGGTCCTGAAATATGGTTGGTGTCCAAGTTAAAATTCGCGTTGCCCAAAGCGAGGTTAGTTTAAGTCCTTTTGACTCACAGCGACCGAGTTCTTCATGTCGGCGACCGCCGAGTTGAACTCTGGGAAGTGCAGCTCGGGACAGTAGACGATTGGGAAGGAGAGGTCTCCGGAGGCGCGGCCGGCCTTCTGGCAGTACACCTCCCAATCCTCGTTGTTGGTCAAGTGGGCGGCGTGGTACCTGGGTAACAAGTATAGGAGACTTTTCAGTTTTGACCGCAAACTTAACTGCATGATCATTTCATGGAGTTTGGTTGCGCCTGTCACATGCATTTAACACCTGCCCAGGTACAACACCTTTTTCCAGATGGTATTGCACCTGGCACGGATGTTGCACCTGACACAGGTTGACTTAACTTGCATTGTTTAACCTTTCCGAACCAGAAGTAGCTCTAACATTCGAAGTCATACCTGCCGGTGGCGATGCCCTGGGCTCCGGTGAGCGTGCACATGTCGACAATGATGTCCGCCTTCAGGTCCTTGTTTGCGAAGGCGACGCCGTCGGCCAGCACCAGCCTACCCTCAGCGTCGGTGTTGTTGATCTCGACGGTGCGGCCGGAGTAGAGACGGTGGATGTCGTCGGGGCGCGTCGCCTTCGGTCCCACGGCGTTCTCCGCCAGGCAGAAGATCGCGTGCAGGTTCTGGCTGAATCCCTGCTTGACGGCGGCGTAGAAGGCGCCGAGGATGCCGGCCGCCCCGCCGCAGTCACGCTTCATGCCGGGCATGGCGGTCTTGCCCTTGATGGAGAGGCCGCCGGTGTCGTAGACGATGCCCTTGCCCACCCAAGCGATGGTCTCGGTCGCTCCAGCCGGGGTGTGGCTGAGTACCGCGAGGGCCGGCTGGTGAATTGCGGCCTTGCCCACGCCGTAGATGCCGCCGAAGCCCTTCTCGTTGAGCTCTTCGCCCTGGATAATCAGCGACTTGATGGACAGTTCCTTGCCGACGTCACGGACAATCTGGAGGGAGAAAGATAAAATTTGGGGACAGAAACTTAAAATTGGAAGTATTTACGTCGAGGAAGGCGTCCGTGTGCATCTCGTTGCAGGGCGTGTCCACAATCCTAGCGGTCATCTGGATGCCGCCGGCGGCGTGTCGGAGCGGCGCCAGGTCCTCATGCGTCACCCCGTCGCCGTCCGGGCAGATGAACTCGACGTTGACGATGTGCTCCTTGGACTCCCTGTCGCGCGACCCGTTCGCCCCGCCGCCCGTCTTGCGGGAGAAGGTGGGGAAGGCGCGGACGACGGCGCAGCCCGACGCGTACACGTCCGACCGATCACAGACGATCTAAAGGAGCGCAAGAAGTTAAAGTATGTGTCAGATAAAATGCCTGTCAGATGTTACTACGTACCACAAAGGTTTCATTCTGACCCGACGAGCAGCTCTTGACCATCTTGGTGACGGCGTGGCATCGCGAGGGCGTGTTGTGCCTCGAGCACTTGACCGGCAGCGCGGCCACCGTGGCGACGTTGAAGTGCAGCGGGAGCGTGTCCGTGGGAGACGGCTGAAGCATGCTCACAGCCGTCTTCCACGTCTCCGCATCCACCCGCGGCTCCAACTTGGAGCGGACTTGGTCAAAGGAGACCTTTTGCAGGTTCCTGAGCTGCCCGAGCACGACGACCGGCATCTCTTGCGGGTCGGTCGCCGGCGACTCCGCGTTGAACTTGATTTCGACGCCCATGTTTCGGATGCTGTTAGCGCTGACGGTGGCCGATCTGACAGCGGTGAGGATGCGGCGCGAACTGGCCCTGATCAATGCCAGCCTGAACGCAGTTACGCAGATGCAGCAGCAAGTTATCGCCTCCCTCGCCAGCCGCCGCCTGTGGCCTTGACCCCGTCCGTCCGCGTGTCCGAATGTGTGGCAAACCGGCCGGACAAGCTGTTATCGGCGGAGGAGGAGAGCTCGCTTCGTTGCCTAGCAGCGACGACTCTGAAAAGAATAGCGTGTATGCGGAGTTATTAGACGCGTTGAACGGGATCCCTTTTCGCTCGCTCGTCGGCACATGACAAAGGGAGCGCATGTGTATTTCGCTTTCTACGCGCGATGTCTGCCCGGTTGCGGTTAATTGGAACCCGTGATGCATGTGATGCAAATATTGAAATGGGAACAGTCTTGCATTGCATCCGTCGATCACGGGATCGTTTGACACGACCGGTGGACTCTCTCATCACTTGGTAGATTGGAAGGCACGATGTGAATTCAGTATAGTTTTAAGTGTCCCGTCACTTTGTCGACTAGTTCCGTGGGTCCGGGGCCGACGCCGAGCACGGTGGGCGTGCCGGCGTCTATCTGGGTCCGGCCCGCGTCCTCCACGATGGCAGCCGTCAGCCCCATGGTCTCTGCCTTCGCCTTGAGGTCGACCAGCTGTTCGGCCGATTCGGCCTTCAGCGTGACCTTCGCCTGTCCGAACACCTCCCACTGGCGCACGAACTTGGGCGTCCTCCTCATTCCGTCCTTGTAGCAGGCGATCGCAGCATGCGCACACTGCGCCGCCGCCTTCCCCTTTCCCATGCCCAAGTCGGTCCTCACCACCAGTACCATCTTGTTGTCCGTCACTCGGCTCAGCTGCTCGAACGGGGAGGCGAAGGGGGACGCCTTGGACGAGGCCGAGGCCGCGGTGGCCGTCGCGGCCGTCGCGGCTGCTGACGCCGACCTCGCGTTTCCCATGCTGCTGTCGTGCTGCTGCGCGTCGTACCCCCTCTTCACGTTGTTGATCATGGAGTATCTGCTGACGAGGAGGTGGCACACGATGCCGCAGAGCAGGCCCACGCCCAGGGAGTAGGCCTGGGACGCCCACCAGCTCTCGGCCTCCTCGTAGTCCGCGTCCGTTTGTTGAGTGTCCGTCGTCTCGAAAGCCGCGTAATGATCCCCTCCGTCCGTGCCGAAGTCATCCATGACTACTTCCCTCCGTCTCCGGCCTCCCTCCTCCTCCTGTCGTCGTCGACGCACTTCCTGAACGCGTCCACGTGCTCCTTGCACTTCCTCCAGTCTTTGTTCTCGGCCATGCAGTCCTGGACGGCGTAGTGCAGGTCGAGGCAGCCGGCCTTCCGCAGCATGCGCTCCGCGGGGCTGTCCTCCTCCTCCTCGTCGTCGTCGTTCTCGGGGTCGGTCTTCTTCCTCAGCCGATTGTGCGGGTCGGACATCCTATCCTGATCCACTTGGCACGATCGGTGTCACAGCCTCAACGAAATCAGCCGAGCGAGCGAGCGAGGAGAGGAGGAGTGGAGGACGGAAAGAAAGGGATGGACGAGCGAGGCTGAGACCGAGAGAGTGAGAGTGAGAGAGTATGACGAGGCAGAAAATTGTTCCCGATCCCGAGTCGAGTCGCTCGCCGGCCGGCCGTAATGCAAAGCAAGCCTCAAGGGTATGAGAGTTGAGACTTGAGAGACAAACGATAGAGAGAAAGAAAGCTCAAGCTGCCAATCGAGCGAGCGAGCAAGCGAGTTAGCGAGTGTCTCTAATGTTGCGTCGAGATCAGCGGCGCTTAAAGCGGCTATTGCCCTCTTAAAAGTTGAGCCCATATTGCAGAGAAATACTGCACAGACCAGACTTCGCCGCCATCAAACTTTGTTCTTACCTGTTCTTGTGAGAGTGGATAAAAATGCTCTCGGACTCGGACTTTTTCGCTATGTGACTTTGGGTTTTTCCTAGTCCCTACTTCAGCTTCGGCAGGTTCGGCTTCGATTGCTGCCGCTGCTGTG
>JAAUYK010039500.1_pt1 | contig 10037 bp, 10 predicted proteins | sample 7278021 | NCBI WGS metagenome assembly JAAUYK01 (sample SAMN14350223, study PRJNA611818) | marine sediment metagenome | isolation source: surface marine sediment (1.8m) | place: French Polynesia: Moorea | collected 2018-08
ATTGCAAAGGTCCTAACCGATCAACTGGGATATCGGGTTACGTTGCCGCAGACGCCCCAGCGCGTTATCTCATTGGCACCCAGCATCACTGAAATTATTTTTGCTGTCGGCCAGGAAAAACGCCTAAAAGGCGTCAGTCGCTTCAGTGATTATCCGCACGCCGCATCAATGCTTCCTAAAGTTGGTTCTTATACCCAACCGAATCTTGAACGGATTGTGGCGTTAAATCCGGACCTTTGCATTGCCACCAAAGACGGAAATCCCAAAAGCGTGATCGACCGGCTTCGATCACTAAATATTCCGGTCTATGCGGTTGATCCCCGCAACTTAGACACAGTGATGTTAACGATTCTTGACATCGGCACCCTTTTGGAAGCAACTGAAAAAGCCAAATCGTTGGCTGATAGTATGCGCTCAAGGATTGAGATGATTAAATCAGTCATCAAAACCGCACGATTTCAACCACGGGTTTTTTTCCAAATTGGGATTTCGCCGATCGTATCTGTTGGGAATGATTCATTCATCAATGAGCTGATTTCGCTTGCTGGTGGTATAAATGTTGCGGCCGGAGACATTGCCTACCCTCGTTTCAGCCGGGAACAGGTATTGGCGCTATCTCCCGATGTTTTCATTATCTCCTCCATGGCCCGTGATGTGCTCTTTGAAAAAGTGAAAGCAGACTGGAATCAATGGCCGAATATGCCGGCTGTCCATAACCGACGCATCCATCTGGTGGATTCAAACCTTTTTGATCGTCCTTCACCGCGGCTGGTTGAGGCACTTGAAGTCCTGGCCAAATTGATTCATCCCGAACTATTTAGGAAAGACGAGTGAAATCCAAAGCCCCATTTTTGATTAGACATGTTCTTGGAATTTCAGCCATTTTGTTTTTCGGCCTTGCACTTGTCATGTGGGTCGGGGTTGCGATCGGGCCGGCCGGCAGCGGATGGGAGCCGTTATATCAACTGTTGGTAGGCAAAGGAGAGGTGGATGCCACCCTTGCTGCCATTATATTGAAGATTCGATTGCCCAGGGTGCTTTTAGCGGCTATGGTGGGTGCGACACTTTCTTTAGGAGGACTTGTTTTTCAGGCCTTGCTGAGAAATCCGTTAGCCGAACCCTTTATCCTGGGTGTCTCCGGCGGCGCAGCGATTGGGGCGATCATCGGTATCCTGATGGGTCTGTCGCGTTTTCCGGGCGTTGGCTTGGCCGCCTTCTTAGGTAGTAGCGGAACGCTGGCCCTGATTCTTTTTTTAATCACCGGTCAAACAATGGTAAAAAAGGAATCCCTGCTTTTATCCGGTGTGATGGTCAACGCGTTTTGTTCGGCAGTGATAATGTTTTTGATTTCAGTCACCCAGGATGCCCGCCTGCACAATATCATCTTTTGGCTCATGGGTGATCTGTCTTCGGCCGACATTCCACAGGCAGGACTTTTGGCCCTTATGCTGGCACCCTGTTTTGTTTTATTATTCTGGTTTTCCCATAAAATGAACCTGCTGTTAATGGGCAAGGAAATGGCTCAAACCATGGGTGTCAACATCAAAATCGTTACGCTTATATTGCTGGTGGTATCTTCTTTTATGGTGAGTGCGACGGTTAGCTATTGCGGGCTGGTGGGATTCGTGGGGCTGGTCATTCCGCATCTGTTCAGGCGGCTATTGGGTGCCGACCACCGTATATTGGTTCCGGCCTGCATTCTGGGCGGCGGTGCCTATTTGGTTATTTGTGATATGATAGCGCGAGTATTTACGCCTCAAGGTGAGATGCCCGCCGGCGTGGTTACGGCCATCATTGGTGCACCTTTGTTTATTTTACTCTTGAAAAAATCAAACAGATGAGTTCTGCAATCAACACCATAAATGTCAGCTATGCCTTTGCCAACCGGACGGTCATCAGGAATCTTTCCTTTTCTGTTGCCGAAGGTGATTTCTTCATCATCATTGGTCCAAATGGGTCCGGCAAAACCACCCTATTGAAAATTTTTGCTGGCCTGCTCAAACTCCAGAAGGGCCATATTCAAATTTTTGGTCGTCACGTCACAGATTACAAACAGAAATCGTTGGCCAGGACCATTGCGATGGTTCCGCAACAATTGCCGTTGGATTTTCCGTTCACTGTAGCAGAGTCTGTATTGATGGGTCGCGCGCCCCATCAAGGGGCTTTGGGAATTGAAAATAAAAAGGATTTTGCGGTTGCAACGCAGGCGATGGCATTTACCGAAGTGGAGCATCTGGCGGATCGTCGCCTTGACCAGTTAAGCGGCGGCGAACAGCAACGTGTTTTTATTGCCCGGGCGATTTGCCAGGAGCCCCAGATCATGCTTTTGGATGAACCCACCGCGTCTTTGGATCTGGCCCATCAGGTGCGAACTATGGATTTAATGGAAAGGCTCAAAACCGAAAAACAGGTAACAGTCATTATGGTCTCCCATGATATCAACATCGCGGCGATGTATGCCGATCAACTCCTCTTGCTTAAAGATGGCCAAATTCTCAGCCTTGGATCACCCCGAGAGGTTCTAACTTTTCAGAATCTGGAAGCGGCCTACAGCTGCCGGCTTCTGGTCGATGAAAGCCCCCTTGACAAATCCCCCCGAATTACATTGGTACCGAGAAAATTTCTAAGCGGTCCCAAATAGTTGAGGGGACGAAACGTTTTCACCATTGGGCTGCTGATTGAATCATCATTCCCGCATGGGCAGGTTTCAAACTCATAATTAGAATCTGTTTCAAAACCCCTTTTCGGTTTGTTTGCAGCTTTTAGAAAAAGGCCGCAAGATGAATCCCAAGGGTATTTTGAAACCACTTCTAATCATTTTGGCCGGTGCTTGAATGTTTGAATAATGCCGTGGCAGCTACAAGCGGTACTCAGCAATACCGGTTTTTGGGTGGTTTGAATCCTATCCAGCGTCTTAAATAAAGTGCGGGGTGTGTACCCCCCCACACCGGGCGCCAACTGATGGCTTTGGATGACGATGGATGTGAAATCTTTGAGTTGAATGGATTTCAAAAATTCATGCAAGATCATAGGGCGCTGTTTGTTGGTATAGGTGCAAATTTTTTGTGGCTCAAGGCAGCCAGCTGGGCATTTAAAATCGGCGATGCTGATAAAAAATTGCCCGGTTACGCCCTGGATGGGATTTGGCAATTCGCTGACGATGACATATGGTACGCTATCATCTTCTATTATGAACCTTGCGGACATTTTGGCCCTGATCCATTCATAGGCCACATGCAAAGGGATGGCCGGGACAATCCAGTCCGGAGAATGGGTGCGCGTCAAATGGTATTCAAGGTATTTTACGCCGTCTGTACAAACAGTCTCAAATCCCAAGCGGTCCGACTGCCTACAAACGGCTTTTTGTTTATCGACGATTGTTATTTGATGGGTGGAATCAATTTTGCGGAGTTCTTGGGCTGCTCTGAAGCCAAATTTACCGCCGCCGATGATCCAAAATTTATCCACGATTGATTGTCCTGGCTTATTTTCAAGAGCTGGCGCCTTGTTTTTTAAGCATGGCGATCGGTTTGGCCATATCCAGAACATGATTATGAATCATTTCCAGCTGATCCCCGGGTGCGCCCAACATCAAGTCGCAGGGGTCCACGGAAGATTTTAGTCTGCACCCCAATCCCAAAAACGTTATGTTCGCCACCCCTTCCAAAAGAGGCATGGCTGTGATATCGGCGCAGCCGCCCAAAGCGCCCCCGGATTGAGGCAGGTTCATGTGTCCGCCTTTTTCATAGTTCAATGCGTAAAGCAGCCACATCACTTGTTCGCTGTTGGCAGTAAAAACCGCTACTTGTGGCGCTTGTTTAAGATATGACAGGGGCGCTATTAGGGCCGTTTTGGTTTTACCCTTTTCCAGATACGATGATTTTAAAATGGTTTCAGCCGATGCTTCCTCGGTCTCAAAAAGACCCACACCGTATTTTTCCAGAACGCCGTCATCCAGGTAGGCCTCCATGTCTTCTTCCATACCCAAAACGGAGGTCCCTAATTTACAGCCCATCTGTTCCTTTTTGAGAAGCAAGACTTCACCCTCACCGGCGGCCACCAGGGCATGGCAATAGCTTTTGTACTCCTTTTGGGTGAAGGTCAGATCTGCGGGTAGGGTGCCTGTTTCATTATACAGATTGACACCGACAGGCTCATATTGCAGCGATAAACTGTTAATCAAGTTTTGAGAAATGGTTTGGAAATCTTGCATGCCGGATTCCTTTTAAGTAAAATTTAACTCAAAATAGATATAGATCTAATATCAAATAATCATATAACACACAACCAGCCAAAGGATCTAAAATGGAGTCGGCATTCTTTGCCTCAACGCTACCGCCTGTTGCCGATATGGCAAAATTGATCTAAATAATCCAGAGAGGCCTGCAGGTCTTCGAACGAAAATACCTCTATGGATACTGTTTTTTGGAAATTATTTAATATCCAGAATATCGTTTGAGCATGTTTCGGGGATAAATGGTTCAAGGCCATGTGGTCGCGGTTTTTGGCAAAAGCGTGAAGATGGATGATTACCGTATTGTGACCATAGGCATTAAATACGGTTTTCATATCATACGCACCAGCCATGAGATGCCCGAGATCCAGGCAAACGCTTAAATTTAAATTCTCAATGATGGGTTCAAGCAAATTAAATGGATAATCCAGAGTTTCAATTGCGATTAATTCCGGTTGCGCTCCGCTTTCTAGTATCTTGATCAGATTCCGCTGCACTCTTTTCTGCCATTTATTTAGATGATTTCTGATATATGAATTTTGATAATATGGAATATGCAGCGTGCAGGTCGTGGGAGAAAGAGGTCTGACAAGATTTATAACTGCCAATAGGGTATCGACAGCCTGTTGTTGTTTTTTAGGGTCTGAATGACTGATGGATACATCGATTGGCAGATGAATATTATAACGCAGATCGTGTTCTCCGCCAATTTGGCAGAGTTCATCGATGACGGCCTTGGTGGGCAGTGATTGCGGTGGTAAACTTTCAAATAAGAGCAGCTCGATCTCATCCAGATAGGGCCCCAGCATTTTGATATTTGGGATATAATCAGCCGGATATATATACGACGTCGTTCCCAGTCTAAATGGGTACAGCCCTTTATACGATTTTTTTAATGCAGGATACGACATTATGGGTAAACTCGTCTGGTGCTAGCTTCTAAAACCAAAATAACATCGTCCATGGCTATCAGCAAGCGCATCCTTACCATTCCTGATCTTATTATGCAAAGCAAACGGTTCAGTATCCATACCATAACACTTGACACTTAAAAGAGGGATGCATATAAAATGCAAGAAGCGATCTGTTCAATCGCATTTGTTTCAATTTCCACCATTTAGGAGATATGCGCCATGGGTAAAGAAATCGAAACAGCATCGCCACAAAATACCAATCCGGTTCTGTCCACCGAATTGTTAAACCGTCGTTGGTTATCAAAGAATGTTTTTGAAATCGAACTGAGCCGACCGGAATCATTTGAGTTTGAAGCCGGTCACACCATCTGTTTTATCCACCAATCAATCGAAAGATATTATTCTTTGCTTTCCACACCGCAAGACCCCCATTTGGCCCTTTGCGTCTTTCATGTGCCGCAAGGCCAATTTTCTCCGATTCTTGCCAATGCCGAGATAGGCGCCCGATTTGAATTTACCGGTCCGCACGGATATTTCACCTTTAAACCCTCTCCGCGCAAGCCTATCTTTGTTGCCACCGGCACTGGGATTGCCCCGTTTGTGTCTCTCTCGCGGTCCGGCATTAAGAACTTTACCCTGTTTCATGAAGCCAGAATCGCTGATGAACTTTACTATCAATCTTTTTTTGAAGAAATTCAATCAACCTATTTTCCGTGTTTGCCATCGCCTGAAAACGCGAGACCGAAACCCGAGGGAATGTTTCAGGGTCATGTCGCCGACTGCATCAAAGCGAATCTGCCACACAAAACATATGATTTTTATCTGTGCGGAGAACGTGAAATGATCCGTGAAGTCACTTTGCTGGTTGATGAACTGTATACGGGCTCTTATGTTTTTACTGAGGTATTCTTTTAATTCAGGGGTTAACGGAATCCTGCATACCTGCTAAAATCCTACCATCTTCCCTTTTATTAAATATAAATAATCGCTTTCCGATCCGGGACGGCCGTGATATACCGGTGGCGGTAAAAGCACTGTGGCGAATTGATTTCCCATCACAAATCCGCATTGGTTCATCCTCAAAATCGGTCGATCGTCAAGCTGACATCATCGGCACGGATCGGAGCGGTAAATAGAGGGCATCTACATGCAACGTAAAGGATTAATTTTAATTCATACGGGCAACGGAAAAGGAAAAACCACCGCGGCATTTGGAGCCGCCTTTCGCGCGGCAGGACATGGGATGAATGTGTTGATTTTGCAGTTTATGAAAGGGCGAAAAGACCTGGGTGAATTAAAGGCTTTAAGGTCTATCAATTTGCCGATTGAATTAAAGCAGTTTGGCCGAGGTGTGTTTTTTAAGAGCCGGGCCTGCGAACTCATTGACATCTATCTGGCTTATCAAGGCCTGTGGGCATTCCGCGAAGCTATCGAAAGTCGTGTATTTGATTTGATCATACTGGATGAAATTATTACTGCCATTAATTTTCATATTCTCAACCTAACTGCGGTCAAAAAGGCCATCACACTAAAGTATCCGGAACTTCATTTAATTCTTACTGGTGGTAATGCCCCGCAGGCGCTATTGGAGATGGCCGACCTGGTGACCGAAATGCACCCCATCAAGCATCATTATGATCGGGGCATCCAGGCCCAAAAAGGGATCGAATATTAATTTAAACAGATACTATTATCAGGGGATACCCGGGTATGGGCATTTTAGGGATTCTGACCTGTGAAATTCTGGAGCTGGAATTTGCCGATCTGCTTGGCAAAGACAGCGACGTGGGCCGGATTAGTATTTTGGATGATCTGCGCTCCCAGCATTTGATCGCGTCCTTGGAATCCCAAATCGGCGACCGCTTAGAACGGATCAGCAGTCTGGACCAGTTTAAAGCTGCCGGCAACCATCAGCTTGAAGTCCTGGTCGGCGTGCTGGAACTGGCTTTGCACAATCGCAAAGACACCCTCCAGCAGGGCTTAATTGAAGCAGCGCTTGCATTTGGTGCCCACGTGGACGCCCTGATGCTGGGATACGGCCTGTGCGGCAATGCTTTGGAAAAACCTGATGAGCTGCTGTCGGATGCCGGTGTTCCGATCTTTATTCCCATGGATGAAGATCATCCGGTTGACGATTGTATTGGTCTGCTGATTGGCGGGCGTGAACGCTATTATGAGGAACAATGCCAGGTAGCGGGGACATTTTTTATGATACCGGGCTGGACTACCCATTGGAAGCGCATGTTTGAACAGGAGTTTGGCAATCTGAGCCCTGAAATGGCCAAAAGGATATTCAAACACTATGAACGATCGCTTTTGATTTCGACACCCATTATGTCCCTCGAAGAGATGAAACAAAATTCAGAGGCCTTTAATGAATTGTTCGGTTTGTGTACCGAAGTGTGCAAGGGCACGCTCAGCATCCTCCACAAGACCTGGGATTCGGCTAAGACCTGCCTGCTTTCTAAAATCGATTGACTCAGATTCGCTTCGTTATGTATCAATTTATGAGATCCCTCTGTGTATCCCCCCATGCTTTGTCTCTTGCTAAAACTATCTTTTTTCTGTAAAAAAAATCAACTATTAGACGATTTCCATCTTACTGGGTGTCGTGTAAAAAAATCAAACCGATCATTTAGCACCCATTCCAATTGGGGCGAAACCCCCAGCTTGTATGGTGTCCGATATGCCTGAGAAAACCAGAACAAAACGTTTTATCTATCCAACTCAGGGTGTTTGCCCACCTGAGATTCATTTTAAGCTTAACAACGGCCATCTTGAGGAAATTCGTTTTGTGGGGGGTGGCTGCCCGGGCAACGCTCAGCTGGTGGCACGTCTTTTAGAAGGAAAACCATTGGCAGAAGCCTTGGAATTCTTGATCGGAATTGACTGTCGCAATGGAACATCCTGCCCTGATCAATTGGCCACTGCCATAACTGCCGCTAAAAACGGCAACCTGAACCCCGCCGAATCTTTTCGAGTACATATAGATCCTGCCGACAGGGATCGGATCGGCCTGATCAGTGCTACAGATGGCAATCCCGTTATTTTACAGAAATTTATTGATCACACCCAAGCCAACAGAATAGAGACACTTTATTGCGTTGGTAACTTGACCGGGAATTCTGATCAAAACAAAGCATTAATTCAGAAAATACGGCGACACAAAATGATAGCGATCCAGGGGGAAAACGACTGGCGCTATGCCCAGGTTCAAGAACAAAAGAGCATGCCGCCACTCGAACAAAAGCAAAGGGATTGGCTGCTGCGGTTGCCTCAGGTGCTGCGCTTTCAAATGAAGCAAAAAAAAGGGATTGTCTTTTTCGGCGATTACATTCAAGGACTACCCGATTATTCTGACTTTGAACCCTTTGCCCTGGAAATGAACATGGTGTGTGGATTGACCGATTTCATGCAGGATGAAACCGTTTTTCCGGCACTGGAGGCGATGGTACCCCAATTTCAAGCCGATATTATTATTTTTAGCCAGCTCAAACGCTGGGGACATTGGCATATTGCCGGCAAAGACTTCATCAGTCTCGGGCCGGCTATGGACGCAAAGGGCCTATCCTGGGGTTTGCTGGAAGTTTCTGATGAATTGATCGAATTTAAGATCATGCAGGCTGAAATCCAAGGAGGATGATTTGACACAACCCGTGCTGGTGGATGTGCTATTGACCGATTTTCGCCAATGAGCGGCCTGCGTCTATATGGCGGAATCGGTAAAGGTTTTACCACAAGACATCCAAGACATCATCGAAGTGCATGAATGGGATTTGCGCACCCGTGAAGGGGTGCAGCGCTTTCGGGAACTAAAGGCCAAGTCCCTGCCCAGCGTTGCTTTGGATGGCGAACTGGTTTATGAATCCCTTATCCCCATGCAGGAAGAGCTCATCGATGAAATTCGCAGACGGTATAAGGACAAGAATCAAAATGAATAATATCTATTTAGAAGATGTGAACATTGAAGGCTTTAAATCCTTTTCCGAAGAAACCAACATGAGCTTTCAGCCCGGCATCGGTGTTATTATCGGAAATAACGGTGTCGGAAAATCTAATATTCTGGATGCGATTGTTTGGGCACTGGGCGAAAATGATCTGGACCGCATCCGCTGTTATGAACAGCAAGAGTTGTTTTTTGCCGGTAGCAAGGACTATCCGCCGGCACCCAAAATTCGGGTGGAACTGTTTCTTAAAGAGGGAGACAATAAGGACGCCTCCGGCATCCGACTGGCCCGCGAAAGAACCCAAAATGGGGAAGATCGTTACTGGATTGATAAAACCCGCTATGAACGCGATGCCTATCGGCAAAAATTAGATGCCTATCATCTGAAGCACTGTCTATCGACCATCATCCGGCAGGAACAAATTAATGACATCCTGCAGCTGGACCCCTGGCAGCGGTTTGACAACATTCGGCAAATGCTGAATCTGCCATCCGAAGCCGAAATTCTTGGCTGCCTGCAAGATGTTATTGGTCCTTTATTTCAGCGCTATATGGCTTATCTGATTCCGCTTGGAGACGTTGGGCTGGAAGTGATTTCAAAAGATGGGCAAAAGGGATTGGAGATCGAAGTCAACCTCCCTGGCAATCGCCTGCGCCGGGCACATCAATTATCCGGCGGTGAAAAATCAATTACCAGTCTGGCACTGAAGCTGGCGATATTTCATCAACTTGAAAGCCCCTTTTTTCTGCTGGATGAAGTAGAGCCCTCTTTGGACTATACCAACCACAAGTCGATGCAGGCTTTTCTCAAAGACGTGGCCGACAGCAAACAGCTGATTATGATTACGCACCTGCGTAGCACAATCGCCCTGGCGAATACAGTGCACGGCGTCAGAACCCGCTGGGATGGATCCTCGTTCATGAAGTTTTATTTTGTGATGGA
>JAAUYK010226891.1_pt1 | contig 10035 bp, 9 predicted proteins | sample 7278021 | NCBI WGS metagenome assembly JAAUYK01 (sample SAMN14350223, study PRJNA611818) | marine sediment metagenome | isolation source: surface marine sediment (1.8m) | place: French Polynesia: Moorea | collected 2018-08
GAATCATTTCTTTAATTAAAATTTTATCGTATTTTCCTGGTTCATTAGCGAATTCTACAGCATCTTGAACCAGAGGTTGATAAGAACTATTTTTTGGTATTTTTGAGAGCATTTTATCAGAAGGATCAACACAAATTATTTTATTTTCTAATTTTATTTGTGAGGCGATACCTTTACTAAAAATACCTGTTCCACAGCCGAGATCAACTAAATTATCTGTAGATTTTAACTGTAAATTTTCAATGATTTTCTTGCTTAAAAATTCAATAAAATCTGAGGAATTTCCCCAAAAATCGTCGTACTGTCTAGCTAATTTTTGATAATGTTCTTGAATAGAATATTTCATAATATTATCTCTTGAAGTATTTTAATGAGACTTCTCGTACCTTGCAATGACAAGTTATACCAAATCCGTACTCTCAAACCTATCTTATTTTCTAGAAGAGGCAGTGGGTAGGAGGCAGCAGGCAGGAGGTTTTTCAAGTTGTAAGCTATGGAATTTAAAAGGGGGTATAGCAAGGGGATTTAGTATTAGATATGTGGAGAGGGATTTAGCATTGCTAAACCCCTACAGACTGTCAACAATAACAAGTAGTTTTATAAAGCGTCTTTAATAACATCAACTAAGCTAGTTCCTCCCCAAATAGCAACCATAATAATAGAAGTAGAAAGAACAGCAGCAAGACAACAAATAACCAACCCTCCTAAACTAATAAAACCATCGTCTTCTTGTAGTCCAAAAGCCGTTACAAAAATACCGATCGCAGGTAAAGTATTAGTTCCAGGAATAGGAATCATCATAGAAATGGACATTAAAGCGATGGCAACTCCAATAATAATTCTGCCAGGAAAACTGGTACAAATATAGCTCATTCTGGGACGAGTTAAGGCTTCAATTTTTTTTAACCAAGGATTACCTTTTTTAAGAAAAGCTTGGACAGTTGTTAACTTCATTGATCCTTTCATCATTTTTTGAGGAAGCCAAGGAATTTTTGAGCCTGCAATCAGTTGAATAGCCAACAAAAACATCAAAATTCCAAAGGGAATAGAATAACCAGGTGCCGGAACTGGTAAAGCAGAAGGTAAGGCTAGAATGACGAATAAAAAGCCAAAAACCCGTTCTCCAGCTAACTCTAAGATATCAATTAATTTTATATCTGAGGAGCGTTCTTCCTCAAAAAAATAACGATGTAATTCTACTGATAATTTTGCCATAATGGTGTTATTGGAAAATTTAAAAAGATTGAAAATCAATATACCATACAAAAAAGGGGTAGGAATGACCTACCCGAAAATACTTGAAAATTAAAACAAAAACACTAGATACACAGTGTTATTTGCCGTCAGTCTTATTGAAATTAAGTTCCAACAGTCCAAGAATTGATGTATTCTTCTTGATCGGCGGTTAAAGTATCAATTTCAATGCCCATCGCTTTCAGTTTTAAGCGAGCAATGTCTTTATCCACTTCTTGAGGAATATTGTAGATACCGGGTTCTAATTTACCTTTATTCTGTACCAAGTATTCGCAAGCAAGAGCTTGGTTAGCAAAACTCATATCCATTACCGCGCTGGGGTGTCCTTCAGCAGCAGCTAAGTTGATTAAACGACCTTCTCCAAGGACAACAATAGCTTTACCATTGGGTAGAGTATATTTTTGAGTAAAGTTACGAACTTCCTTAACGTCAGAAGCTTTTGCACCCAAAGATTCTAAGTCAATTTCAATATCGAAGTGACCAGAGTTACAAACCATCGCTCCGTCTTTCATAACTTCAAAATGTTCGGGACGGATAACGTGCTTGTTACCGGTTACAGTGATGAAAATATCTCCTTGTTGAGCAGCTTCGGCCATGGGCATAACACGGAAGCCATCCATAGCAGCTTCAATGGCTCTTACAGGGTCAATTTCTGTAACAATTACATTAGCACCGAGGCCACGGGCGCGCATTGCTACCCCTTTACCACACCAACCGTAACCAGCAACTACAGCAACTTTACCAGCTAAGAGGACGTTGGTGGCGCGGATAATACCGTCAAGGGTAGATTGACCGGTTCCGTAGCGGTTATCAAAGAAATGCTTGGTATCAGCATCGTTAACGTTCATGGCAGGGAAGGTGAGAACCCCATCTTTCAGCATCGCTAAGAGGCGAACGATACCGGTGGTGGTTTCTTCGGTGGTACCGATGATATCTTCCATCTGATGTTGACGCTCTTTGATCAAAGTCGCAACCACATCACTACCATCATCAATGATAATGTTGGGGCGATGGTCTAAAGCTATTTGAACATGACTATGATAAGTTGCGTCGTCTTCCCCTTTTTTAGCATAGACAGGGATACCATAATCAGCCACTAAACAAGCAGCTACATCGTCTTGAGTAGATAAAGGGTTACTAGCGATGAGTAATGCGTCTGCACCACCTGCTTTAAGAGCAATTGCTAAACTAGCGGTTTCAGTGGTAACGTGGCAACAAGCGGTCAAACGAATACCAGCAAAAGGCTTTTCTTTAGCAAAACGTTCTTGAATCTGGCGCAACACAGGCATTTCACGAGCAGCCCAGTCAATGCGTTGTCTTCCTTGAGCAGCAAGATTTATGTCTTTGATATCGTATTTAGGTTTTGTTGGGGTTGCAACCATAGGAGGACTTGTCCTTTATTAAATTTACGTACTAAAACTTTAGTTTAGCTTACTTTCAGCCTTTTTCGTTTTTTTCACTTAAAGGAGGAACGTCCTCAGCAGACTGTGCAAGGGTTATATTTTTGGACTTGTTACCATTGATCTCGTCGTTAACAAGCTTGGTGTAATGGGAGTCCTAGAGGCAATATTCAACAATAAACAATGGACAACCAAGATCCTTAATTTTACCTTTTCTTAAGAGGAAAAATGCCCTATCCTGAATTAAGTGAAATTCATGAGGTGTGATGGCCTAGAGCCTTGCCCTTAAATCATTCTCAGGAGTTGCTTGTGTCTGATCCCAAACCCACCGTTTTGGTTACAGGAGGAGCCGGATATATCGGGTCCCATGCTGTTTTATCTTTACAAAAAGCTGGCTACAATGTCATTGTCTATGATAACCTTTCCTATGGCCATCCTGAAATTGTCAAAGATGTTTTAAAGGTTGAATTAATTGTTGGTGATACCAATGATCGCACCCTATTAGATGAGATATTTTCTAGTAGAAATATTGCTGCTGTCATGCACTTTGCTGCTTTTATTGCTGTGGGAGAGTCGGTGAGCAATCCGGCTATTTATTATCAAAATAATGTGGCAGCAACTTTAACTTTATTGGAGGCGATGATAGCTGCTAATATTAATAAGTTTGTCTTTTCTTCTACCTGTGCTATTTATGGGATGCCCCAAGAAGTTCCCATGACAGAAAAGCATCCTAATAGCCCGTTAAATGCTTATGCTTCTAGTAAATATATGGTAGAAAAAATTCTCCAAGATTTTGATCGAGCTTATGACTTAAAGTCTGTTGTATTCCGCTATTTTAACGCTTCAGGGGCTGATACTTCTGGGGATTTAGGGGAAGATCATAACCCAGAAACTCATTTAATTCCTCTCGCTTTATTAACTGCTTTAAAAAAAAGAGATAATCTCTTTATTTTTGGGACAGATTATGAAACACCTGATGGTACTGCTGTTAGAGATTATATCCATGTCAATGATTTAGCATCGGCCCACGTTTTAGGATTGGACTATCTTTTAAATGGAGGTCAAAGTGAAATGTTTAATCTAGGTAATGGCAACGGATTTTCTGTTAGGGAAGTTATTGAAATGGCCAAGAAAGTAACAGGGGTAGATTTTTTGGTTAAAGAAAGCGATCGCCGTCCTGGAGATGCCCCAATCTTAGTAGGAAGCAGTGAAAAAGCTAGAAATATTTTAGGCTGGAAACCTCAATACTTTGAGCTTGAAACCATTGTTAATGATGCTTGGCGATGGCACAAAAAACGTCATGGTCAATCCTAAATATTGAGTTTAAGTTAATAAAAATTAGAAGATTTATCTAAAATGATTCAAAATAATCAAAAATTAGAAACGATTTTAGTACAGATGGGAGAAACTATTATTGCTACTACCGAAACTATGGAAAGTTTAGCTGCAAAAATGGAAAATCTTGTTGAACAAGTGCAGGAACAAGAACAACAAATACAGCAACAAGGTTATCAAATTTTTGCTTTAAGTGAGTCGATCCAAAACCTGGTAGATGCTCAAACAGAGTCTAGAGACCAACTAACACAATTAACTTATTTAATTCATACTTTAGTTAATTGTTTAAATCAGCAAGAATAACACCCCATTTTTAATGTGGGGTCTGATTACAAAACTATTCAAATATTTAAACAATGAGGAACTTGAAATGAGAAATTATTCTCCCAAAAAGTATCTATTTTCTTCCCTATCTTTTCTGCAAATTTTAGTTAACTTATTTTTAATAGGTTGCGCTGAAACTAAAATCTCTCAATGTCGAAAAATTATAATTTTGACCCAGAAAATGGCTGAAGAAAGCGAAAATTATCGTCAAACAGAAGACAGACAGAAAGTTTTACAAGTAGCTGATATTTTTGAAGAAACTTCCCAACAAATGAAACAATTAAAAATTGAAGACGAAAATTTACAAGAATATCAAATTGGTTTTGCTGATATTTATCAAGGAAATGCCGATACAACTCGTCAATTTGTAGCTGCTTTGAATGATAAAGATATTGATAAAGCTAGGTTAATGCAGCAACAGGTTCAACAACTGGGTAAAAAAGAACAAGAGTTGGGAGCAAAAATGAAAGATTATTGTCAAGATAATTAATAATGGATAATGGATAATGTAGAATGACAGAAAAAATTAATTCTATATTGTAGATTCTATATTATTGTCCCATTTTTATTAACTTAGATTATAGATATTTATATTCTAGGAGTTAACATTCCTTAACCCCTACCCAAATGTTTTATAGGGGTCAACGGCCGTTGACCAAACATTGAACATTGAACTGCCGACCCACCTCGAATTCAATTCGAGGTGGAAAGCGGCAGTGCATTCCGCACATTGAACATTTTGGTTTCAAGTCTCTCCCTTTAGGGAGAAAGAAGTTTGGGAGAGGTTTCAAGCCTACTTCCAAACGAATGATAAATGATAAATGAAATGACCCCTACTTTAGGAAATTGATATTATAATAACTCTCTTAACCGTTCATCTTGCCAATAACTATTAAATATTTCGTTATTTTTAGCAAGATCAAGTATGGTATTAGGGGCAATATCAATGGCTTCTAATAAGCAGTTAATCGCTTCATCATTGTTATTTAAAGCTCCATGACAATGACCTTGATAATACCAAGCATATTGATCATTTGGTTCTGCATCTAAGGCTTTTTGATAACAATTAATTCCCTCATCAAAACGGTTTAATTTTTGGAAAATTTTTCCCTTTTGATACCATGACCAATAATCACGGGGTTTAATTAATAAGGCTTTTTCGTAGTTGCTTAAAGCTGTTTCTAACTCTCCTTGATGGCGTAAACAGTCTCCCTTGCGATACCATGACCAATAATCATTCGGTCTGATGGCTAACGCTTGATCATAAGATGCGATCGCTTCGGAATATTTTTCCCACAAACGATACGCTTCGGCGATACGATATTGCGCCCAATAATCGTTAGAATAAATCAATAAAGCCTTTTTGAAACAGTTAATGGCGTTTTGGTACTCTTTTAACTCTTCAAGATGCACACAGCCTTGATCGTACCAAGACCAATAATTATTTGGTTCTATGGTAGCTGCATTTTCGTAGCTGACGACAGCTTCTTCGTAACGTCCTAACTCTTCTAATGTCATACCCTTTTTATACCAAGCCCAATAGTCATTTGGATAATATTCTAAGGCTTTTTCGTAACACATTAACGCTTCCGAGAAAAGTTGGTCCATACGGAATCTATTTCCCTGTTGATACCAACTTTGATAACTGTCGGGACGACATTCTAAAGGACGGTAAATAGTCGCTTTGATCTCTATCATGGCTAGGTCAGGAGATGATACTTGTACTATATGACAATTTATTAAGAATTTATGTAAAACTTACATTGAACAATTCAAAAATAACACAATAGCTTATTAGTTAACAGTGATCAGTTAATTTTGTAGAACTAACTAGATAAAATGTCTTATGTTACCTTCAGATTTATTAATGTATCGTTACAGTGGAGATACTATTATCCCTAAACGTTTACCTTTAAATGATAGCACAATCGGTTTAGCGGCTGAGGAAATTGATTGTTTTTTAAACTGTGTCGATCAAACCCAAAAACAGTTAAATGAAAAATTGTCAGAATTAGAAGGAGATAACCCTAATTATCGGGTAAAAAGAGGGTTGGCACACTTATTAAAAAATCATTTCTCTACCTTTGAAATTGTTAGTCCCCTAGAACCAAAAGAATTAAGAAAAAAAGTATTTAGTCGTTCTGCTGAATCCTTACCTATTCCACAAAATAGACCGAAAATATTGGAAAAAATAGCTAGTTTACTAACAGAAGAATTAAAAAGAGAAGTATTACCCAGTGAAATTGAAAGGGGATTATATGCAGACTTACAAGAAAATAGAATTTTAACCAGCTTTGAACCACCGGAACCAGAAACCTTAATCCATCGCTACAACATCTCACAAATTCAGGGAGTTTTTTACCGTTCTAATTATATTGTTATTAATGCTCATCGTAACGATCCTGGGGAATATAAATTGTTATTTCGTTATTTAAAATTGTTTCAATTAATGGCCTATATTGAAGGTGATGCTGACACAGGTTTTACCATTACTATTGATGGCCCAACCAGTTTATTTAAACCTAGTACCCGTTACGGTTTATCCTTAGCAAAAATGATTCCTGCATTACTTCATGTCAGTAAATGGAGTCTAAAAACCAAGTTACAAACCAAAGATTCTTATACAGGAGGAATCAAAAATAGTTATTTTAATTTAGACGATCATTGTGGTTTAGTAACCCATTATTCTCGCGGAAAAACCTACGATAGTATGTTAGAAGAATCATTTGCAAAACGATGGGAAAAGTTAAAAACTGATTGGAAATTAGAGCGAGAAGTTGACTTAATTCCTATTCCTGGAAGTGTTATGATTCCTGACTTTAGATTAGTGCATCCCGATGGGAGAGATTATTTATTAGAAATTGTGGGTTATTGGCGACCTGAATATTTAAGAAAGAAGTTTTATCAAGTGCAAAATGCTGATAACGATAACATTATTTTAGCTGTTTCTGAACGTTTAAATTTAGAGAAAGCAGGAGTTGATTTTAATGATACTCCCGCAAAAGTTATCTGGTTTAAAGATAAGTTGAATCCTAAAAATGTTTTGTCTTTATTGGAATAAAATTAATGATAAGTTCTATGTAATTTAAAAGTAAAAAACGTAGTTTATTTTAATGGAACAAAATCGAATCCTGTACGGCTTTTTGAACCAGGCGTAATGGTGATTAAAATAGAACCACCATTACGATCGCCGGATGGTAAAAATCTTACTTCATCTGCTGCTCCTTCAACGGAAAAATTAGTACTGGATAGACTTTTTTGAATAGTTTGGCGATCGCTATTTCCTTCTTTTAGAGCGGCCACAATAACCATTGTTGCGTCATAAGCAGAAGCTGTGCGCCAATTTACATCGCCACCCCATATTTGTCTTGCTTGGGTGATAAATCCATTACCATTATCTTCTACTCCTTGAGGGTGCCAGGGAACGGCTAAAACCATCCCTTCTACAGTCTTTTGTCCTTCTTTGAGTGTTTCAAAGGTATAAAGGGAAGCACTTCCTAACAGCAATAAACGATTTTGATTAGCTTGAGCAATACTAATTCCTGCTTTAATATTATTCACCGTTGGAATTAATAATAAACTATCTGCACCTTGAGCGATCGCTTGGTCAACTTTATCTAAAGAATTTAAACTTTTATCGGCTAAATCACAGTTAATTTCTATTACTTTGCCACCATCGGCAAAAATAGCTGAAGTGAATTCTTCTTTTAGGGATATACTATATTCTGCACTGGAATCAAAACAGATAGCAACATTGGTTTTTTTTGCAGTATTAATGAGGTAACGAGATAGTTGATCTGCTTGGAAACGAATACTGGGAACTGTACGAAAAATATAGTCTCCTAATGTAGATATTTTCTTAGCATCACTTGTGGGAGAAATCATCACTAATTGACTATTTTGATATACTGGTCCGGCCCCTAATGTAGCATCACTGGAATTATGACCAACTACTGCTAAAATACTATTATCTTTTACTAATTTTTGGGCAACTTCTGCGGCTATTTCAGGGTTATTATTATCATTAATAATGGCAATTTGTAGAAATTTTCCGTTAATTCCGCCCTGTTCATTAACTTTATTTTGTACTTGGGCAACCCCTCTTAAAATTTCTTTAGCTATGTTTAAATTACCACCAATGGAACTACGGCAATTTTTATAGGGTTGTTTTTTGCAGCTTGAGCATTGTTTAAATAAATGAGGGCTTCTGGATCATTAGGTTGGAGTTGTAGAGAGGTTTTAAATTGGGAGATCGCTTGTGAATAATTTCCTTCTTTAAATGCCTCAATCCCGGCTTTTTTTTGTGGAGTATCATCCTCAGCAATTAATAATTCATTTCCTATACTTACAGTAGATTGATTATTAATGGTTTGTGTTGGTTTTGGACTATTATTTGTGGTAATATTTCCTTCTTTTCCTCTTGTAAAATACCAATAACCTGCTCCTAAAATAGTAGCGGTTATGATTAAAGATAAGATGAGAATTTGGGTTTCTTTTTTTTGAGTCATGGAAGATCAACTAAGTCAGCATTCATAAGTCAGTAGGGACTTAATATTATTAAGCCCTTACCTAAGCATTGCTGCTATTTATTTAGTATAATATAAAATAGAAATTGTTGCTTTAATTAATTAGATTTACCCTTGAAAAATAACATTGATTTAACTTCTAATGAGTCTGTTGCTAACCTGTCAATAAAATTAGAGGAACTGCGGAATAGTTTACGGCCTGGACAACAACAATTAGCCAGTTGGACAGGGGGAAAAATGGCAATTTCTGCGGTTCCTGGGGCGGGGAAATCCCACAGTCTTGCCGTAGCTGCTGCTATGATGATAGCAAAGTATCAACTACACCCTAGAAACCAGTTAATTATTGTTACTTATACTCGCTCTGCTGCTGCTGGAATTAAGGCCAAAATCAAGGAACGTCTCAAGGAGTTAAAGATACCTCAAACGGGGTTTATGGTACAGACTTTACACGGTTTGGCCTTGAATATTGCTACTCGTAACCCTGACTTATCTCAACTGAATTTAGAAACATCAACGGTGATTATTCCTACTCCTAGTCACCGGGTAATTCGTAGTTCCGTTGAAAGGTGGATTAGTGGCAATCCTCGGCGTTATCAACTATTATTAGAAGGTTCAGAATTTGATGGAGAAGAAACGGAAAAATTACGCCGTCAATCTGTGTTAAGAACGGAAGTTTTACCTAAACTTGCTCATACTATTATCCGAGAGGCCAAAAGTTCAGGATTAAGACCAGAAAAAGTGTGGGAATTAAGTCATTATTCCCAGAAACATTATGATATTTTGGCTGTTGCTGCCGGGTTATATGAACAATATCAAACCGTTATGCGATCGCTGGATTTTATTGATTACGATGACATGATTTTAGGGGCGTTAAATGTTCTAGAAAATCAGAAAATTAGACAAGTATGGCAACAACAAATATTTGCAGTATTTGAAGATGAAGCACAAGATTCTAGTCCTTTACAAGAACGATTAATTTCTGCTTTAGCAAGTAAGGAAAATGATTGTAATTTAATTCGTGTGGGTGATCCTAATCAGGCGATTAATTCTACATTTACTCCTGCTGATCCTGTTTATTTTAATTGGTTTTGTGAGATTTGCAAGAGTCAAGATAAATTAGCAGAAATGACTCAAGCTGGACGCAGTAGCAAGATTATTATTGATGCAGCTAACTTTGTTTTAAAATGGGTGAATCA
>JAAUYK010023222.1_pt1 | contig 10033 bp, 6 predicted proteins | sample 7278021 | NCBI WGS metagenome assembly JAAUYK01 (sample SAMN14350223, study PRJNA611818) | marine sediment metagenome | isolation source: surface marine sediment (1.8m) | place: French Polynesia: Moorea | collected 2018-08
CTCAGCTAAATTTAGTAAAGACTTATATTATCGTGTTACCTTTGTTAACCCCCAAAACCAAACCGCTACTTTAATTGACACAGTAGGAATCACCGAAACCTTAGAGCTAAATAAATACAAACAAAGAGAAGTATATCAGGTACAACAGTTAGAAATACGACCAGGGGAGCGGATGCGTTTTACCAAAAACATCCTTTCAGAAGATTATAAACAACTAAATGGACAGCGTTTTACTGTTGAGGGCATCACAGATGATGGTCAAATTAAGATTAATAGCAACGGTAAGATTCAGAATATTTCAATAGAGCGGTTACTCCACAGTGATTTAGCTTATGTAGATACAGTCCATAGTAGTCAGGGTCAAACAGCCGACTATTGTATATACTCTGCTGCCAATGCCAAGAGTATGACCATTGGACGAGAAAGCTTTTATGTAGCTGCTAGTCGCGCCCGACAAGAATTTGTGGTTTATACTGCCAATACCCAAGATTTAGGGGTAACAGTTCAGATTAGTCGAGCTAATGAAAATGCTAAGGATTTAGTACATTCTGCTGTAGTCAAAGAAAAAGTAGTAGATAATGCTAAATCAAAGCAAGTATCTCAAACAACGAACCCTTCGTTACCATCAAAAGAACAAGAATCTAGTCATTCCAGTAATGAACCAGACCAACGGTCACTCAGAACAGAGCCAGAATCCAATCAGAGCGGATTTGGATTGGACAAAATTATTGATAGTCTTACAAACTCTAGCCGACGGGCAGAAGAATTGGCAACAGACCTTCAGCGAACTAGTAGAAAAGCACAAACGGCAGGAAGAGATACTTCAGAACTTAATCGAGCAACAGAAAAACCTGGAAACAACATGGAGGAGTCTAATCGAGCAGCAGCAGAACTCACAAGAGAACTTCAAGAGCTTGAGCAACGTGCTGTCGGCTCTGATATCAAGAATCGAAAAACTAGAAAACCAATCCTCTCAAGCCACAGCAAACACAGCGAAAAAAATCAACAATTTACAAAAGACATCGGAACAGATTCAGAGAACAATCTCCCGCGACAGGTACGGAGTGAGCAACTGGTGGGAAGAAGCAATGACAATCAGACCCCTAGAAAGGCTCAAGGAAAAGGGGATTATGTTATTGATTATAATTCTGGGGATTTGGGGACTCAACCACATAAGTTCTCCCAACAGAAAAACACTTCAAGAGATCAAGGGCAGAGTCAACAACAACGAAATCCGTCTCAAACGAATCGAGAACAAGCTGTAGAACCAGTACACCCCTTATCACCACCTCAACCATTGAGCTTAGATGAGGTGAACCAAATTTTGCTCACAGCTACATCAGCCGTTAAACGATACGGCAGAGAGAGGGATAAAAAGACAACCTTCAACAATGATTATTATCAAATTGAGAAGTTCTCAGTTTGGGAAACTTACGGCTATTGCAGCTATCTAACCATAGAAGCAAAAGATGGACGAGGAAGACTTTTAACCATGAAAGGGCAAAACTTTCATCCTGCCAATCTAAAAGTTAAAGAAAACCGTCTCAATAAGCAGGATGTATTGACTTTCGAGAAAATCCAATCTGCCCTAGACTATCTCCAACAAATCCGCCAATTCAAAGAGAATGCTAAAACAATTCTGTTGAAGTATGGAGAACGAGACCCGCAGCAACCCTTTAAGAGCTATGGAACTCTTGAAGGGAAAAAGTATCGGATTGTGTCTGACGAGCAGGCATTTCGGATTATAGCCAAAGATGGACGGGGGGAAATCCTCAACTATCCGAGCGACCCGGGAGCTCGGAATCCAGAAGCCAAAGCAAGTGCGAACTTTAATCAAGAGGATGTGGAGTTGTTCCGTACCCTAGTCCAACAGATTGAACAGAAGCGACGGGAGGCAGAACGGCGATTGCAGAAAGAGCAGTCGCAGACACGACAGCAAGGCTGGGGTCTTGAGCGTTAATTTTTCTACGTATGGGCGGAATTATAAACTACCCCACCCTATCAGCAAGCCTTCGGCTTAACTGATGAGGATGTGGTTTTTAGTAAGTTCTGGGGTAAAACAGAATAGTATTCAACTCAAATCTTTATGGGAACTGCATCAAAATATTGGAAATTAGTTAGCCTCGATGTCTCTGGAAAACGCAAAATTGAAGAAGTGATCTCTGCTAAAGAGTTTTTTCAACAGCAATTTCCCGAACTAGTTAAAAAAGTAGAAGTCCAAGATACAGTAGTTCAACGTCATTTGCTGGAACTTACTAGTAAAGGTTCAAAAATTGCTGCTGCTGAAGAAAAAGAGTGTTTGCTAGCAGAAAGCTGTTTACGTTGTTTTATTTCTCATCAAATCGAGCAAGTATGTATTCAACTTGAAGTTCAATTTGGTAGGGAATATGGTTTTACTCGTTACGATTTATTTTGTTTAGTACTTGATGACACTGGGGCTAATTTTCCATATTCAGCCTCCCGTAGAACAAATCAAAGGGTTTACCAACCTGTTTCTGTCAAGATTTTGGCAACCTTTGACCCACAAAAAGCCAGTTTATCTACTTGGACAACAAGACTGATCAAGCAAAATCGAGAACTTAATACTTTTTTACTAGAACATGGTGTCTATTTAGTAAGTAATTGGGCAATCTTAAATGACACTACACCCAAGCAAGTAGGACGAATATGGGCAGAATTTCATAACCTTACTTCAGCAGAAATTGAGCAAGCCTGCTTTCTCCTAGAAAGCTATCATGCTATCTATCGTCGGGATAGACTCAGGCAACGTCAGGCTGGAGTCAGAGAAAGATGTCAGCCCCCCTCAAGGGAGCAAATGCAGCAAATTGCTAATCTCTTACACCAAAAAGCCAATCTAACCCTTTCTCCAGAAGAAACTATGTCTCAACTCCAAGAACTAGCAGAGTTATTGAGGCAGTATCGTATTCATGTTAGAGGCGGTAAGTCCCTAGCACAAAGCTCTTTAGATAATCCTGAAGTTAATGTTGATCGCTGGTACGCATCTATGGCTCAAAGCGAATCGGAAGAAGGAGAAGAAGAGCCGAGGGAATTTCTCCAGTTTTATCGCCAGCAATTTCTAGAATGTTTAGACGAATCTATAAAATATGTTATTCAAACTCGACTTAACTATTTAAATCGAAAAAAATCTGCAAAAGCTCAACATTTTTTGAGGGGGTTAAGTTTATTTCATTGTCAGGGTAAATCTATGAGTGAAATCGCATCTGTAGTTGGTTTAAAAGCTCAATTCCAAGTTAGTCGTCTGCTTAAACTGAAAGAATTCCGAGCCGATATCAGACAAAAAATGTTATCGCAGTTACGGGAGCTAACTCTAGTTCAAGCAGCCAAATATGCGATTCCACAACAATTAAAACAGTTAGAACAACAAGTAGAAATAGCTCTAGAAGAACAAATTACTGCTTTGATTCAGGAAGCGGAAGCGGAAGCCAGTACTGCTAACAATAGTTATCCCAGTAGTTTATTTGCTCAACGTCTCTGCCGTTATCTCGATTTGAGCAAAAACGAGCTCTTGGCTCATGGTTGAGAGAAATTAATCAGTAGATTCTGCATACCCTCAAGTTCTCCGAGAGATATGTATATGTAAAAGTCTAAGAAAAAGTAATTATATCTATCTAATTTAAATTTACTTTTATATGTAGAGGGAAACTTATGATGATGGACTATTCCAATAACTCAAATAATTTACTACTCGATTTTGACACTTTTTCTACAGAGGCGATCGCTCTTGAACCAGAACAAATCGAACGAGCAGTAGAACTGAGTAATCAGATTGTCGATCAAGAAAGGCAATGGCGAACCTATCTTAATGCTTTAGCTTTGTTTAGTTTTGAGTCATGGTTGCAATCAAGAGCACCAGAACTGGTGATTAATTCAGACAACTGTTCTGTATTACAACCGAGCTATGCCAACGTAATCGATGGGGTTTTAAATCTAGAGGTAGGTCAGTTTAAGCTTTGTTTGTTGGCTAGCGGAACTATGAGGGATGAAGTAGTTACCGTTCCTCGCGCTGTTGTGGATTTACCAGAATATGCAGCCCATTTTTATGTCCTAGTTAATGTGCGAGAAGAGCAAGAAGAAGCTATAGTTGAAAGCTTTATTCGCTATGACGAATTGAAAGAACGTCAGCAGTCTGGTAATTTACAACCTGAAGCAGATTGGACTTATGAATTGCCTCTAACTTGGTTTGAGCCAGAGCCAGATAACTTATTACTTTATCTAAGATGTTTGGAACCAACTGCGACCGTTCTACCAGCAATACCTACAGATAGATTAACTGCTCTAGGGAATATTCAAACTGAACTAGAGCCATTGATACCCCAGCTACAGTCTTCTCAAACTCCTCTGTGGCAGATATTGAGTTGGGATAAAGCAATACCTTTACTTACTAGTCCCGAGTTACTAGATTGGCTCTACCGCTTGCAAACAGGAGTAAAGTCTAATACTGAGAACCTAGCGGTTTTAATTAGGCAACTAGTCCAAACAGGACAACGGCTGACTCAGGGAGCGATCGATGTCGGTTTGTGGTTACAAAACGAGCTAGATGAATTGTCCCAAAGTCTCTCTTGGAGGTTACTGCCAGCTCCTGCTTTCGCTATGGCATCTCTGCGTTCACTTAATGTTACTAATAGAGAATCTCCGACTGAGGAATTAGAGGCAATTATTGCCCAGCTCAGAAATTCAGGTATGGATATTCCCATTGAAGCTCGGGGTGCTTATCGAGATTTTAGTGTGAGTGAAAACTATCTCCGATTGTATGCTGTCACTTGGGCTATCTACGAGCAGGAAAACCTACCAGAGTGGACATTATTAGTTGTTTTAGGAGCGCAACCCAACTATGAGTTACCTCAAGGGCTTAAACTACAACTGAAAGAGCCAAATACAATTTTGGATGAGCAAGTTGTCGAACAGGATACAGAAAATAGTTATCTTTACACTCGTGTTATTGGGACATGGGATGAACAATTTTCCGTAACCATTATCTTGGCAAACGGAGAAACCCTCGTCTTACCGTCCTTTAGTTTTACCAGCGAACAATAGAACTCTTGCACCCATTCTCATAAACCTTGGTTGAGAGAAGGTAATAGGTAATAAGTATAGTTTTTGATTTCATATTTATTTTTGCCCATAGGGCTAGAGAACTGATAACTACAAATGCTTCGCTCTGTTTTTCGACTCAAAGTTCAGCAAGTCCATCAAACTTGTCTGTTTGAATTATCTTGGGGCAGAGGAAAACAAATCTCTGCTACTTTACCCTATCCAGAACTACTCTTTAAGTTATATCGAGAGTGGCAAAAAGCCTATCTTAACTTTTATAAAACGGCTCTGAGGGCAAGAGTAGCCGAAGCTGGCAAGATTAATCCTTCTCCAGAAGACTGGCATCGTCAATTGGTGCAAGCAGAAGCTAAGTTGCTGTTTGAATTTCATCGTTGGCTGCGGAGAGAAGAATTATACGAGCTACGGGGGGAAATTGCTCGTACTGCTCAAAATCTAGCAGAAAGGGGAGCTACAGAGCAAAAACCAAGTGGTTATTATATCGATATTTTTTTGACTTGCAATTCTAGTTCACTAGAGCGTTTACCTTGGGAAACTTGGGAAATTGGCACAGAATTTGGTGCAACTGCCACCATTCGCCTGACTCGTACCCCTGTTAATATTCGGTCAGAAACAGCCTCCCACAGTCAGAAAATTCGTCCCAGTCGAGTTCGGATCTTAGCTATTTTAGGGGATGATACGGGACTAAACTTTCAAGGCGACAGACAAGCCTTGCGATCGCTAGAAAAAATAGCAGAAATCGAGTTGGTTGGTTGGCAACCAGGACAAATTACGGCAGAAATTAAGACTCCAATTCAGGAAGCCTTGATTGATGAACGGGGTTGGGATGTCTTATTTTTTGCCGGACACAGTAATGAAACTGTTATGACAGGGGGAGAACTAGCGATCGCTCCTGGTGTATCTATCTCGGTTAAGGAAATAGCACCCCAATTACAAATAGCTAAAGCTAAGGGGTTACAATTTGCTCTGTTTAACTCCTGTAGTGGTCTCAGTTTGGCTAATTCTCTAATCGATTTGGGTTTAAGCCAAGTGGCAGTAATGCGCGAACCCATTCACAATCAAGTTGCTCAAGTTTTTCTACTCTGGTTTCTTCAAAGTTTAGCTGAATACAAAGATGTCCACGATGCTCTCATCTCCGCCTGCGAACATCTCAAGCAAAAACAAAACTTAACCTATCCTTCTGCTTATTTAATTCCTTCTCTGTTTTGTCATCCCGATGGGAAACTGTTTCGGATTGAACCGCAAGGCTGGCAGCATAGGTTAAAACAATGGTTGCCAACTCGTCGAGAAGCGATCGCCCTCAGCGCATTGGCTATTATTAGTTTATTAGCTCCCGTTCAGAATTTTTTGTTAGAAGGCAGAGTTTTAGTTCAATCGCTCTACCGCGATGTTACAGGTCAAATACCACCCTTAACCACTCCACCAGTTTTATTAGTACAGATTGACGAGCGCTCAATTGGAGAAGCTGGCATTAATAATCCTTATCCGATGGAGCGCAGTTATCTGGCTAAGATTGTTGACCGCCTTGCTACTTTAGATGCTCCAGTTATTGGTATTGATTATTTATTCGATCGACAACAACCAGCCAACGATCCGATTTTGGCTCAATCAGTGGGAAATGGGATTAAAGAGAATAATACTTGGTTTATCTTTGCTGGAATTAAAAATAAAGCTGGAACAGAAATAGGAGTAAATCCTCAAACTGGCATTGCTCACCCTAATTGGAGTCTTCAAGGCTATACCAATGCTTTGCCTCAGTATGTCAAACTACCAGAATCAACCAGTTGCGTTTCTAGTTGCCCTTTTACTTACGTACTGGCGATCGCTGCTGCCTTACATCGAGAGCCTTTAGCTTCTAGTCTTCCGCAACCAAAACTAAATAGCCAAGAGGATTTTCGCACTCAAGTAATTAATTACCTTAACCAAACAGAAACAGATAGCCATACTCTTGTCTTTCTCCAACGAGCACAGTCTCATCCCTTCGCTAATTTCGCCCAAAGTTTGAATCAGGTTTGGTTGCGCCCCATTATTGATTTTTCTATACCTCCAGATGTAGTTTACGAGCGCCTTTCTGCTTGGCAATTACTGACAGATAATGAAGCATTAACTAACTATACTTTCGACCAACAAATTATTATTATCGCCCCTGGTGGATACCCTCAAGCGGGGGTAACTCCAGGTGCAGATAACTTTCCCGTGCCTTTAGCCGTTGCCTACTGGAGAGAAAGATTGGGTTTAGCCTCTGGGAGTTCCCATAATTTTACAGGTTCAGAAGCCAACGCCTATATGATTCACCATTTACTAACTCAGAGATTAGTAGTTCCCATTCCCGCTCTTTGGGCGATCGCTGTAGCAGCTTTATTGGGCAAAGGATTCACTCTACTATTGAGGAAACAGTATCGTCAACGACAACTGTGGGCAGTAGGTATAACTGGCATTACGGCAATCTCTGGCTTAGTAGGATTGCAACTATATCTTTCTGCTGGAATATTACTACCTTGGTTATTACCCTCCGCAACCTTTTTAGTTTACATTTGGTCTTTTTTAAGGAGTAAATCTTATGAATAATTTAAAATTAATGCCATTAATAAAAAACAATTCTCAACTTATTTTTACCTTATTCCTAACTGTAACTACTTTCAGCCTGCCTTTAACTCCTAATGCCATTGCCCAAGAAACTTCCGAGTCTTCAACACAACCTAGTGAAAATGAGCAGAAGCTTGAGCCTACGAAAATCACTAGAAAGAGAGAACAAAGCTCTATTTTAGAGACAATTTGGAAGCTATTAAGAGCCAAAAGAGAAGAAGAACCAGCTTTAAGTTCTCGCAGCAATATTTGTGAGATTACTCCTGGTTTGCTAGGAAAAACCAATATTATTTATAGCGATCGCCCGTTGTTTCTTTGGCAAGGAACAGTACCAAGTCTAGAGATTTATCTCTATAGTCCTTTTAGTTTAGATGCAGATCAAGAACTACTGTGGACTCAAACTGTCAATGACGAGTCCCAAAATGTTCTCTATACAGGGGAAGTGTTACAGCCTGGTCAGATTTACGATTGGGAAATAATAGTTGACTCTCAAGCTAATCGCCGACGTATTTCCTTTCGGGTAATGGAACAAGAGAAACGCGAGCGCATTTCTACAGAAATAAAACATTTAGAAACAGAATTGACAAGCGCAGGAGCAACTAATGAAGAGATTATCTTAGCCAAAGCTAATTACTTTGCTGAACGCGATTTATGGTCAGATACTTTGCAGCAATTATACTCTCTAGAAACTAGTTCAAATAACGATATCTTACCTAGTCAGGAAATGATATCTTACATTTGCCAATCACAATAAACAAACTTTACTCAATACTCCCAAATCCTGGCATAGTAAAGAATTCAACAATTTTATTTTATCTAGAAGCAGATATATTGCTTCTTTTTTTATCTCAAAATTGCATACCCTCTTTTTCTCCAGAAATAGGAATAAGTGAACAAAACAAATAAATCTCAACTAGGAGAGAATGAATTATGTCACTTACATCTTTTAACCCTCAACCTATCACTGGTACAAACTACAACGATTATTTATCAGGCTCTGATCCTTATAGTCAAGGATTGTTATATAGCAATGGTGCTGACAATATCAATGGTTTAGATGGTGATGATTTTATCGAAGGACTTGGAGGAGATGATACTCTCATTGGTGGTTATGGTTCAGATGATATTTATGGAGATTCTGACGATGATTTAATCTATGGGGACAATACCTATAATTACTCTTTCGGCGATGCAGATTATCTTGACGGTGGTTCTGGTCAAGATACTATTTATGGTGGTGGTGATAACGATATACTAATAGGCGGTACTGATAACGACAGTTTATACGGTGAAGGAGGAGACGATACACTAACAGGGTCTAATCCTTCTGAATGGGATTCTGGTGCGGGTGAATACGATCAACTCACAGGTGGTTCTGGTGCAGATACTTTTGTTCTAGGCGATTCCTTTGAAGCCTATTATCAAGGTCTTGGCTATGCAACTATTACTGATTTTGATTGGGATGAAGGGGATAAAATACAAGTCTTTGGCAGTGCTAGTAACTACTCCTTTAGTCATGGTGATTGGCTTGGTGATTCCTCAACAGATACTGCAATCTACTACAATAGCGATTTAATAGCTGTCTTGCAAGATGCTTACACTTCCCAAACTTTTATTAATACGGACTTTACCTTTGTCTAAGTAAACGCAATTTCTATTACTGAAATTGAATAGCGATTATCGACGCGAAGAGAATTTCCCGTTTTTCGCCAAAAATTCGCGATGGCTACTCGCGAATTTTTGCTGGTCTTGAGAGGTCATCCTCAAATCAGTTAACAGTACATAAGCCCTGATTTTTGATTAATTTTTGATTACTGAATCGGTGTTCTAGTTGGAACAATTTAATTGACCTCGAAGCAGAAAATCTGCTTCTTTTTTTATCTCAAAATTGCATACCCTCTTTTTCTCCAGAAATATGAATCCACAGAACAAAACAAACTCAAAACTATCAAGATTTAAAGGACAAAAACATGGCTTACGGAACTATCACACCAGTATTGCAAAATATATCAACAGGCGATAACAACATTGATGGATTACTTACGGGTCTACGTTGGGCATCGAGTAATGTAACCTTCAGTTTTACCAGCAGCTTTTACAATGACTATGAAGAAGAAATTAACTATCCAAACAAATATGCCTCTGGATTTCAATCATTGAATTCGACTCAGCGAACTGCTGCACGTCAGTGGATGCAAATGTACGAAGACGTCTCTGGTCTTAATTTGTTAGAAATGATTCTATTCTCGGCAATAGTGCTGATAATCGCATTGAAGCAGGTGGTGGTAATGATACAATACGGCGGAAACCTAGGGTTCGTGTCATGAGGGGCAGCGTAGCCTTAAAACCCTTACGACACAAAGGTTTCAGTCTTTTA
>JAAUYK010096311.1_pt1 | contig 10023 bp, 11 predicted proteins | sample 7278021 | NCBI WGS metagenome assembly JAAUYK01 (sample SAMN14350223, study PRJNA611818) | marine sediment metagenome | isolation source: surface marine sediment (1.8m) | place: French Polynesia: Moorea | collected 2018-08
ACACGCCGTGAATCCCTCCCTGTAGGCTCGACGGCCCCTATCCCTGCGGCCGTCGGTCCCGGCCAATCCTGCCGGTACTGCCCTAACCGAACACCAATGCGTACTTGCGTGCCACCACACCAGTGCTCTGTCAGCGTTTCCTGGGCGGAAGCTCTGCGCAGTCAGGCAGAGAGCTTGGCGCCGTGTACCATTGAGTACTCCGTCACAGTGGGTTTGATGGTTCCAGAGCGCCCCGGCTGCCGGCGGGCACAACCACGGTCCTGCCGCTTCGTGCCAGCCAGGGCAGGGATGAGCCGCAGTTCGTGCAGAACGAAGTGGCAAAATGTCTCGCGCCCTCGAGCACGTAACGCCCGACCGAGCTCTCGCCGGTAAGCCATGCAAAATCACTCGGCGAGACAAACAGGTTGGCGGCAAACGCGCTTCCGGTGAATTTCCGGCATCGCGAGCAATGGCAATACTGGAAGACGCCAAGGTTGCCGGATATCGCGTAGGTGACCCGTCTGCAAAGGCAGCTCCCGGTGACTACACCCTCGGACATGGTTGTGACCTCCGTTGCCAGGTTGCTGAAAGATGAGAAAAGTGCCCTGCCTGCGGGTTCTCACGGTGCATGCCGTTTCCAGCCGTGTCCCCCGACCGTGGTACCCGCGTCATGCCAGGGCGAGATGCCTGCTCTTTTCGGGGACCCAGCCCCGGGCCGTCCGGCCGGTCCCGGACCACCTCTTCCGAAGCAGGTCTTCGCGGTATCCTTTAAGGTAATGGTCTCGAGCAATGGAGCATGTTGATGGACCCGTTCCTGGTAGACATGGCGAAGCGCCTGGAATCTCTGGACGACCGTAAGGAAATCACAGAGGCGATGGACCAGATCGAGTATCTCTATGAGGCACTCGACCCGCACCAGCAGGACCTGGCCAGCGAACTCATGGCCAGGCTGCAGCGTCGCTTGCGAGCGTTGCGGTCGGGCCAATCCTAGTCCGTGTCCGCGCCCGCCTTGTTCAGTCTCCGGCGCTTGCCGGCCTCTCGGGGAGGCCTGCAGGTGGCTTGCAGATCGCAGCACGCGCCTTTCTCCCTTGTCCATGCTGGAAAAAGCGGCTAGTTTATCGACCGGACATATCGGGATCGGTTATTGCGCGCCCTTAACTTCCTTCGAACGCTTCTGCCTGTGCTCGGCGGCCTCATGCTGGCGGCCTGCACGTCTATGGCGACCCGCGGTCTGGCGGAGAATCTTGGGGAGGCCATTCTCAACCAGGATGACCCGGCAACCGTCAAACAGGGCGCGCCTGCCTACCTGCTGATTCTGGACGGCTTCATCGAAGACAGTCCAAACGATCCGGTGTTGCTGATGGCGGGGGCAAAGCTATACGGGGCGTACGCCGCCGTCTTCGTTGAGGACCCGGAACGGGCGAAGCGCATGACCGCCAGAGCGCGGGACTACGCCCGCCGCGCCCTGTGCCTCCGACAATCGCGATTCTGCGAGGTGGAAGGCAAGGCTTTCGACGAGTTTGCTCCCGTACTCCAGGCGATGGCGCCGGGCGATCTTGCGGCGCTCTACACCTACGCGGTCGCGTGGGCAGGATGGGTGCAGGCAAGACAGGAGGACTGGCTCGCCATCGCTGACCTGCCCAAGATCGAGGCCATGCTCGACCGGGTTGTCGCGCTTGACGAGTCCTACGAGCAGGGCCAGGCACACTTGTATCTGGGCATTCTACGGACCCGCCTTCCGCCCTCGATGGGAGGCAAGCCTGAACAGGGTCGCCAGCACTTCGAACGCGCCTGGGAGCTGTCCGACGGCAGAAATCTGCTGGTCAAGGTCGAGCTCGCCCGGCGCTATGCCCGCCTCGTATTCGACAGAGAGCTGCACGACCGCCTGTTGCGGGAAGTGCTGGAGGCCGACCCCCGGGAGCCGAATCTGACGCTCAGCAATACACTCGCTCAGGCGGACGCCCGTCAACTATTGGCCAGCTCGGACGATTACTTCTGATTGGTTTACGTGAGAGGTCCTCGCATGCCGCACCGAAACTCGCTTGTCAGCCTCGTGCTCCTGGCTCTGCTCGTATCCGCTCCCGCCGTGCAGGCACGCACGCTGAAAATCGCAACGCTCGCGCCGGCTGGCACGAGCTGGATGAAGGAGATGCGCGAAGGGGCCAAGGAAGTTTCGGAGCGGACCGACGGCCGGGTAAAGTTCAAGTTCTATCCCGGCGGAGTGATGGGAAACGACAGGAGCATGCTCCGCAAGATGCGGGTGGGGCAGTTGCATGGTGCGGCCCTGACCACCAGTGGGCTGGCGGAAGTCTACCGGGACAGCTGGATTTACACGCTGCCGTTGCTGTTCAGAAACTACCAGGAAGTGGATTATGTCCGGGAGCGTGTCGACCCGCTGATCGGGAAAGGACTGGAGCAGCACGGCTTGGTGACTCTGGGCATCGGCGAGGGTGGATTTGCGTACATGATGTGTGACGAGCCCCTCTACACCGTGGACGACCTGAAGGGCAAGAAGGTCTGGATACCCGAGGGCGACGTCATCGCGGAGGTGGTGTTCGAGATTGCCGGTGTGACTCCCGTTCCGCTGCCCCTCGCCGACGTCTACACCGGTTTGCAGACCGGGCTCGTGAACACTCTGGGCTCGCCACCGATGGCTACCATCGCCTTTCAGTGGCATACCAAGGTCACCCACCTGACCGACGTTCCTTTGAGCTATGTGGTGGGACTGTTAGTGCTGGACGACAAGGCCTTCCGCAGATTGAAACCCGAGGACCAGGCCGTGGTGCGGGAAGTCATGGGCCGAACCATGAAGCGTCTGGACGAGATCAATCGAGCCGACAACGAAAATGCCCGTCAGGCACTGGCCGGCCAGGGGGTCCAGTTCGTGCGCCCCATGGGCGAAGAGCTGAGCCGGTGGCGGGCGATCGCCGACCAGGCCACGGAACGCCTGGGGGAGCAGGGCGCTTACACTAAGGAGATGTACCAAATCATCGACAAGCACCTGACCACCTTCCGGAGTATGACGGCACATCAATAAAACCCCCTCATCGCGTCGGGCCGGCATCGCCATGCAGCGTGTTCTGAGTATCATCCACGGGCTGGAAGACGGGCTGCTTGCGCTGATGGTCGGGTTGATGATCCTGCTGGCGGGTAGCCAGATCCTGTTGCGGAACCTGTTCGACACCGGCTTCGCATGGGCCGATCCCGTGCTCAGGCTGCTGGTCCTATGGGTGGGACTGCTGGGAGCCTTGGCAGCGAGTCGCACGGACAAGCACATCACCATCGACGTCTTTTCTCGCCTGCTCGGGCCGCGTTCCCTCGCTGCAGTGAAGTCGTTCACGGCCCTGTTCACGGCCACCGTGTCCGGGGTCATCGCGTATCATGCCGGTCGCTTCGTGGCGATGGAGCAAGAGGCAGGAATGCTCGGCGTTGCCGGCCTTCCCGCCTGGATGCTGCAGCTAATCCTGCCGGTGGGTTTTGGCCTTATCGGGCTGCGCTATCTGGTGCTGTCCGGACTACGTGGCAAAGGCATTTTCAGCACCAAACCCTCGGCATGATTCTCACCGCCGCCGTGCTCCTGCTGCTTGCGCTCTTCGGCGCCCCGCTGTTCGCGGTCATCGGCGCGGGCGCCCTGCTTGGCTTCTACCGAGAGGAAATCGACCTGGCGGTGGTCGCCATCGAGATCTACCGGCTCGCGGAGATGCCGGTGCTGCTGGCCGTGCCCCTGTTCACTTTTGCCGGATACCTGCTGGGCAAGAGCGACGCGCCCCACCGGCTGGTGCAAGTCACCAATGCGGTGTTGGGATGGCTGCCGGGGGGACTGGCCATGGTGGCCTTGCTGGCCTGCGCCCTGTTCACCGCCTTCACCGGCGCCTCCGGCGTCACCATCGTGGCCCTTGGTGTGCTGCTGGTGCCGGCGTTGGCGGAGGCCGGCTATCGCGACAACTTCAACCTGGGCCTCATAACCACTTCCGGTAGCCTAGGGCTGTTGTTCGCCCCGTCCTTGCCGCTGATCCTGTACGGCGTTGTGGCCCAGCAGCTCAATCTGGCGGAACCCGTTAGTATCGACGACCTGTTCCTGGCCGGCATACTGCCCGGCCTGCTGATGCTGGCAATGCTGGCCGCCTGGAGCATGTGGGATACGCGGGCGGAGTACATATCCCGGCCGTCGCTGTCGTGGCGGGAGACCCGGGCTGCGTTGCGCGAGGCCATCTGGGAGCTGCCCCTGCCTTTCGTCGTACTGGGGGGCATCTACAGCGGTTATTTTGCCGTGTCGGAGGCGGCGGCGGTTACGGCCCTTTACGTCCTGGTGGTGGAGGTGGGCATCAAGCGGGACGTCAGGTTGCGTGAACTCCCCGGTATCATGCGCGAATCCATGATTCTGGTGGGCGGCATCCTGATTATTCTGGGCGTCTCACTGGCCTCGACCAACTACATGATCGACACGGAGGTGCCGACCCGGTTGTTCGAGACCATTCAGACCCATGTCCAGGAGAAGTGGACTTTCCTGATTCTCTTGAACCTGTTCCTGCTCGGCCTGGGAATGATGCTGGATATCTTTTCGGCTCTGGTCCTCATTGTGCCCATCATTCTGCCCATCGCGGTGGCTTACGACATTCACCCGGTCCATCTCGGCATCATCTTTCTCGCCAACATGCAGCTCGGTTACCTGACACCGCCGGTGGGCATGAATCTCTTCATCGCCAGCTTCTGCTTCGACAAGCCCGTGCTGCAGCTATACAGAGCGGCTCTGCCGTTCTTTGCCATTTTGCTGCTGGCCGTCGTCATCATCACCTACTGGCCGTGGCTGTCCATGGCCTTGCCGTCGCGCTTCTGACGCGGCACGGGTGCCTGCGGGCCCTCGTCTCCCCGCCAGACAAGCGCCTTGCCTTGACCCCGCGGGTCGCTGGCGGCCAGTACCTGGCCACCCAGCCTATCCCAGTACACGGCCTGCATGTTGCCGTAGCGCCCGGACAGTGCATGCAGTCGGTGTCCAAGCTCCCTCAGCGCCGCTCGCAGCGGCTCATCCAGGGCCCCGGGCTCGTGCTGCACGACATCGGGAAGATACTGGTGGTGAAAGCGTGGCAGCGCCACCCAGGAGTCCGGACCACGGCCGGCGGACAGGTCCAGTATGCCCAGCAGCACCATGCTGATAATTCGGCTCCCACCCGGCGTGCCCAGGATGGCAACCCCTCGCTGACTCTCAACGAAGGTAGGGCTCATGCTGGACAGGGGGCGCTTGCCCGGGGCTATGGCGTTTGCGTCGCCACCGACCAGCCCGTAGACGTTGGGTGCGCCTGGTTTGGCTGAGAAGTCGTCCATTTCGTCATTGAGCAGCACACCCGTGCCCGCCGGCATGAAGGCGGAGCCGAAGGGGTAGTTGATGCTGAGGGTTGCCGCGACACGGTTGCCATGCCTGTCAATGATGGAAAAATGGCTCGTGTCCGCGCCCTCAGGACCCGGGCCACCCAAGGCGGCGCTGGCCGTCGCCCGGTCCAGGCGTATCCCTCGGCGGAGTGCGTCGGCATGCTGCTGCCCGGTCAACCGCTCGGTGGGCACTGGAATGAAATCCGGGTCCCCCAGGTGCTCGGCCCGGTCCCGATACGCAAGGCGCATCGCTTCGACGATCAGATGAGTACGGGTGACTGGCTCGGCGCCAGCCAGGTCGAAGCCCGCCAGAACATTGAGCATCGTGACCAGGGCCACGCCGCCGGAGGACGGCGGAGAGGCCGACACGATGCGCAGGTCCTTGAAACTGCCGGACACGGGCCGGCGCTCCACCACTTTGTAGCGGTGCAGGTCCTCTACCGTCCAGATACCGCCTGCCTGACGCACTCCCTGCACCAGAGCGGCCGCAACCGGGCCCCGGTAAAAGCCATCGCCCCCGTGCCCGGCAATCGCCTCCAGCGTACGGCCCAGATCCGGCTGTCGGATCAGGTAGCCGTCATCGGGAACCGTGCCCTGGTCCAGAAAAACGGCGGCGGCGGCGGGTGACTGTTCGAGGGCCGAAAGGCGAAAGCCTGCCATGCGCCGATATTCGGGGGTCACGGCGAAGCCACGGCGGGCGAGCTCAATGGCAGGCTGCAGACTTTTGGCCAGGGGCAGGCGACCATACCGCCGGGCGATGTGCTCCAGGGCGGCCGGCACACCCGGAATGCCGGCAGACAGGGGACCATCCACAGACTGTCGCGGCAGTACTTCACCGGCTTTGCTCAGGTACATGTCCCGGTGAGCCGCCTGCGGCGCCGTCTCCCGCCCGTCCACCATGGTCTGGTATCCGTCGCTGGCGCGATGCAGAAGCCAGAAACCTCCTCCGCCGAGACCCGAGCTATAGGGCTCCACTACGCCCAGGGTTGCAGTTACCGCCACCGCCGCATCAAAGGCATTGCCTCCTTGCGACAGCACGCTGACGCCGGCGTCCGTGGCAAGCGGGTGCGCGGTCGCGATAGCCGCCGCCGGCAAGGCCGTATCGGCCCGGGGCACGGCGCTGCAGACAACCAGCAAGCATGCCAGCAGCAGACCCGGAGAGAACGTCACGAGGTTGCGTGTGCGTGGCGCAACGCGGGGCCGCCGCTGCAGCCTTCGGAGCGGCAGCAGACGCCCCGTACCCAGCCTCGTGAATCGCACGACGGGCTCAGGCGGTCTCGCTGCTCAGGCGGAGATACTTGGCGTAGAGCTGTTCCTGCGTCTCCTCGCGATCGGGATTTTTCGGAATACAGTCCACTGGACACACGTCCACGCACTGCGGCGTGTCGTGGTGACCGACGCATTCGGTGCACAGATCCGGGTTTATTTCGTAGATTTCCTCTCCCTGGAATATCGCGTTGTTCGGACACTCCGGCTCACAGACATCACAGTTGATGCATTCGTCGGTAATCATTAGTGCCATAACAGCCGCCTGTTGTTGAGTGATTAGCCAAGTATGTCAGCCGAGACGCCTTTTCAACGCGGACAAGACAGCTCGCGGCACGAAATCGCTTACGTTACCGCCCAGCGCCGCGATCTCCCGGACCAGTCCTGACGATATGTATGCATAGGGCTCGGCGGGGGTCAGAAAAATAGTCTCCAGATCAGGCGCCAGCTTCCGGTTCAAGCCAGCGAGCTGCAGCTCGTACTCGAAATCAGAAACGGCGCGTAAGCCGCGCAGGATGACCCGGGCGCCCCGCTGTCGGGCGAAGTCCACGAGCAGCCCCTCCAGCACACAGACTTCCACATTTGCCGTGTCCGTCAGCACCTCCTGGGCGAGAGCGAGCCGCTCATCCAGGGGAAGAACAGGTTTCTTTGCGCTGTTCTCAGCCACCGCCACCAGCACATGGTCGAACATGCGAGCAGCACGGCTGACCAGATCGCTGTGGCCATTGGTAATCGGGTCGAAAGTGCCTGGGTAAATAACAGTAATGGTCATGGGGCTATCTGTGGCCAGGTCACATGGAAGTTATGCGCTGCCGCCGGCCTCGGGTCAAGCTCTGTGAAAAAGAGATTGGCGTCCCCGGACCACTCATCCGCGCGCTGACCCGGTTGAATCGGGAATCGCGGCGTGTCCACGGACCTCGTCAGCCGGTGGTCAACGCCAGATGATAGCGAACGTGGCCCGCCCGGCGGCTGCGCGAGAGTTGCCAGCCCTCCGGCAGGACGGGCTCGTCGAGCTCGGTCTCCAGATAAACGTGAGCCCGGGGGGAAAGCCAGTCGCGTTGCGACAGCAGCTCCAAGTATCTGGCAAGCTGCCCCTGCCCGAAAGGCGGGTCGAGAAACACAATGTCGAAGGTCCGAGGCGGGCCCTGGAGCCAGGTGAGCGCATCGGCTGCGATGATTTCGAGCATATGCGCATTCAAACGAAGAGCCTGTTCACGTAGCGTCGATACGACGACGGGCTGACGCTCGACAAGCGTAACTGATGACGCGCCGCGCGAGGCTGCTTCGAAACCCAGCGCTCCGGAGCCTGCACAGATATCCAGGCATCTGGACCCGGGCAACGCTGGTGCCAGCCAGTTGAATAGCGTCTCGCGGACCCTGTCGGGGGTGGGTCTGAGCCCTGGCACATCAGGCACGATAATTCGTCGCCCCCGCCAGCGACCGCCGATGATACGTACTGCGCCCGGGCCTCGGCCCCGGGTCACGGCGCCGCGTGAGCGGTCGCTGCTGGACCGGAACCCATGTCCGCCCCACCAACGAGAACCGTCAGCAAGCGGTCGGGATGCACGCGCCGGCGGAACGCGTCCCTGACCTGGGCTTGGGTGACAGCGTCAATGCGGGCGGTAAAGCGGTCCAGGTAGTCCAGCGGCAGGTCGTAAAAACCGATGCTGGACAGATAGCTGATAATCTTGCCGTTGCTATCGATCTGCAGGGGAAAGCCACCTGTAATGTTGCGCTTTGCGGCCACCAGCTCCTCGTCCGACGGCCCGTCTTCGACAAAGCGGACCAGCGTCTCACGCACCACCTGCAGTGCTTCTTCCGCCTGGTCGTTACGCGTCTGCAAACCGACCATGAAGGGCCCTTCGAGGCGCATGGGCGAGAAGCGGCTATAAACGCTGTAAGACAGCCCCCTCTTTTCTCGCACCTCCTCGCTCAAAAGGGACACCAAGCCGCTTCCGCCGAGAGCATGGTTACCAACATAAAGAGCGTAGAAGTCGGGGTCGAGTCGGGACATGCCCGGCTGTCCCATGCGCAAATGAGTCTGCGTGGACGGATGCTCGATCCGGGACTGGGTAGACGTCGCGAGGGTCTGAACTGCGGGGAGCGAGGGTGCAGGTTTGCCTGCCGGCAGACCGCGTACCAGCAACTCGGCCATGTCCTTCGCCGCGCTCTTGTCCAGGTCGCCAACGATGGCAATCACCGCATTGCGGGCCACGTAGTAGCGGCCGTGAAAACGCACCACATCTTCCCGTGTAATATCTGCCAGAGACGCCTCTGTGCCCCCCGGTGGTTGTCCGTACGGGTGCCCGGGGTACAGCTCTGAATAGAATGCTTTGCTAATTACCCGGCCGGGGGAGTCGCGATCACTTTTCACCGCAATCTGCATCTGGTTGCGAACGCGCTCGAAGGCCGGTGACGGAAAACGCGGCTTGCTCAGAACTAGGTTGACCATCTCGACCGCCGGATCCAACGTGTTCTCATCGCTGAGGCTGCGAAGACTGACGCTCGCCATGTCACGCAGGGAGCTGTTCCCGAACTCCACACCCAAGGCGGCGAACCCCTCGGCGATGGCATCGGCGGAAAGCTCGCCAGCTCCCTCCGCGAGCAGACCGTTTGTGAGGCGCGCCAACCCAGGCAGGTCGCCATCCCGAGACCCCGCAGCGTCGAAAGCCAGTTGCACGTCCACAATTGGCAGTTCGCGGGCCTCAACAAAGAAGACGGCCGCACCGTTGCTGGTCTGCCAGGTCTGTATTTGCGGTGCGGCCAGGACGACCATGGGAAAGCACAGGGCGGCAATCGCCGCGACAAGCGAGCTAGTTCGCATAGGTATCTCCACTCATGGCCTGTAGGTCTCCTTGGGCCGGTTCGGGCTCAAGGAGTGCAACCGTCAGGCGCTCTTCGGTCAGGTAGCGGCGAGCCACGTCCTGAACCTGCTCGGCAGTGACCGCCTTGATGCGTGATACGTATTCATCAGCGGTTTGCCAGCCGAGGCCTACCGTCTCAAGGATCCCGAGACGCATGGCTTGGAAGAACACGGAATCCCTCTGATACACGTCAGCCGCAACCACCTGGGTCTTAATCCGAGTAAGCTCTCGCTCGTCGACTAGCGTAGTCTTCAACCGCTCCACCTGGGCGCGCAGCGCTTTCTCCATCTCCGCCACGCTTCTGCCGACAGCCGGGGTGCCGTCCAGCAGCATTAATGTGCTGTAGCGTGACTGCGGGCTGTAATCGGCCCCTGCCCGGGAAGCGATTTGCTCACCGCGCACAAGGTCCCGGGAGAAGCGCGAACTGTCGTCTCCGTCCAGAACCGCAGCGAGCACAGCGAGTGCGTAGGGTTCCCAGTCCTCATCGGCGGTGCTCATGCTTGGCACCTTGTAGCCCATCAGCAAGTAGGGAACCTTCACAGGTGCG
>JAAUYK010027570.1_pt1 | contig 10021 bp, 31 predicted proteins | sample 7278021 | NCBI WGS metagenome assembly JAAUYK01 (sample SAMN14350223, study PRJNA611818) | marine sediment metagenome | isolation source: surface marine sediment (1.8m) | place: French Polynesia: Moorea | collected 2018-08
GAACAGCGTCAAACCTTTCGGTCCCTGGCTCTTCAAAAAAGATAGGGTCAAGGCCAGATAGCCACCCCTCCGGCGTAAACGACAGGGCGGCGTCTATGCTTTCGGTGAACGGCTTTACTCTGTCGCTGGGGTGGTGCCGAATGCTTCCGTTTTCCAACCAGACAACGCCCGCGCCGTCCCACATGTAAAACTCTAGGCCGTTCGCGGCACACCAAATGCGGCCGTCAAGCTCCCGGCTCGGCCCCTCCGCAGTCTCTAGGGCGGCTATGAGTTCTGTTCTATTCATGCTTCCTCCTGTGTCTCTAGGGCTCTAAGGTTGGCAATGCAAATTGCTAAGGCTGGTGTGCGCTGGCCGTTAGAGCGAAACAGCCTGTATCCGTGAACCGTGGCGCTCCACATGCGGTTGCCCATTTCAGGTTGCGTCCGGCGCAACAGAGACTGCAACACCATGCCCTCCGGCGTAAACGACAGGGCGGCGTCTATGCTTTCGGTGTAGTGGGGGACGTTTAGCCACATATTGCCACCCGGCTCTAGGTAAACTGGGTCTTTGCTTGGCCCGTCAAAAAGATCGCAAGGAAACTCCAGCGCATGGATCGCCCGGTCAAGCTCCCGGCTCGGCCCCGTTGCAGCCTCTAGGGCGGCTATGAGTTCGGTGCGGGTCATTGGGTAGCGCTTTCTGTTGGCCTTGGATCACGTCCATACCATGCCTCACGCTGTTGGGTAGCTGTTTCAAAAGCTAGGAGACAAGACTGAAGATACTGAGCTAGCACCCAATCAGGCGTATTTGAGATATTCTCAATGGAGTGCCTGTTAATCAAAGCTTTTAGATCTTTCTGAAAATCGCTCATTGCACCATTCTCTCCACTTCTCGGACCAGATCTTCCCGGTCCAGGTTAGGAACGATCTGCGTTGTGATCAGATCCAGCACCTTGCCGTAAAACTCTTCGAAGGCCTGCTGATCCATTGACTCATAGGCTATTGAGTCCACGACATGGAACACCTTGCCGTCGGGTAGCTTGACTTCGCTGAAGTAGCCCAGCGCGCCCTTAATAGCTTGGTGCAGCTTGTCGGTGGTTGGATAGAGATCCTGGACCGCGGTGCCGTCATGGACGAGCTTGAGCAAGGCCCAGTACTTGGCATGGTGCTTAGGGTTGCGGGGCTTAGCTATGGTGGCGCGGATTATGTCGCCCACCTTGTAGCCGCCTAGCAGGATCTCCGTTTCGCGATCGGAGGGCTGTAGGAGCCTGACGCGCCCGCCGCAGACTTTGAAGAAACCGCGCTTCATATCAACTTAGCCACGTTTGGCTCTCCTTCGTCCTCGCCCACCAATTCCTTGCGGACTCGAGCGATCCGGCCCGCTACAGACTCATAGTCTGGATTCCGGTCGTCGCCATACCACCAGCCCGGCAGATCTTGCTGAACGGCTGCGATCATTTCGTCGTTTGACGATACGAGCGCGTCGAGCTCGCCAGCGTCTGAGCAAGCGTGGATATCGGCCACGAATTCCTTAAGCCATGCCTGCAATTCAGTCTTGCGCTTGCCGCTGTTGGTTGGAATAGCCCCTGTATGCGGCTTAGAAGCCCGCTGGACGGGTTTCTGGCCCTGGGTCTGATCTAGCGTGTCTTCCTCTTCCTTGTCCTCCAGGTCCTCCGCAGCGATCCCTAGCAGGGCGCAAAGGGCATACCGTCGATAGTAGGACAGGAGCGATCCGGTTTGCTGCGGATGCTGCTGGAGGGCAAGCGGCCATTCGGAGACTAGGCGCTCGCCGCTCTCATGCCGAAGCTCAGTGTAGATCACCAGATTTGCGCGATCTTCACGCCAGACAATGCCGGTGCGCTGTGTCTGAGCAAGGCCGTGCTTGGTTAGGGCCGGCTGAACGGCGCGCAGCACGTCTGCCAGATCGGCATACTTGTAGGTATAGCGCCCCTTAGTGCTGACGATAGTGGCGACCCGGTTCTTGTCGATAGGCTTAAAGTCGCCCTGCGCTTTGACCAGGGCGGCGTCTAGGGCTGGTGTCGGCATAAACTCAGTCATTAGGATCTAAAGGCTCCTCGTCCCTAAGGTATTTCTCTGTGTACATGAGCGCCCCGCTCAGCATGGGAGGGCGCTGGCCAGCGTAGGGTGGCTCTGGCGCTAGCTTGTTAACCTCGCGATAGGCTCGAGGGCTGCAGCTGGATAGCGCCCAGGCAACCCCAGCCCAGAATAGAAGGCTGATCAACGAGGCCCGGAAGACTCCGCGCCAGAAGTTGCGGTTAGGCTGGGGGAGTGCGGGAGGGCGGTTCATTGGTCTTCCCCCTTGGCTTTGGCGATTGCGGCTTGCGCCCTGTCATATTCGTGCATGTGAACGCCCATACGCTCGCTGTCTGTGGCAAGCCAATACAATTCCTCCAGCGCCTCCAAAAGATCAGGGGCTGCTGCGATTAGGCGGGCGTTGGCTGCGCGCTCAGCTTCATCCATGCCTTGTGTTCCATGTGCGTCTGCAATCCAACTAATAATACGATTGCCTCGTTGATCATGGCGCACTCTGCGAATTGGCCAGCTGAGATCGTCGCCAATGCCAACTGACGAAGTAGACCAGGGCCCCGGCGTGTGCTTACTCATGGCGACAGCCTCCTATGCGGAGTCGCCTCAGCAATGCCAATCGCAATCATACGCCAGCCACAGCGCTGAATCTGCGGCATGGGCTCACGTAGCCAGCCGCGGCGGATTAGGTAGGCTTGGATCATTTCCATATCATTCCCATAAGTTGCGCCGACGTATCGGCTAGTCCGTAGTATTCACAGGAAACCCAGATACCGAGGTATAGGGCAGCGTGTAGGGTTAGGATCTTGAGGGTTGTCATTCCGAGTATCCAACCTCATGCGTCCATGTTTCGATCTGATCGTTTGCCCTTAAGTCTTCAAAGATCTTCTCTCGGGTATAGGTGCTGATATTTTTGCTGATCAATTGAGAGCAGCATTGTGTTACAATCTCAGCATGAAGTGATTTCCGAGCCCGAATGGCTTGACTTTCCTTTTTCTTAAAGCCGCCGTATCTGTCAGCTTGAAAGTCGCTGACGGCAGCCACCACCCGGCCATTGCTCTTGTCAATTGCCAGCATAATGATCCCTTGCGGCTCGGCGCCCCTGCTTGTTTTTTTGTTCATTTCGCCCTCGGACATTCTGGATCGCGGCAACCGTCAACCTCACAGTCCGCAGTGATCGGTTCACCACAGCGGGAACAAGGGACGGGGTGGTTAGGATCTACCTCAAGCGCAGCCTCTAGCTCAGTGCGCAGCGGGCGCAGCAGGTAGGGGGAGAGGAAACCTAGACAGTTGTCAGTCATTTCCTGTTGTCCTCAATCTCGTCAATGATCTGCAGCCTAGCTTCGGCCTCCACGATCCCGACAGCGTCGCCGGCTTCCTTGGCTTCTGCCAAGTTCTGGCGCCATGTCATGCGAAGGTGATAGCCGCCGCCCATGGCTGTGATCTGAGCGGCTTTGAGTTTGAAGTCTTGTAGGCCGGGCATGGCTCAGTCCTTTTGGAAGGGGGCCAGGGCGGCGCAGGCAAATGCTACTTGCTCGTTTGCCGCTTTGGCCATGGGGCTACCGTAGCGCGTCAGTTTGTCCCATTCGGACAACATGCCTTCGAGCGCGTTTGCAAGGTTCCTCACGTCCCCAAGCCGCTCCGTAGGAATACCAGCGCAGGCGTTGACACAGGCGCAGGCACGGTCGTAGTCGGCTCGGTTGAGAGCATAATGGGAACCGCCGCCAGGGATATCCTCCCAAGTCGGCCAAGGCTCTGGTGTGTGATCGGTCATTCTCCTCTCGCCTCTTTGATCATCTGCCACTCAGACTCAGTCAGGGCGCAAAGAATGTGGCCAAGTCCACCAATGTCTTCTGGCCTCAGGATCACGCCGTCAATCGTTGCACCACACAAAGTCACTCTGCTCAGGTTCGCCCCGCACAGGTCCGCCCTGCTAAGGTTCGCCCCGCGCAGGTCCGCCCCGCTCAGGTGCGCCTCGCACAGGTTCGCCTCGCTCAGGTTCGCCCCGCACAGGCCCGCCCCGCGCAGGTCCGCCCCGTACAGGTTCGCCTCGCTCAGGTTCGCCTCGCTCAGGTTCGCCCCGCGCAGGTCCGCCTCGCGCAGGTTCGCCCTGAAGAGATTGGGCAAAAGCCCCTTGATGTCGTCGAAAGTTTTGTTCTCAGTCACTTTCTTAACTCCCGCCGCCAGCAGCCCCTAGGGGAGGACACTAGGAACCGCTGGCGGTCTTCAGTGGATTAGATCTGCGCCTCTTTAATAGCGTCGCGAGCGAAGACAATGGCAGGCACGTGATCGCCCATAACGCTTTCCGCCTTGTCCGCCAACTGCTCAAGCGTTTTCAGCAGTTCGGCGATAGTTTCGTTGCGGGCGCGCACAACCTGCCGAAGTCGCATGATCTCAGCGCGGTTCAGTCTTTCTTGCTCAGTCATGGCTAGATCCCTTTCGCTCTTGACACCTATACATATAATCGCCATACTCTGTCATGTCAACAACAATTATCCAGGGTATGCACAAAAAATGGCTAAGGCAAAAACCTATCACATTTGGCTGACGGACGACGCTCGAGCCGTTCTCGAAAGGCTCAAGCCACTAGCCAAGCAGGAGCGCCGATCGCTGGCACAAATGCTGATCGTGGCAGCTGAGAAGGGCGCAGAGCAGATCGAGCGAGAGCAAGCGGCCTGATGTCCCTTGCCGAGGCTCTTGAGATCCTGGGGCCTATCCGGGCCTGGGCCAGCACGGACGACGACGGCAAGCCCGTTTTCTGGCTCGACGGCAGGCAGACGACGGAGCGCGAGATCAAGAAAGAGGCTCACCGGGTTTGGGTAGAGCGCAACACAGGGCAGACGTAAAAGGAATACGTTAACAATGTTTCACGGTGAATGGGTGCCTAGAGTAGAACGCACACCACAGGAGATCGAGGCTTTGATCAATGAGACTGAGGAATTGATCAGGGCCAGCTTGCCGCAAATGCGGGAAGATCGAAAGACTCCCAAGAAAGTGCGAGAGCGCGATATCGAAATTCGCAAGCGCGCCTCGCACTTAGTGCACTATTGCCTAGACAAGCCGGTGAGCGAAAATGGCTAAGCGCAAGCGCAATCAGCAATGGTGGAAAGAGCAACGCGCCGTCGAGAAGTCGCTGAATGACCTCGGCTATCGCACGCGTCAACAGCCAGGCAGCGGCAACAGGGATATCACGTTGCAGAATGACGTTGTTTGGCATGACAGCCCGATCGGGCACCTTGAGCTTGAGTGCAAATGGCGCGAGGCAAGCCTTTGGAAAAGCCTGCTGAAGTGGATGGGCGGTGCGGATCTGCTGACACTCAAATGCCATGAGAACCGCAAGGATCAAGATGGACGGCGGTATGTCGTGCTGCGCTGGGATACCTTCCTTGCCCTAGTCGGCTCTGCCGCAGACCGCAGCGAGATTGCAGCGGATCTGCCTAGCGTTGAGCCTGACAAGCCTTGGTTGACTGAGTGTTTATCGTGGGAAAAAGCGGAAGACATGGCTCGCAGGAACAATGAATTGTTGGAAGAAGACGACCGCCGAGCCCGTATCCAATCCGCCCACCAAAACCCTCCCAAGCGCAAGCCAAAGCCGAACAAACTGAAAGGACGCAAATTCAATGCCTAGCTCCACGCCAGAGCGGCAAGCCCGCTGGGAAGCAGATTATAAAGCAATCGGCTTTTTAGAGGCTTGCGGATACAAGCTTAATCGCGATTGGACTTGGACCCCACCAGACTGCCACGTGCGCGGCGTGGAATGGAATGGCTGTAGTCCCATGGAGGCCGACGCGATCCTATACATGATTGAGGAATGGGACTTCGGCGGCCTGCTAAATGATAAAGGCATTGATTGCATTCCTTGGCTGGCCAAAGCCGAACAAGCTGAAGGGTAGGGGGTTTGGGAAATGAGAGAGTTCGTCCCGCGTCTAAAGCTACTTCAGGTGACGTGGGGTACAATTGGCTCCGTCAGAGCTAATGCTATACGCAATTCGCCAGATGCTGAAACCCTGCACGAGATCGGAAACCGCATGTTTTTGGAATCTGTGGCGCTAATGGAAAAAGCGGCGATCTGGCAAGAGACTGGCGAGAAACCAGAGAAATAAGCGGGCGCCCTGCCACGTCACGGAGGGCGCCCTAAGGTGACTTTGGGTTTTGAGTTAGGAGACACAAGCATGCAAAACGGAAATGGTGAAAGCAAGGACGGCTGGCACATTGGGCCTGTGCAAATCGGGTACACAATGTTAGGATTTAGGTACGCGATACCGCGCAAGGCATTGAATTGCATTGACATAATGGGTGCGGTTGCTTCTCAATATGGGCTAAATATAGCAGAGATTCTGGGCAATCGTCGAGCCGCCAAAGTGGCTCGCCCTCGCCAAATGGCTATGCTGATCGCGCGTGAGGCGCTGCCGAATCTCAGCCTGCCGCAGATCGCCCGCCGCTTCTGCCGAGATCACACAACGGTTATGCACGGTATCAAAACGGCTAGGAGCCGCTTGGAGTGGGACGGAGACTATCTGGACGGGTATCTAGCCGCCTGCGAGGCTTTGGGCATTCACACGGCTCCGCAGGCGATTGAGAGCCATACCAAGGCTTGCTTGCGCTGTGGCGAAGACTTTCTGTCAGAGGGGCCACACCACCGCATGTGCGATAACAGATCGTGCCGGGAGGCTCGAGACAAGCAATCTTCGGCAATCGACTGGGAACCGTTTGGAGCGCAATGGTCATGACACAGGAATGGCAACCGATTGAGACTGCGCCTAGGGACGGGACGCGCATTTTGGGCTATAGCCCCAGCAAGGATGCCACCGTATGCGAAACTTGGTGGGTAGAGGATTACCTGCAAGACGAATGGGGTGTGTACATTGGGGGCTGGGATGATGATTGGGATTTAAACAGAAAACCCACTCATTGGATGCCCCTCCCGGAGCCTCCGCAATGACCACCTGCCAGCACATAAAGGACGAGCCCACAGCAGACGACTCCTGCAAATGCGGCAAGCCCACGGTGCCAGGCCTTTCACCTTACTGTGCTGAGCACATGAAGCTATGCTGGATAGGGCATGAGTGGCGCGGCAGCGACCGGCCGGCGCCGCGGCCTGAGCTTAGGAGCGATTTCCGGTGATCTGCGTCTACATACCCAAGGCCCTAGCCGAGCTCTACCACGCTCAAGGCTGGGCGGTGACTCCGCTGGGCCACCATGGGGAATACAGCTTTCTGGCTTGCAGAGAGCAAAAAGATAACCCCGCCCCTTGACGCGAGCCTAGGGACGGGGTTAGCGTTTTGATCGGCGAGAACAAAACTGAGAATGTATTTAGCACTATCCCCTAAATTGTCAATCTCAGTCTTTGGACCGCTAGCCAGCTTGGGGCTGATCGGGCTGCCCACAGCTAAGCAGCCATCCGGGAAACCTCCCGCCCAGGCTCTTCGCGTCCGGGGTGCGTCCTCGGGCAGGTCAAGGCAGGTCGGATACTGCCGAAGGGCTGGCACACGCGTCATTGCTAACCTTTTCAATGGCTTGCCAGCCAAAGCACCTGGCGTAGCCATGGGGTAAGGTTTGTTTAAAAATGGTAGGATTGGCAAAATGGGACGAATGAAGGAAGCCTACAGTCAGAGCCTCTTTGACTTCGACGGGCGCACCTACGAAGCACCCAAGGACAAGGTTCGTCTGAACAAGCAAGGCCTGCGGGTCTTCCTCGCCATGCAGGACGCGCGCTGGCGCACGCTTGGTGAGATTGAGGCTATAACCGGCGATCCTCAAGCCAGCATTTCTGCGCGCTTGCGAGACTTCCGCAAAGACAGATTTGGCGCGCACACGCTGGACCGGAGGCGCCGCGGGTATGGGGCCAAGGGTCTGTTTGAATACAGGCTGATCGTAAATCCAGACGCGGAGATCGTGGCATGAGCAAAACCGGCACCCGCCTAGAGAATTCAGGCTGGACACCTTGCGACAAGGCCCGAGCCTTTGCCACGGAATGCGGGCTAGATCCTGAAGAGATCTGGGCCGACTTCCAGGACTACTGGACAGCCAAGGCCGGCGCCAATGCCAGCAGGCTCGACTGGCTCGCCACTTGGCGCAATTGGTGCCGGCGCAACAAGCAGAACCGATCGCGCGGAATTAGCAACCGCTTTGAGCGCAAGCCCACAACCGACACCATAGCCCCAGGCCCGCGAATGATCTGGATCGGTGGCCGCGGCTACGGGTTTCTCGATATCCTGCCCTTGAAGCATAAGCAGGCGAGCGGGGCGAGGCTCGATCCTGACGAACAGCGAGCACTGGAGGCTTGGAATGGCTGAGAGGGAATTTAGGCTTGCAATCCACACACAACGTGTATAGGTTCTACACATGAACGATACAAACCTAACCCAACGCAACAACGCCGACTGGCACGACAGCACCGCAGACTTGCTGCGCCAAGCGCGCGACGCTTACACTAAGGCAGAAAAACTTGGTTGCCCAAGCGCCGGTCGCAAATGGCGCGAGTGGAAGCAAATTGAAGATCGCTACCGGAGCGGCGAAACGTTAACGCCGAGGTTTTGATGAGCACGGCTGCGATGGATGCTGTACGGCGCCCGTTGCCTGCGGGAGTCGAGTCAGAAGTAAGGCGCTGGCAAGTCCGAGAATTAGCCCTGAGAATTCCGCGTGAGGGGGCTAGCCGCTGTGCGGTACGGACTACGGTGCAGCATCCTTCGGAGTCGTGACATGGTCGCGGCGTGCTCTGTGGCCAAGGCAAGAAGGTGAGGCAGACGTGCCAAAACTCCTAGGAATGCAAGACGCAGAGCACACCGAGACCATGGCGGCGTGGAAAGCGCCGGTAGGTAGCCTAGGGCCGCATCAACCCTGTGCAGATAGCGAGTGGATGCGTCATGGTCTCACAGTTTGGCGCTGAAGTCCCAACTTGCCATGATGGGCAGGCGAGCAGTGCCAAAGATCGCGGCCCCGAAAGGGGTGGGCATGGGAGCCAAATGTGTGGTTGTTGGGTATGGCCCGCGATCCACTAACTACGAAGATCAACAACCAAGGGGAATGAAAGTGAAAAAGCACCTGATCAACGCAACGGCTCTCGGATCCCTGATCGGGATTCTTGGACTTGCCATGGTAGCAATCGCTCCGGCGCACGCTGGCGGCAACTGTGATCGCGAAGACGTGTCTCTCGACGGTGACCTAGGCGGCGGCCCGTTTGCCGTACCAGCGCGGCTCGGAGCGGCTCCTGGGCCTAACATTGGGCTCAGCGAGAAGTCCTGCGCCGACAACAAGCGGGACGCACGGCGATCGGCAGGCGTGGCCGCGGCCATGGACACTTTCGGCAGCCAGCCTGGCCTGAACCTGACTCTCGGATATGCCAACATTGGCCTTGAGGACGACGTTAACGCAGCAGCTGGAATCGTTCACTATCGCCACGACTTTGCCAACCCTGGCGTCTTTCACTCGATCACCGGCAAGGCTGGATTCGGTGCTGACACGACTGGAGACGAGCTCGGCGCTAGCGTCGGCCTGACCTTGAGCTTTGGGACGTTTTAACGGGGGTTAGTCCCAAAAGGCCCGCCGGGAGCCTTAATCCCGGCACATAATTTCGGAGAAGATTATGACATTAGACGAGTTTAAGGCGTGGTTTGACACTCTTGCCGCAGAAATAGCAGATAGCGGTTCTAAGGTTCCGTCACGCAACCAATGGGAAGTCGTAAAAGCAAACATGGCAACTATCACGGATAACCCCGTTGTGCGCGGGACGCCGCAAACGGTAAGAGTCAAACCTGCTGGCGAAGGCACCCAAGTTTACTAATCTTCATCATCCTCAAGCTTTTCAAGGATCTCGTCCATTTTGTTAAGCACTTGCAACAGCATCAGAGCCAACAGCACATGGGGCAGCAGGGTCCGTCCTGGCGCTCCTGTCGCTAGCGTGCTGGCATACTGGGTGGATAGATCCTCGAGATCTGTGCGGAACTGGCTAACGTCTGGCATGATCTGCCTCCCTCTTTCTCCCAAGGGAAGCCTAGCA
>JAAUYK010088986.1_pt1 | contig 10019 bp, 5 predicted proteins | sample 7278021 | NCBI WGS metagenome assembly JAAUYK01 (sample SAMN14350223, study PRJNA611818) | marine sediment metagenome | isolation source: surface marine sediment (1.8m) | place: French Polynesia: Moorea | collected 2018-08
CAGCCATGCAGTGCGGCCAGCCTGCCGGCCGGCCGACCGGGTGAACGTGGCGGCAATGACATATTCGTACAGCATGGAGCAAAAAGGCGGCGGCGGGATGATCGAGGGCCGTTAGCACCCCTTTCCAGAGGGAGCCACCAACACGTACCCCCTACCGCACAAGAGGTGGTGTGATGCCAGATTATAATATTCCAAATAAGAGCAAGTCTGCAAGATCGCGCTCGATCTTATGTCCCCAGGGCGCCAACAATACTATATCCGTGCCCCCAAACTTAAATACTATGACAAAGTCCAATTAAAACACGCATATAGCTACCCTGTAAGCGTGCATAAGCTGAACTTTTGCTATCTAGCCGCGTCCGTCTCTCTCTCTCTCTCAGAGTCATTAAGCAGTCCGAACGAACGAACGAACGAACGAACGCCTAGCTCGCTAGCTGCATGGGTGGCTCCGCTGGAATCGCTCGGCCGGCCTTCCCTCCTTAAGCAGTCTCGCTTGCTCGCTCGGTGTGGCCCCGTGGGGAGCAAAAAATATCTCCCTTCCTTCCTTCCTTCCTTCCGACCAAGCGACCGAGTGAGCCTTATTTGTCTTGTCGGCCGGCGTTGGGGAAAGTATTACCCGGTGAGTTATTGCTTCGCACTTTGCCTCCTCCGTGACGGATTGCCATTACTTTAGAAGACGACTTCTAACAACCACCTAGCCAGCCAGACGCTTCCTTTATGATGTCATGCAGCTCGCGTTGTATAATTTGGGTGCTCCTTCAAATGGCATCTGTTCAAACTTTTCTTTACGCCCGACCGATATGTGGCCTGATATACGTACATATATCCCATTCATACTTGGACATGCACATGCTCACACGCAACTTGCCACGCGTGTTCGATCGTTGTGAGCCTAAAAATCCAGCCAGCAGCTCTTAATTCCTGGCCTGTACAGGCTCGTTCCACCTCAATGGTCAATTCCTAAGCGAAGCAGGTGAACGCGTATCTGGCCGGGCGGACCGGACCAGAGGTGATAATTAGAGATACGAGGCGGGCGGGAGGAAGAAGCCCCGGCCACAGGACATAATTTGGATTTATGGTTGTATTTGTTCGACAATTAAGACGTGGACAGGGAAACGACGATTATAATGGAACTCAGAGGTGCCAAACCAGATTGAGATAGGATAGTGGGAAGGCCGCTGATCTGTCGTTTGCTTACAAACTATCTTAAAGTTCTTCCTTTAAGGGACGTACGCCTCCGACTGGGAGATCTGACCATTGAGGGAGGCACCATCTGGACGACGGAAGCGCTGACAGCCAGGCGATGCCGGCGAGTCGACGTACGGGCAGAGGAAGAAAATGAGAAAGAAGCGATCGACCGACCGGCATCCGTTGGACATGACAAAACAACACTGAAAAGCAAAACAGCAGCTATCCGCAGCGGTGGAGACGGTAATTAAGCCACTCCACCGACAGACAGGACCGCGTGGTAGACGAGCCCTCTCACATTAAGTATCTGAACCACACGAAAGCTTCACTACCTACGCTTACATGTACCGAACAAAATTACAGAACTCAGTTTCAGTCCGCAATACGCGTATACACACCACATGCCCCTTACGTCATGCTCACTTCAGATAGATTATTTGTCGCCTTCGTAAGCTCGTCGCGTGCTCACTGGCACGCAAAGCCAGCCACGAACAATTCCACGCACAATAGGCAGGCGAGAGAATTGATTTTCCATGCACTCTTTCCGTCGCCGAAAAATACGAGCATATCTGTGCACAGAAAATTTAGCGAGCTAGGCTCATGCATGCAGCAAGACCGCGTTTGCAAATGTGGCGCCGTCCGTCCGTCCGTCGGGGCCACACACGGCGCGTGAGAGAGAGCTAGCTAGATGCTATTCTGTCTGTCTGTCCGTCTGTCTGTCGGGGCAATCTCTATGAGATATTCGAGTTGAATGCTGGCTGTCCGATTCATATCCATCTTCTTTCTATCTGCGTCACCGTCGCGCCGCCGCCGCCGCCGCTCAAAGGGGTCCCCGTTCTCAATTATCATGGAATCAGCTGGCACCAAACAAACATGGAACCTTCGTTTTTGCCACCCGAACCTGCAACCGACATGGGTTTCATCCGGCGTGCCTCCTCCTTACCTCCAACGACTCCTTACATTGCACAAGTCAGTTCCCCACTGCTTCGCTCTCTTCTCTTGGCCGGCTACCTCGGCTTCTCTTTCATCCTTGACAGTTAGTTAACTAAACGCCTGTCAGCTTCTGTTGCATTGTGGTCACTGCTCGCCTCGCTGGCGGCCCTCCGGCTGCTGGACAGCCGGTCGGCCGGCCGGCCACGTGAAGCTAGGTAGGTAGATCATCTCTGCCGGCCGGCCGGCCGGCCGGCGCGGCGCCAGAGTTGCACATAATAAGACGGGCAGTCAATCCAGTCCAGTCCAACCGCCGCCGCTGCTCATACGTCTTCCCAGCCATCTCTCTTTCCTGCTGCCAGCAACGCAACCGGGATGCCAGCCAGCCAGGGGGGATAATTGGATTCATTCGGCATCGGCGATTCCCACCTTCGGAATCGGCCCGGCCTTAATTGTGGCATGTACTAGGCCTACTAATTGTGTTCCGTTTCTGTTTAGCTCCCTCGGAAATTTGTTCTAAGCGGTAGAGACGTGGGCCGAGCGAGCGAGCATCGGGTCCAAATGAAGTCTGACTGCATGACTGGAGGGCAAAGTCGGTGGCCGACGGACGGACGGACGGACGGACGCGGACGGACGGACGAAACGAAAGGAAGGGAAACGAAGCTACTAGAGTCGGCCAACGGAACGATCGAAAGAGCACTACCGCAGCTTTCGACTTGCGTGGCTGGTTAAGACCAAGGAATTATTTTTCATCAATTTTTAAGGAAGCGACGACACCTCCAGCCGTCCGGTTAATTCCATTCTCTATGGCAGCAGCAGCAGGAGTAGCTGAAAGACGGGACAGCCAAGACGAATTCGCCGGTGGCATGGCTAACTGCTGTGATGACTGGCCGACTCGAAGTGACAGGCGGGTGGCAGATAGGTAGGCAGGCCGACTGCGACATACAGCCGTTGGCCGCTGAGGTGCAACGAGCAAGGCAGGCAGTCAGACAAATCATCTCTGGTTGAAAACTTCCATCTAATATGCAAAGTCTGCTGGCTGCTGCCCAAAGTCGGTCCACGTCTAGCTACGAGGCTCTAGCTAGGCGTGAGACGGAACGATCGAGATACCGCTGATTAATGAACGAAGGGTCGGCCGGGCGCGGGCGGCCGGGGACAGAAGGTGAAAAAATCGCCCCATTGTTGTCGCCGCTGCATGTGTTTCATTCACTTCGGATATTGAGGGACCAGCTCAGACAGCGATTCATTTCCTCTCTATCTATCGGAACGACGACATACAGTAGGTATAGTAAGAGCAGCAGACCGACACAGACTACGGATGTACGCGGTTTTCAACCTAAAAAAAAAGAGAATTCAAATGGGGACCGGAGAGTAAAACGCAACCCGGGCTCCTATTTATGCACATTTTCGTCGAATGTTTCACCCTCTTTCCGCACCCTGAATTACTATGGTAGTTGCAGTGCCTGCATGTTTTGCATATGCCGACAGACGAACGTTTCGAGTTGGCAGATACACATACTGCGAGACTTGTACAATTTCCTGCTAGCTGGCTGCGTGTTCGTACATTGGTGAATGGATATGCATGCTGCCTAGCTGGCCGAAACTGCCCTACCGTTCCCGCTCCATCCTCTCTCTGTCTCTGTGTCTCTTCTCTTTCTCTCCCCTCCGTCTCCCTCCCTCTCCCTCTCGGACGGACCTTTTGTCAGCTTGCGAGCCTCATTAATAGTCAGCAAGACCCTGGGGTAATCAGTTGCCGCCAGCTAGCAAGCCGGCCGTTAGCCATTTCTGAATGAGAATTAATGCGAGCATTTGCTTGCCTACATTAAACTTTTTTCTTCGCCATCATATCGTTGTAATTATAATTTTGCTTCCATGCATGTACAACCGTCGCGTCGAGCATACAAAGTGTGCAATAAGGCAGGAATAGGCAGCTGGAAATGAGAGCCAAAATGATTGCTTCTATGAAGCAAGGTAGGCCTGACTCTAGCTGTCCGCACAACAGCGGTTTGACCGTAAAAACCTGCAAGTGGGTTTGCATGGCAGATTGCGACGTCGGGTTTTCCACTTAAACAGCCGGGCCCGCCCCCTCTTTACTATCTCTTTCTTTTTCCCTTCGCTCGAAGCCAGACATTAGGGCTGGTTTGCGAAGCAAACAGCTTGAGCTGGCCGGCCGGCCGGCCGGTCACAGGTGTTGAATGGGCGGCCATTAGAGGCCGGCCGGCCGGAGAGAGAAGGGAGCCCATCGAAAATGAGTTCGTCGACTGACGCCGCCGCCGCCGCGCCGCCCTCACGTACATACTATACAGCCACATTAGCTATGCCATTCCATCGGCCGGACCAGCTAGCTAGGTCATTATCAGGGCGGCTCAATTCTTTGCTAGCTGGCGGGCTGACGACGGCCGAACCGAACGAACCCAAACCCGCCTACGGGTATCTACTCGATTGTCCGGCCTAAGTGTGCGCATTTGTCTATTTTTTCTCACTCCCCCTCTCTCGATCGTGGAAGCCAAGGCGGGAGCAGTGTGCGTGCGTCGTAAAAACGGATACGGGTATCGGAGGCCTGGCCGGCCGCTAAATTCGCCGGCGGCCGCGGCCGCCGGCTTTATTTCACAATCTAATCGAGCAACTCTTTAAAGAGTTGTCCCAATTCCCTAAATGGCTTGTACAACGACGGTGATAATGAAACGGGGCCGGCCTGACTAGCTAGCTAGCAGTCGGTTCGAGACGGGACGAGACCAGACGAGACAGTTGTGTAGATACGCAAACAGAGCTGGCGGCCGGGCGGGCGCGGGCGGACCGGGTGGGGCGCCTAGAGAGTTAATTAATAGTCTAAACAGTCCGACTCTGAGAAAGATAAAGGCGGACAGATGGATGGACGGCCGGGGACGGACACTTTGGAAGGAAGCTAGGAGACTGGATGGAATTGAATTGAGCTACATAACACGTGCATGGGAGAATAACGGAGGCTTGTTGATATTTGTGTTTGTGGGCAGTCAGTCAGTCAATCGGCCGGGGCAAAAAAGTAGTCGAAGCGGGTGCATCCATTAACAATTAAAACGCGTTTCCGCCCACGTACAAAGATCGACCTAATGAAACGATGATGGAACGGCGACGTTCACTCGATGCTGAGAAACGCAAGACCTATTGACCACCTGACAGCCATGAGGCAGCAGCGACTGGGGGCAAGGAAGCAAGATGTTTCCCCTCTCCCGCTCTCTCTCTTTCTCCCCACAGACGAACGGCGAGCCGATAATTGGATCGTGACAGTGATTTCGTCTCTCTCTCCGGGAGCGAAACGAAATGCATCAAGTCACGTGTCTTTGTCAGCTGTGGCCGGGGAGGAGGATTTTCGTGCTAGAGAGAAAGAGAATGAGACCGTGTGTGCATCAATCGATGGCTTCAGCTCTCCCAACCCACAGCTAGCTAACGAGGCGAGAGCGCAGAGTGATCACTTTGCGCCTTGTAAAAATTTCAACTTCTCAATTACGATTGAGACTGTGAGAATCGTGAAATGTTGCACAGATAACCAGATATCGCTAGCGTACCTGCCAGAATCAATCTCCAAAATGAACGCACTCTCCTTGTCGATATGGCTTACATACTACACATGCGTCCATACATAGTATATCTTCCAAGTTCGACCGCTTCGCTATCTGGCTGCTGCTACGCTTATCTGTTTGAGTTTGGACGATCGAGGCGAAGGTCGATCGGTTGGTCGGGTTGTCAGTGGGACGCCGCCGTCGCGTCGCCGCCGATCGATCGACACCCTGCCTAGCTGGAGCTGGCTGCCTTCAAACGAACGAATGGCGATTACACTTGCCGGTCACGTAGTCGGTTTCATCTGCTGCCCAGAGCGAGGCGAGGCGAGCCAGCTCCCTCACTCGTATGCTCGGCTGAATGCCCATGCCGGTTAGTGATGCCAGGTAGCCGGGAAACGGCTTATGCAGACATTTATTACACCTGAACGGGTCGGAGAATAATTCCACAATCCGGCCTCAAACAGTTTAGTGTGTATTGGTGGATATTTTAGCTAGCAGGCCCGACCAAGTGATAGAGTGCGAGTCGATGTAGCGCCTGAATGTAAGTACGAGCACGCGGTCGGTCGGTCGGGGGAAAAAGAGTGATAGGAGGAGGCGGATATTGGCTTGGAAGCGAGCCAGCTACCAGCCGGTGAAAAATGCAGTCATTTCGGTGTGAAACACGCGTCTAGTCTGGCTGGCAGCAGGCGCTCACTCGCCGCTGTTCGTTCCCAGCACGCTCCGCGCACGCGTGCCCACTCCTACATACATACAACACGATCATGTTCGAAATAGTTATTTAACTTTGCCTCATATGGACTCTGCCCGCATTGTTGAGCCAAACTAATATCGATCAATGCACACCTAAACTCATAGGCCAACCAGTCCCTGCGTGATCGAGCTAGATTGATTAGTTTAACCTGAGCATATGGCCTGCTGTTAACTTGCAACATTTCCGTATTTGGAACTTTAATTGTATTTGCTTTTCGTGCCAGATCTAGCCCATTGCATAAAAGTGCTCTCTCCTCCCTGCCTCACGGCATACGTGCAGATCTGAATCTCCATTGCCTCATACTCTGGCTGACCGGATGGACGCACGCTATTTAGTCAGCCGGCCGAGCTGCTTAGCTAGATAGGCCTCTCTCCTTTCTTGCATGATCTGGACGCTCGCTCTCCCGCTCTCCGCCTTTCAGCATTCATTTTCTGAGCCGGGGGATATTTGCATATGTATGACCGTTTTCACTCTTCGCAGCATTTCTTCAAGCAGGCCCCTCTCTCTTTCCCGACTAGCTCAAACCGACGGACCGACCGCTCGGGTAGTGAGAAGAGTGGCGATTTGATGCAAAGTTCAAATAGCCAAGTGTAATAGGCCCTCTTCAAGTGCAAACAGTCGGTTGATTTTGTAGGCCGAGAATATTTTACCCTGCCCCTGCCGCGGCGCCGCTTGCTGACTTGGTTGGACAAACGCGTTTATCATGCCAGGCAGCGAGATGGAAGTGGGTCGGTCGATGAAACCGCCGGCGCCGCCAGCGTCTCCCTTGCTCTAGCTCTGCCTGCTGGATGGAGGGAAGGAAGGAAGGAAGGATGGAAGCGAGCGGAAGGCTTTTATGGGAAAGATAGAGGCGGTTGGAGCGGCGGAGGCGAGAGAGGAGAGCCAGCCGGACAGCCATCTACGCGCACGAAGGTAGGCGAACGAAGAGGGCATTAAAACGATGCTGTCTGTCAGGCCGGCCGAGAGTGAGGCGAGGTAGGAGCTACGTACGGGAGGAAAGGAAGCGAGCGAAGCGAAAACCAATTCTCGTAATTTCTGCGCGCGGTTTAATGGCTAGTTAAGTCAACAACGGCTTATAGTATTCTGACTGCCGGAGGGCCGCGGACGGCGGCTAGTATGTAATATCTGCATGGTAGGAGAAAAGTTAACCGTGAAGCGGCTAGCGGCGTCTGAAGAGAGATTGAGCTTGGCACGACGTGTAGGACTTCCTCATTAAGTTATGATGATTACATTCTGCTGTTGATGAATCGAGCCTACGGCGAGCGAGGGGCCAGCTCGATCTCTCGGCCATTTCTCTCTCACGGAGCTAAACGGATGTTCTAACTCGTTCGTTTCTGCCACTGTTGCACGACCGGGCAGACATTCATTCCGAGGATGGACGGACGGAGCGAGAGAGGGAGGGCCGTTAATATCGTCTTGGCCGGTCGCCGGTCGGTCGGTCCGAAGAAGGAGGTGCTAAGAGCCATTAAAATGCGGCATCGCGGACACAAATCATTCAGATTGGTTCCGCCGGCCGGCAGACAGCGGACAGATTACGAGATGGCCAGAAGGGTCGACTTAAGGCGCAGTCACAAGGATTAATGCAACATCAAAATTAGTAAGCGGCCAACTCATATTCAGATTGAAACATAAGTAGTGTGTCAATATTGGCAACCCTTTATCTTGCATTAAAGGGCCGACAACGTATTGCAACGGTCTGCGGCGGCCGCGGCGGCGGCGGCGAGCTATTTACGAAAAGAGAGATGGCGGCCGGGGTCTGCCTGTATGGCTAGCCGCAAGCGGCAGCCCAAAGTCCGGCTAGCTGGCTCAGGCAGATTGGCTTTCCGAAATTAACGTCAAGAAAAACCCACATTGGGTGTTGGGGCAGACACACGATGCGGCGGATGCGAAGTGGTCGGTCTGTTGGGAGGAGACTGGCCGACCGGCCGACCGGCCAACCAGTCCGTAAAATTACATTAGGCGGCTCTCGGCGGCCGAAATTGTCACGCTTTTTTACCTAGCTGGCTCCGTTCACTCCGGTCTGCTCGCCTGCACGAAAGGGAACAACAATAGAACACGCAACAAAATGGTGCTGCAGCCAGCCAGCTCCCTCCGTCCCGGCGCCAAAGTGGCTTGAATCTGATTGTAATGACCATGTGTCAGCAGACGGTTATAGCAGCAGCAGGAAACAAGGTGAGCAGCCCCGTACAGCTAGAGAGCCAGGCTGCTGCGTTCAGTTCAGAGGCGTTGAGAACAGTTCAGGCCATGCTGTTTAATTCTCTGAAGCTTTTTTGAAGCCCGGCTGGCCGGCCCCAAACCACTTTACGCATGGTAGGTGTCTACGAACGAGTTTAGATTGAGCCCGTCTGTCCGTCCGCGTCCGTCCGTCCGTACGAGCTGCCAGGGAGGTCTGATTGAATTTGATCGCCTGGGCGGGAATTGGAGGGAAGCTCATGCAGCCAGCTGCTACATCCATCTCCCCAATGGGCGTAGCTCCTTCTCCCCTCTCGAAATTAAAGCCAAAGTTAGCCCCGTCGGTGGGATCGACAGATAATTGCACGTAGGTTTTTTGAGGTCACTTTTAATTCCTACCTTGACAACAAGTCAAGTATACGTAAGAGGGTAACTGTTATTGCTCGCTCTCCTAGCTGAAAATATCGTGTGTCGCCTAATGCCTGTGGTTTCTGAATGGGGTTTCCCACTTTTTGATATGGCATAAAAACGTTGCTTTAGTGAAATGCACTGCGTATAGGAGAGGAGGTGCAGGAGGTGGACAGCTATGTACGTAGGTAATTGGGCGGGCGGGTGGCAGCGAATACTAATTGCAAGGTGCGTAATGAGCAAATATTTTAAAACAATTCTCCGTGCCTGCCCGCCTCCGCCGGTGGCTACCAACCGACCGACCTTCGCCCCGATACCTACGGTGCCCACCTGCCTCCGCTACTAGATGCATGTGAATCCGAGACCGGAGTTGGGAAGCAATCCAATATTTTTTGGATGTACGTACGAAGAGAAGAATCTGCTCTGTAGCGAAACGAAAGGAAGACTTTAATGTTGCGGTGGCAAGTCCCACCGACGGACCGGATGCACCTCACTGCGCGCGCAGCTAGCGGTGGTCCCCCAGCTCTCATCCCCCATGGTGGAATGGCCGGCCGGCCGGACCTAGTTTTTAATTGCTAACCCAATCATTATAATGATGGTAGACGTCATTAGAACAACAACTCAACCGGCTCCATCCCAGGCAGGAAGCACTCCACCTCTCAGCTTCCTTTCCCTCTCGACCGGCCGGCCGAAATCCAACCCACCTGGCTGCTGCAGGTTGGGAAATGCAACTGCGTAACGGGAACCATATCGGTAATTAAGAAGGCCAATTAGCTAATTCCTATTTCTTCCAAGGAAGACTGCATTGGAGCACCTTGACTTAAGTACATTAGCGATTCCAACGACCGGCTGGCGGCAGATCATTCCCTATTAATTCAACGGATTCGGGCTCATGCAGAGCGACGGGGGAAGAGAGGAAGATTGAGACGTCAAGATATTTCAGCGTCTGTGCCAATAACCTATAGATTCGTAGAGGTGATCAGCATTTTACGTCATTAATTCTCATACTACTGAAAGCAAGTATCTTGGAG
>JAAUYK010032737.1_pt1 | contig 10018 bp, 16 predicted proteins | sample 7278021 | NCBI WGS metagenome assembly JAAUYK01 (sample SAMN14350223, study PRJNA611818) | marine sediment metagenome | isolation source: surface marine sediment (1.8m) | place: French Polynesia: Moorea | collected 2018-08
ACCATTGCGTGGTGGTCGGTCGACGTCGTGTGATAAAGAATCGCTGCTTGACTGGCCGACCGGTCGCGTCAGTCATTCAGTCGAGATATTGTAGTAGTGGCTGCGCTGAATTTAAATGAGAATGGATTCCTTTCATTCATAAGAAATATCATCGATTCGGAAACACAGTAGGCTCGGCGAGAAAATCCACTTACAGCAAGTAGGTCAAGTCGGTCGGTCGGCCTGACCATGTTTGGCGCGCCTAGCCTAGCCATACCCTTGCTAGCCGCGTTCACCGCCGGGCTTGATTAAATCGGTCGGATTGGGCTAGCGAGTGAGCGAGCGAGTCCTCTTCTCTTCATCCGGCCTTTTTACAACCCCATCGCCGCGTTGCGTTCCGGAGTGTTGGCCTCACGCCGAAGCCGGCTGTTAAGATTGAAATATGGCGGACACGTGATTGGCTAGGCTGGGTAGGGAAAAAGCGGCGGCGTCACGACTGGTCTTAGAAATTGAAAAATGTGATTAGCAGCCAAGCCGAATATAAGAATTGCTATTCTGTACTATTGTCGGTATCCGCTTTTTCTAAGCAATCAATGGACGCCTGACAGGCACGTTCTCTGAAGTGACTTGTAATAGAAGGCGGCTGTCAATCCGCCGCCGCCTTCTTCACAATGACCGAGTGTCCACCTTGGAAAGGACTTCCTTGTGTCTAAAAGGAAAGCCAAGGCGACAAGAAAGTACGCGCTGCATTTTATAACATGTGTTCCCCTTCCTCTCTTTTCCAGGCATGTGCCCCCCGTTACATTTACTACGTGTTCATGAACCGCATGGACCCCGTGGGCGTCTGCTTCACTGCCAGGGACAACTTTGAAAAGTTCACCACCTACCGTCCCTGCGTGGAGCTAGGTACCCGCGCCGCCGCCCGACACGCGCGTCTAATGTTCCCTCTTCCCCGTTAATTGACTTTCAGGCCTGCGCGCCCAGATACCTTTGGTTCTCGAGAAACTTCAAGCGCCGCGAGCCCGTCGGAACCTGCTTCACAGCGAGAAACGATTTCGCTGACTTTTTCGAGTACTCGCCCTGCAGGACAAGTAAGACAGGCAGTGAACTGACTGAGCTACTAGAGCATCGATGCGGATGCCTAATTATCCCACAATAAAAATTGGTCATCAGGGACTGACTGATCAACCTTTGACAGAAACTCACCCACTTATACGTATATCACTACACTGCATTCACTGCAAGTGCGTTTCATACGATCGAACTCATATTGCTCAGTTTGGGTTGCTGCTCCCGCTTCTGTCTTGCTGTTTGAATTAAGAGCCGTATACGTATTTATTAGCCCTAGAATACTGAAGCATTGACCCAGTCGCGGACCGCAAACCTAATTAATTTATTGATCAGGCGAACGAACGTACGAATTGCCAGTGCATGGTTATAATATCTATAGCCGCGGATTCGTTCTTTGCACCCTCTCCTAAAAGCCAACCGCCGGTCCAACAAGACCGGATTACCTAAAGATCTAATCATCTGATGATATGGCATAAAGAACCCCTTGCATCTTCTTTCCTCAATTGCTCGTTTGATTGCCCGGAAAGGCAGCGATGGCTGGTTGGAGACAGAGAGAGGATACTATCGTGTACTTCTCCTCCTCTTCCTCCCTCCTGCATGGACACGAGGCACGATCGAGTTGCCGGTTTGAGAACGCCAAAGACAAGAAATCGGAATGGCGTCTCATATCCTAATGAATCCTAATCAACCTGCGACGTAGGATGCTCCCCAATCTACCAACTAGTACGATCGCGGTTTAATACTTAAGGAGTTGCGCGAAGAATCATGCCAATGGGTTATCATCGATGCAGGCGCGGTCGAGTTCTTATACTACAGTATACAGACAGATGCATTCGATCGGACGGGACCGTTTCTGCATTTCAGGCAGCTATGTAAACGGCAGCGACGCGAACGTCAATTACAGGGCGGTGCACATAGGAAACCGGACAGGTTAATAGCGCTATGATCAAATTCAAGCCCTTTATGCACGTACTATATACTATATGCTGGCCCATACAGACTACTTTCGGATCGAGTCGGACGGGGGCGACGGCAGCCGGAAGCTGTACATGTACTGCGATTTCTCCCAGTGGGAGAGCGCGGCAACCAGGGAACACTGTAAGAGGGAGATGTACTTCGTACAAGTCGAACTCGCCTCAATTCTTTGCTCTTCTTAATTAGGCGATATCATTGAGACCACTGAGAGCGGGGCCAACATATTGGTCGGTACGTAGTAGGTGGTGGCTGGCCACGTATCGGTCGATCGCTTTAGGTGTAGCAGGGTCCGTCCAAGTCGATGTTGTCCAGTCCAAAGTCGGTTGTGAGAGCATGAAACACATTCATTTCTATTTTTACCAGCGGCAAAGCCGCTGGTCTACAATTGACAATTTTCACCATCATCATCATTTCCTTCATCATTTCCTTCATCATTTCCTTCATCATTTCCTTTGTCATTTTGGTCTCGAAAAAAAATATTTTTTTTTCTGATTGATTTCTTTGCATTTGGACCCTATACCCATGGTCGACCCCATACCCATGGTGAACCCAATACCCATGTTGGACTCCATACCCATGGTTGACCCCATACCCATGGTGGACCCCGTACCCATGGTGGACCCCCCATGCCCATGGTGGACCCCATACTCATGGTGGACCCCATACCCATGGAGGACCCCATACGCATGGTGGACCCCATACCCATGTTTTAACACTAAACTCCATTCCTATAGTATGCATCCCATTAGCAATAGCCTTCGCCGTAGGTCTATAGAGCCATTTCCTCTTGTTCAACTAAAATCTAGTAATAGCTTTGCTTTCGTTTAGACTTCGACTACGAAGTTCACCTCGTGTACGACGGCAACTACGGCAGCGTAGACAAGGACACAGGCCAGTGGAACGGCATGATTGGCGAGCTGCTCACTCAGAAGGCAGACCTGGCTGTGGCCGACCTCACCATCACCTACGAAAGAGAGCAGGGCGTCGACTTCACCATGCCCTTCATGAACCTCGGGGTCACCATCCTGTACAAGAAGCCGACGGCAAAGGACCCGAACCTATTCTCCTTCTTGTCGCCGCTCTCCATCGGCGTCTGGATCTACATGGCCACGTCGTATCTTGCGGTGTCGCTTCTCCTCTACATTCTCGCCAGGCAAGAATAGGCTTGCGGTCGGTAGATCGGATGCACTTTACCTTAATTGCACAAGTTGGGTCTGTACTGCGAAAAAAGTAAACCAACTATTTGCATACTTGGGGGCTCTTTATAAAAAGTCTGCTGCCTTTCTACGACGGACAAGAAGCCTCTATGCGCTTAACATACGTCCCCTACTTTTATCTTAGAATATCCCCGTACGAGGGCGAGGAGGCGAACGAGACGTCTGTGCAGTTCACCGACGCCAAGGGACGTCGCCTCGCCGGGCAAATAGGCGACCCCATCTACGACACCCTGTTTCTGACCAATGGCGGCGGAGGTCTGAAGGCCCTGAGGCCTCCCGGTCCGCCCGGCCACCACCACCACTTGGGCCCGCCTTCAGTCAGCGAGGGCGAACAGGCAGCCGCCACAGACACGTTCACCATGCTCAACTCCTTCTGGTTCATGATCGCCTCGCTGTTGCAGCAGGGAACGGACATTCTTCCTAGGTTAGTACGAACTACGTATGTCCATACACGTTCAAGGTATGAAAAGTCTCTTATCTCAGGGCAATCTCGACGCGGATGGTGGCTGGCATGTGGTGGTTCTTCACCCTGATCATGATCTCCTCGTACACTGCCAACCTTGCCGCCTTCCTCACCGTTGAGCGAATGGAGTCGCCCATCGAATCCGCAGACGACCTGTCCAAGCAGCACAGCATCAAGTACGGCTGCTTGAAGGGAGGGTCCACCGCCGGATTCTTTGCCGTAAGAAAGACGCACCAGACCCGTACCTCGCATGTAATCTTCGTGCACCATATATGTAATTTATTTCAGGATTCGAAGATCGAGACGTACAGCCGTATGTGGGTGTTTATGGATTCTGACAAGACCAACTTCGTGACGTCGAACGCGCTTGGCGTCGAGCGCGTGGTCAAGGACAACGGGAAATATGCCTTCCTCATGGAGTCCACCTCCGTGGAGTACGTCATCGAGAGGAACTGCGACCTGACACAGATAGGCGGGCTGCTAGACTCCAAGGGTTATGGGATCGCCCTTCCGCCAAGTACGGTCGAAGTTATCGCAGACGCAAATTGGACGATATGCACCATTTTCCCTGTTGCAGACTCGCCATTCCGTACGCCGATCAGCAGCGCCATCCTCCAACTGCAGGAAGGCGGCAAGCTGCACATGCTGAAGGAGAAGTGGTGGAAGCAGAGGAAGGGAGGAGGAAAATGCAAGGCGAGCAATATTGGAAGGAATTCAGTCAGACTTGCTAACCGCTTCACCGGCATTTTGTCTGACAGGAAGTAAAAGAGAGCGGGGCCAACGAGTTGAGCATGAAGAACGTCGGCGGTGTCTTCCTCGTGCTGGTCGCCGGTCTCACGATCGCCTGCGTCATCGCGTGCGTAGAGAGATACTGGAACAACAAGCGAAAGTCAGTCGCTCAAAAACTGGTACGGATATTTTGAGCCTTGATGTAGACGATGACTTTGAAATTTACTTCTCGTATACGTAGGCCAAAACGTCGTCTCAGAGCGCCGGTCATCTGTCTGCATGTACAGGAGATGGGGAGCCGACCTCTGGCACTGGCGAAATCACGCCCGCCAACCTGAATGGCGGCGGAGGCGGCGGAGGCGGCTCTCACCGTCGTTGTCTTCCTCCTGGCTACGAGAACGGCCACGTGGTGCGACATCTTGACCTCGCCGCCACTGGCGCGTCGGGCGCTCCGCCTCAGAGCGGAAGTTACCCGCTGAGCGGAAGCATGGGACACCTGCCCCTGCCGAACCTGATGGGATCCGACACGGGAGGATTCCTCACGAGGTGATCGATTTTGGCAAAAGTATAGATCTGATTAAACTTACCTTATTGGTCTCATAGTTCCTTGTCAGCTGCCGCCATCAACCAGTCGCAAAACTGCGCCGTTCCTATGCACTACCATCCAGGTGTGCCTGGCAGTCTGACCAGCACTCCGGGAGGGGCGACTAACGTGACCAACGGCAACGGTGTTGGTGGGTGGGCCAATCCGCAAAACAGCGCATGCGGAAGGTAAAATCTTTTACGCCATTTCCCAATGTCGTCTTACGATACGTGTGTTCTTTGTGCAGGCACCATTTCCGCCACACCGAACAGTGTCCTCATTTCGACCGAGGCGGAGGGGAGAGCGGCGGCCCCGGCGGCCCGAGCGGCCCTGGCGGCGGAGGCGGGTTTCACGAGGCCCCCTCATGAGATTACAGTCTGAGGTCGACGACCTCGACGAGCGGCGCCAGCACCATGCTGACCACGCAGATCAAGGAGGAGGACGACGACGAAGCGTCCTGTCCGAATTAAGTGAATATAGTCTATTTAGGAAACGCGAACGTGCAACGTACATATTATAGGCCAATTAACCGATCGTATATAGTATACTGCAACCTTACGCGTTTAACGTACAGAGATCCGCATTTAGTGCTTCAGAACACACAATGAGCGACGCACGACGGCTAGGCATGCAGAAAACATTTTTACAGGACATCGCCACGTGTACGTACACCTGATTGTACAGTTTATGCAGAAGGTGTTTTAGCCAAAGAGGGTGTACGAAAATTCTTGATCTGTGATAAACCATTGAGGCGAGAACAAAAATCTTTTTCAAACGGCAATTCTCTGTCGTGCGCTAAATCTGTTTTAAGTATAGCAATGCATGATCGTACATATTACGTATGTATACTATAATGCCACTGTATTGGACTATGCCTGCAAGATTAATTCGCGTATGATGTAGAAACAAATTATTAACGAATGAGCAGCACAAAATAAAATAAGAATTTTCGACCCATGTACGTACAGCGCAAGATCATTGCACGATTAGGTTTTGGAACAGACACGCACATTTACTTTAGAAATGGCCTTCTACGAAAATATTCATTATTCCCGCCTACCCAGCAGTAACCATGATAATTCCGGGGGTTTGCGTACTACAATAAAGTGCTACATTCGCCAGGTTATAAATTTGCCTACAATTAAACAATTCTATAAAATACGTGTACTAGAGGCGGCGATGGTAAGAGAGTACGTACTACATTGGGGATGGTTACGTAACTTCCATCTCCCTGTGGCCGTAGGTGCGAGTGTGGTCGGCAGAGGCAATAAAGTAGACGCCGTGCCCGCGTACCTGACGCTGCCTTGCAGTACAAACTTAATTCGTCTGACTCTGAACTCCTGGATACACATTAGCCAGACGCTTGCATTGTACTTTTGCTGAAGTTCTGAAAAGCGGCACGGAGAAGTTCCCAAGATGGACAAGTACAAAGAAAAGGTGAATTAAATTAATCATTGAATATTTCGAAGATGTAGGTTCTAACTCAATTTTTTTGCCATGTCAAGGTTTCTGGGATGGTGAACCGCCTTTGTGCGGGAGGAGAAGTTAGCGAGGGCGGACCCAACGACAAGGCGACGAACATCGGCTTCGACACGCTCGCCACCTTCAGGGTCAATGGCAAAGAAGTCAGAGGTTAGCGATACATACTGTAGAACGTCGTGCTACATGCAATCCGTACAGTTTAGTATTTATACACAAATTTAGCGAATCCGCACGATGTGGACGCGACGATGAGCTTGGCTCGCTTTCTGCGAGAGCACCTCGGCTTGACCGGAACCAAGATCAGCTGCGCGGCGGGCGGGTGCGGCGCCTGCACGGTAACCGCCAAGGTCAAGGAGAAGAACATCCACGAGGAGGAGAGGGAGGTGGTCAAGAGCGTTAACGCGGTAAAGGGCTGGACCATCCAACGATCATATGATATGCATCCACCTGCATTTAATTGTTGTAGTGTCTTACGCCCGTGTTGAGCTGCGACGGGTGGGACATAACGACGGTGGAGGGCCTGGGCAACCACCGCGGAGGCCTCGGGCGTGTCCAGGAGCGCCTGGCGGCCTTTCACGGCACCCAATGCGGCTTCTGCAGCCCCGGCATGGTTATGACCATGAACAGCCTCCTCGAGTCGTCAGAGGAGACGCCAAGCAAGGAGAAGATAGAGAAGGCGCTGAGCGGCAACCTGTGCAGGTGCACCGGATACAGGCCCATACTGGACGCCTTCAAGTCATTCGCAGCCGACGCGCCGGAAGAGATTAAGCAAAAGCTGGCCGACATCGAGGACGTTAAGATATGGTACTATGTACGGAGACTACGATCTGTCGTTAGCTAATCTTAACTTGCATATACGTATGTTCTAGTCCGAAGACATCGAAAGCGTGCTCCGGTGGCTGCGCTCCGAAGCCGACTCGGCTGTCCCCGTTCGTGACCGAGGGCGACGCCATCTGGTTCCAACCTCGGAGCGTGGACGACTTGCTGGGCCACATCAGGCAGGTCCCCGAACACGAAAAGTACAAGCTGGTCGGCGGAAACACGAGCGAAGGTGAACCAGGAATTTCGAAATTAGCGAACCGACCGCAGTTACTCTTCTTACCATCTAGGCGTCTACAATGATGGTCCGTACCGCTACTACATCGACGTCTCGAAGATCCCTGCGCTTCGCTCCGTCATCACCAAGAGTCCGTTGACAATCGGGGCTTCGACAACTCTCACCGAGGCCATCAAAATCTTCCGGAAGCAGGCCAATGGCGATGCTGAGAACTACGCCTACCTGGTTCGTCTAATCTAATCGCGGTCGATTCGGATATTTTAGGTTTATCCTTATTTGCAGAACGATGTCGCCGCCCACGTGGAGAAGGTTGCCAACACGTCTGTGCGCAACTCCGGCACTCTCGCCGGCAACTTGATGATGAAGAAGGCCCACCCCAGCTTCCCCTCGGACATATTCGTCCTTCTGGCCGCCGTCGGAGCGAAACTGATGATCCGTGCCGCCGGGTCGGAGAGTACTTCGTCGTCGGAGGCCGAGCAGTGGCTAAAGGAGGAGGACATGACCGGAAAGATTATCGTTTCAATCTCGTTCCCGCCGATCGATGCCGCTACGCACGTCTTTAGGTAATGAGCTAATTGCAGTTATTAATTGCCTTCACGCCCATCTTGGTTAACAGGTCGTTTAAGGTGACCCCTCGAAACCAGAACGCCCACGCCTATGTGACTGCCGCCTTCTTGGCCAAAATCAAGTCGGCCGCCTCCGACTTGACCGTGGAAGAGCGCCCGAACTTCGTCTACGGAGGAATTAAAGGGAGCTTCGTAAGAGCCGCAAACACGGAGCGTTTCTTTGTGGGCAAGAAACTCGACGACAAGGAGGCCTTCAAGCAAGGCTTGAAGCAGCTCGAAGATGAAGTGCATCCAGACGAGGATCCCAGACATGCTTCTGTCGAATACAGGTAATAATATTCTACCTTTCCTTGTCACATGTTTGAAACTTACTTTTCACCAGGAATTACCTGGCGAAGGCCGTCTTCTATAAGTTCGTCCTGTCCATCACTGGCGACCGAGCGGACCCCAAGTTGCGCAGCGGCGCTGATGAAATTCATCGCGACCTGAGCCGAGGTCAGCAGACCTTCGAGACTGACCCCGAGCTCTACCCGATCAACGAGCCGGTCCGCAAGCTGGAGGGGGCGGCTCAATGCAGCGGAGAGGCGGAGTACGTGGACGACATCGCCCACGTCCCGGGTGAGCTAACGGCCGTCTTCGTGCTTGCCTCCGCCGGCAACTGTCTGCTCGACGGTGACGCCGACGTCGATGAAGCCAAGAAGGTCAAGGGATTCGTGGAATGGGTGGACTTCAGGGACATTCCCGGAAGGAACAGTGCCTCTCAGGGGAGGTTCTCAGAGGAAATCTTCTGCTCGGGACACGTGTGTTAACATTCTAGATAAAATTTGAAGTGTTCGCTACTGTTCGATTACCTTTTAAGGTCCATTACGCTGGTCAATCCATCGGTCTTGTGGTGGCTGAAACACCGGAAGCCGCCAAAGAAGCGGCCAGGAGAATAGTGATCAAGTATAAGAACCAGCGGAAGCCGATTGTGACGATCAAGGACGCGCTGAAGCACCACACGAAGGATATCGCCGACGGGGCGCACGAGGACGAAGCCAATATCTGGTCGGCGCCGGGGCTGAAAGCAATCAAGATTGGAGACGAAGACATCTTCGACGATTCCGCGCCAGTTGATGCAGGCAATGGAGGCACATTTCTCATAGCTCCACCTTTCCGATTGACGTAAGAACTTTAATTCAAGGCGCCGTGAAGACTGTTCAAGGCGAGTTTGAGATCGGCTCCCAGTCTCACTTCCATCTGGAGCCGCACTCCTGTCTCGTCCGGCCTCTGGAGGATGGCCAGTACGAGGTGTTCTGCTCTACGCAGACCGTCTCCGCGGTGCAGTCGACCATCGCCGGGGCCCTCGATCTGCCCGAGAACGCGTTCGATCTCCGCGTGAGGCGTCTGGGCGGCGCATACGGAGGCAAGATCAGCAACCCGAACCTGGTCGCTTGCGCGTGCGCCGTCGCCGCGCACAAGACCGGCCGGCCTGTGAGGCTCGTGCTCGACCTGAAGACCAACTTGGAGCTGAGCGGAAAAAGGCTGCCCTACCTGGCACAATACAAGGTAGGTCGTCCTATTCGATTTGTTATTCATACGTGTTATCTCTTCTCATCGTCAGGCTACCGTGTCCAACGAGGGCGATCTGAAGTCGATCGGCATCCGGCTGTACTGCGACTGCGGCTATCGCTTCAACCAGCCGACAGTCGATCTTGCGCTGAGATTTGCCCAGAACTGCTACGGATCGGAGAATTGGCAGATGGTGCCGAGCGCCGTGGTCACCAACACGGCGTCCCACACGTACTGCAGAGCGCCGGGATCCACGCAGGTGATTACAGTTAAATTGTAATGAGTTTTGCCCTCTGTGAATATTCTAAAACTCAAAACTTTATAGGGCCACGCCATCATCGAAAA
>JAAUYK010048115.1_pt1 | contig 10018 bp, 7 predicted proteins | sample 7278021 | NCBI WGS metagenome assembly JAAUYK01 (sample SAMN14350223, study PRJNA611818) | marine sediment metagenome | isolation source: surface marine sediment (1.8m) | place: French Polynesia: Moorea | collected 2018-08
CGTGGTGATGGAGATGATACAGGGGCGGATCTTTTGGGACCCAGCTCTACCAGATTTGACGAATGAGGATCGTGCGCAAGTCTATGACCAGATGAACCTCGTTCTGGCGCGGCTGCATGCGGTGGATGTCGAGGCGGTGGGCCTTGGCGATTACGGCAAGCCTGGGAATTACTTTGAACGTCAATTGGGCCGTTGGTCAGGGCAGTACATAGCGTCGGAGACGGACGCCTTACCAGATGCCGATTGGCTGATTGATTGGCTAGGCGCCAATATGGTGGCTGATGACGGACAGGTCAGCGTGGTGCATGGCGATTACCGCATCGACAATATGATGTTCGCGCCGGACCGGCTGGAGGTCGTGGCGCTTTTGGATTGGGAGCTCTCGACGCTTGGCCATCCTCTGGCAGATCTGGCGTATCAATGCATGCATTGGCGGCTGCCGCATGAGGGGCATTTCCGGGGGCTTGGTGGAGTGGATCGTGCCGCCATCGGATTGCCGTCAGAGGAGGACTACGTCGCTCTGTACTGCGAACGCCGCGGGATCGGGCGGCCGGAGAATTGGAATTTCTATGTGGTGTTTTCGTTTTTCAGACTGCTGGCGATTTTGCAGGGAGTGTTGAAACGGGCGTTGGATGGAAATGCGTCAAACCCGCGGGATCTGGGCGCGATGGGACATGTGATTAAGGTGATGGCGAAAGAGGCCCGGGCCTTGGCGGAGGGGTGATGGGCCAAGGTCCGGTATGCGGACAACGCTGACCTCCATAGCGCGACTGCCAACGGCGGCTTTGGTCTGGATCAAAAGAACTTTACCGCGCAATTGCTAATCTGGAACTCCTGGTCTCCACATACTACAAATTTGTTGTCAATTATTCTTGCGAGCGATAAGCCGAGCTGAGCTGCCCCAAGCTCTATATCTTTTCTCCAGCCGCCAACATCCCCACGTATTGTAAGAGCGTGATAGACAAATCCACTTGGCGCTTCTATTGAACAACCATATTCCGCTACTCCTCCGTTTTTTGCGTTTGGCGGATCAGTTGCATTTGTCAATTTGAGGAATGTTTTCCTAGATGACTCTGCCTCTGGCACCTCAAAGAAGACAATCGCAATCCCATCTCTGTCCTGTAAGCCGGTTATGCCAAGATCAGAGGTGCTCTGAATCTTCACGCCGAGAAGTTTTTCCATGGGGCTCTTCAAAATTTTGCTCCCTCTGTACTCGCTTCAAACAATTCCATCATTCGAAATAGCAGACCTCTGCGCGATGCGCAGCATCTGTCACTCTGGGCTCGAAGCCGACTTTAATCACATTAAATCAGACTACAACATGAGCCGTGCATCGCCAGACCGCGGGGTGGCGATACATCCTTAGTTCGGCGCGATTTATGGCAGCCAAGCACACGCCTCACTCTGGTCGATGCGCCTGTAGCGGACAAATCGCCAGCCCGATGGGGCGGTCTGGCGATGCGCGGCGGCCTGCGGCCTTGATTCCGCGCAGGTGAGGAGAATTTTCGCAAAACATGGTGGGTTGGCACCCACCCTACAGGGACGGGTCGTCCGCCCTCCTCCACAATGCACGTGCCTGTGCCCCGCGTCAGAGCAGGCTCCGGCAGGGTCGGCGTCTTTTCCGAGATATGAATACCGTCAGGGAGCAGGCCTGCTGAGTAAGCGATGGCGTGTATCTTCCAGGGTTGAAAGGCCCGGGCGATACGCAAGATGCGCGATGGAAACACCATCTTCCTGAACGTGCCGCGATGCGCTGGGGCACAGCGTGGCAAATATAGTACGCGACGGATCTATTCGGCGCGGAATAGGTTTTGTGAGCACCTCTGCCTCTGCTATGCACATGGTTCGAATGTATCGGAAACCTTCGCGCAATTCGCTCCGTGGCGCAATGATGCACCGGTATCCCGGTAAGTGTTGACCGGCGAGGACCGGAGGGGCCAGTCGAAACCGGGGGGGCCGCGCGTATTCACACGTCTTGGTGCAAACTGCTACAGGTTTGAACCAAGGCTTTTTAACACCTGGGGATAGTTGGATGGAAACTGCCAGACGTACTGGTTTGGAGCACGCACAAGTCCCCGTTCGCCTGGACTACGCTTTGATAGTAGGGTGATAAACAGGTCGCTGCTGGCCCATGGTGATGAACGGAAATACCAATGGCCATTCCCTGCACTTGCCTCCTCTGCTTCCGTCACATCAATGATATGCAGGTTTTTCATCTTTGAAAGACTTGCCGCCGCAGTTGAGTCGTTCGTTGCGCTTTCCGATGCTTGCCCAACGCGCTCTCTTCCGTAGATGAACCGCGACAAGGCCAAAGCTGAATCGGTCCGAGATTGATATAGGGTCACGTCGGACGCAGTATCTAACAAACCGTCTTCAATCGCTTGCAGAAAATGGACACGATCGAGATCGCTGCCGATCAGCACCAGTTGCCCGATCTTTGGCTTCGGCTCTGGTTGCAGCGTGATCTGATAGGCCGTCTCAAATACAAGCCTTGATCCGGCGCTGTATCCGATAAGGTGAATGCGGTTCGCGCCTGTATTCTCGGACAGATAGGAAATCAGCTCCCGCAAATTCCGACGCGTCGCCAAGGCGGCTTCCTGATCGCGGAAATAGGCAAAACGGCTGGGCGTAGCGGTCCAGTTATAACTTATGAACGCGCCCTGATATCCAAGAAAATGCTGCAATTGCTTGGACACTAGGCTCGAATAGTCGAAATCGACATTATAGCCATGAACATAAATGAATATGTCCTTGTTCACGCTGGCCGCCAGCTGCGCATTGATCCGCGCGGCGAACCGGCTGCCCCAGAGCTCCATATCCTGCTGAGCCGGGGGATCCTCAAGATATCGGGTTATGCTAAAGGGCAACGCTCCGATTTCCTGCGCTTCGGACACGCGAAGGCTGTAGTCCTCACTTCGCGTCCCTGATAGGGTCTCACTCCGGATCTCGTCCCATGAGGTCAAGGACGGCTCAATCTCGACGCGTGCGATCCCCGTGCGCAACAGAAACCCGCGTTCGTTGTTGTAAAATCTCTGTGGATCATCAGGGCCCGCGGGCATGCGATCGGTGGCAAAGAAAAGCGTCACGCGGTCAGTCACGTTGTCCGCCGACACGTTGACATAGGGATCAAAACCGGCCTCGGCATAAACGGTGGGAGCGGGCATAAGCTCGATCTCATCATACAGATTTGGCCCACACCCCATCAGAGCCCAAAGAAAAGCCAATCCGATTGCAAACCGAACTCTTCTAAACCGTTCCTTGGCCATTCCTGTCCAAACCTTGCGATGCATTATGACGGATCTAGAGCCGACTTTGGTGTCGCGGCAGGCTTCGATCAAGGGAATTCGCTGGCGCGATTGAGCGATCAGGGAAGAACGAACACAAAGGAAACCCCGCAAGCCCTTCAAACCCCTAAATCTGTCCGGTGCGCGCGGACGTCAGACAGTTGACGGTAAACGTAATCTCTCCGTAACGCCTAGCAAACTCGCGTCGTGACCCGGCCAAGCCAAGATCTAACCAAGTGATAACAAAACAGTCGTTGGTCCACATTTGAGCCAATCAGAATTGTCTGGGTATGGGGGTTGGGTAAAGATGCGGTTCTTGGGAGGTTTCAAGGTCTCAAACAGAACTTCAAACAATGTCCGCTTCGGGCTCAAACCTGCCATTACAAACACTCAGGCCAAGTGCAGATAAAGCCGTGCATCGCCAGACCCTGGGATGGCGATCCCCCCTCCGTTCGGCGCGTTTGATGGCAGCCAAGCACACGCCTCACTCGGATCGATGCGCAAGGGACAGACACATCGCCAGCCCGATGGGGCGGTCTGGCCCTCTCGGTGCTTTGCTTGGGCAAAATACCTGCCGGCAAGGGAAGCACGGCGGCTTCGCCTCGATTTCGTGCGTATATTCAGAACGTAGGTGTGGCCTGGTGGGTTAACACCCACCCTACGGATGCGAGATGCTCCGCCCTACGCCGCGATGCACGTGCCTGTGCCCCGCGTCAGAGCAAGCTCCGGCAGGGTCGGCGTCTTTTCCGAGATATCAATACCGTCAGGGAGCAGGCCTGCTGAGTAAGCGATGGCGTGTATCATCCGGGGTTGAAAGGCCCGGGCGATACGCAAGATGCGCGATGGAAACACCATCTTCCTAAACGTGCCGCGATGCGCTGGGGCACAGCGTGGCAAATGTAGCTACGGTCGCAAGGTATCGCGTGGAAGAATGTTTGTTACGTGAAGCCAACGTACGGTGGGTGGTGAGCCGTGCCCCGCTGCGCCCGGACGGGGTCGCTGGACAAGTCCCGCCCGACGTCTTCGCCTAGGCATAGGCGTTCCTATGTAGGGTGGGTGATAACCCACCAGGGTCACTCGACACCCTCCGCATAGCCCTCCATCGGCGGGCAGGTACAGACCAGATGCCGATCCCTCCAGGCATTGTCCGCGCGGTTGACGGGCGACCAGTATGTGTCCACCCGCAACGCACCAGGTGGGAAACAGCCCTGTGCGCGGGTGTCAGGCCAGTCCAAATCGCGCACCAGATCCTCCATCTTATGGGGCAGGAGTTGCAGCGGGATCACCTCCCGGTCGATGCGGCCCGCTTCGTTCTCCGCAATCTCGGCGCAGAGGGCACGCATGGCGCCGCCCAAACAAACGTTCCCACGAATACGTTTAGTGTTTTGCCCGCAGTTCCACGAGAGATCTCAGAGCATGCAGCATTGTCCTTCGGTCACTGGCGTCAATCTGGGAAAATAGAGACGCAACCTCTCTTTGATCCCGTTGAAGGGATGCCCAAGAGTCTGGCATATCCTCAGGAAGCAAATGCGCGCGCGCGGCGAGCGTGGCAACAGCTTCGTCATCAAGGCCTTTTGTAAAGTCGCTCCAAAAGCTCAGACTTCTTCCAGAGGATCGGCTGGCCTCTACTAAATGTTGGTGTTTTTCGTCGCATTTGCTGAACGCATCGCTGTTTGCAAGTGCGGCGGTTGCTGGATCCTCTGGACTGTTCAAAAATATGCTCCCGCTTCAATTGGAATACACGCTATGATTGTTTCCGTTCTCTGAGCTAACTTCACATATGTCAACGTTTCGCCTAAAAGTTCACATATGTGAACTTTTGGAGCGAAACATGATCGCTGATCGCATCGACGCCGCCTGCAGCATCGCAGGTCTCAAACTGAAAACGGCCTGCACCCTGTGCGGGGTGAACTATGGCACACTGAGAAGCCAGATGCGCAACAACAGAGAGATCCCAGCCTCTTCGCTCGCTAAACTGTCTGTGGGGTTAAGGATCCCGATACAGTTTTTCTTTGACTATGGCGACGACGCGGAATTGGGCCCACAGAACCTGAACAAGTGGCGCGTGGCAGAATTTGCAAATAACGAACGTGCAGCGTGCTCACGTGCCCGGTTCAAGGTCACGACCGATCATGTTCTTGACTGGTATCACCAGGAATCTGGGGTTTTGAAAAACTGGGAGTGGTTTGAAGATCAAGTGGATCTGTATGAGCCAGTGGCTCCGACAGACAGAATCATGCACCCCATCCAAATCGGGAAAAGAAGCCCGACCGCGGAACGTCTTATGTTGGCCGGCAATCGGGATTTTTACAGAATCGTTGGCACCTTCGATGACAAAATCATAGAGCGCGCCATGAGGTCTCACCGCCTGTTGGACGAGATGCCGTATGTTGTCACCGACGAAGAGCTTGATGTCGTTATCAAAGGACAGCGCGTGCGCGGCGGATATCGCAAAGTGTCGATGCGAGTGACCGACCCGCAGGGCAAGCCGGTCACCGCAGTTTTCTCAAAGTTGACCTGGCTCGACGCTTTGCAGGATGTGCGAGAAGTGGACGGCGTTGATCCCTAGGATCATCTGATCATTCGCCAGCCCTTCCGGCGCCGGGTCTTTCCAGCTGATCGCATTGCGATATTTGCCGTTGAACCCGTAATCATCGGCAAGACGACGATGCTTGTAATTGATGATCGTGTACATCCAGTCAAAGTCCCACCGCAGCGCGGCAAGAAGTTTGACATATTGGGCAAAGTCGCCAAGGCGGCGGATGCCCCCCCGTTCGTCCGGCGCCACTTCGATGCCGCCAAAGTAGATCAAACGCCCCTGAAGCTCATCCACCAAGGGTTGGGACACGCTGGCAACGACGTCGTCTCGATCCCCATAGCGCGAGGCTGCGAGACCGCGAAAATAGCGATCGAAATCGCCTTCGCCCAGATCGACAAGTTTCGCGGAAATGCATGTGATACACCGGTCGCCTCGGTTCAAAGCCAGCCAGAACGCGTCACCAGATTGCAGCTCTTCTGCAGTGACTTCCGACATCGGGTGCACTTTTTCTTTCCCAACATCGGCAAACATCTCCGGAAGCGCATCAGAACGAGTCACCACGTTCAAAGACAGACCGTCTGCTGCAAAGCGTTCTTCAATTGCCCGCATATGTGAGCGGATACTACGATTTTCCATGACCTACTCCTTTTTTGACAATGGAAAGGCGCACACAGCCAGAGCGTGCGCTAGATCAGGATTCACACTTTTTACGAGAAAAGCAGCACCCTATGCGATGCAGTCATGGCGGGAGTGTTCGCGAAGGCGTCGTCTGAGCTTTGCGCTTTGCCGGATTAGCTCCCGAAGCGCGTGGTATGAATGACGGGTTGTCACGCCACAATGGCGTCCAGAGCTAGACCGCGGGATGCGTTGGGCGGGACTGTCTGCTAAATGGGGCGTGGCTCACCTTCGCCGCTTACGCGCGGCTATTTGGTTGCCGTTACTATCCGTGTACACGAAATACTTTTGGTAATCAGGGCCCCCAATTGGGTTGGAATAGACGTCGATTCTTTCCTGTCCCATGTGAAAAGCGTCCCCTATTTACAGTGCGTTTAGGTGAATTCTTGCGTGTATTCTGCGCTCCCCGGAGTGGAAATCACGGATACGAACATGAAGCTCGTAATTTGTAACAACTCGGTTGAAATACTTGCTACTGAAGGAGGTACTTCGAGCAACCTCACCGCTTGCAAATATCTCTTTTTGATGCTCTTGAAGATCTGGATCATCCGCATCGATCACGTATGTGGTGCCCATATTTTCTGTGAAGAACGGGATCGGATCATCAATCTGGTTCTCTTCCAGATATTGCAGAACGGCATCGGTCACCAACTTCGGATCGGAGTTATGTCCGAGCTCTCTAATCGTCGCCCTGGCAAATTTGTCGAAATCAGATGCGAAAACAGAGTGAACCGTGAAAGTTGCTAATGCTAAGGACAATAGTCCGAGCAAAAAATATAGCAGCCGCCTCATCACAGTCTATTCAATTCGGGTGTCCCATGACCTGCTCTCAACAACGCTGAGCGCACAACCAAAAGTTGTCAAGACGTTTGTTGGCTTTTCCTTGGCAGCGTGAAATCAGCCTGGATGGTTGAGTAATTGCCTGGGACCACAGGCGATGCCACCTCGCTCCGCAAATGCCGCATGATCCACGTTTTGAAATGCTAACGGTTGGCTCCCACCCTACGGGATATGTGTAGGGTGGGTGTTAACCCACCAGGGTCACTCCGCAGCCTCCGCATAGTCTTCCATCGGCGGGCAGGTGCACACCAGATGCCGGTCGCCCCAGGCATTGTCCACGCGGTTCACGGGCGGCCAATATTTGTCCACCCGGAACGCACCGGGCGGGAAGCAGCCCTGTTCGCGGGTGTAGGGCCGGTCCCAATCGCGCACCAGATCTTCCATTGTGTGGGGGGCGAGTTTGAGCGGGTTCACCTCGCGGTCGACACGGCCCGCTTCAATCTCGGCAATCTCGGCGCGGATGGCGAGCATGGCGTCGCAGAAACGGTCCAGCTCGGCTTTGGTCTCGGACTCGGTGGGTTCAATCATCAACGTCCCCGCCACAGGCCAGCTCATCGTGGGCGCGTGGAAGCCTGCGTCGATCAGGCGTTTGGCGATATCATCCACGGTCACCCCGGCGCTGTCTGCGAATGGGCGCGTATCGAGGATACATTCATGCGCAACCCGGCCCTGGCCGCCGCGGTAGAGCACGTCGAACGCGCCCTCCAGCCGCTTGGCGATGTAATTGGCGTTCAGGATCGCGACGCGGGTGGCTTGGGTTAGCCCCTCGCCCCCCATCATCAGGCAATAGGCCCAGGAGATCGGCAGCAGCGAGGGCGAGCCATAAGGCGCGGCAGACACTGGTCCTGCCTCTCCACCCGTCACGGGATGGCCGGGCAGATGCGGCACCAGATGCGCTTGCACGCCAATCGGTCCCATGCCAGGGCCGCCGCCGCCATGGGGGATACAGAACGTTTTGTGGAGGTTCAGGTGACTGACATCGCCCCCCAAATCGCCGGGGCGCGACAGGCCCACCATCGCGTTCATATTCGCGCCGTCGATATAGACCTGTCCGCCGTGATCATGGGTGATCTGGCACACCTCGGTCACCGTTTCCTCAAACACGCCATGGGTCGAGGGATAGGTGATCATACACCCGGCCAGATTTTCAGAATGCTGTTCCGCCTTGGCGCGGAAATCGTCCAGATCGATATCGCCCTTCTCATCCGATTTGACCGGCACGACCTTCCACCCCACCATCTGGGCCGAGGCCGGATTGGTGCCGTGCGCGCTCATCGGGATGAGGCAGATGTTGCGATGCCCCTGGCCTTGCGCGCGGTGATAGGCGGCGATGGTCAGAAGGCCTGCATATTCGCCCTGCGCGCCCGAATTGGGCTGCATGGAGATCGCAGAATAGCCGGTGATATCGCAGAGCTTGGCCGACAGATCCTTGATCAGATGGGTATAGCCTGCCGCCTGATCGGTGGGGCAGAATGGGTGCATCAGCGAAAACTCACGCCAGCTCACCGGCATCATCTCCGCCGCGGAGTTCAGCTTCATCGTGCAAGAGCCCAGCGGGATCATGGCCCGGTCCAGCGCCAGATCGCGATCAGCCAAGCGACGCATATAACGCATCATCTCGGTCTCGGCCCGGTTCATGTGAAAGATCGGATGGGTGAGATACTCCGACTGGCGGATCAACTTGTCCGGCATGTGATAATGCGGCGTGTAATCCTTGTCTTCACGTGTGATGCCAAAGGCGCGCCAGACCGCTTCGATCACCGCAGGGCGGGTGGCTTCATCCAACGTGATACCCACCTTGGTTGTGCCCACGGCGCGCAGGTTCACGCCTTCATCAACGGCGGATTTCATCACCGCTTGCTGCAGCGGACCAACCTCAACCGTGATGGTGTCAAAGAACGTGGCCGGGCGCACGTCGAAGCCCGCCGCCTTGAGCCCCTCGGCCAGACGCGCGGTCTTGCGGTGGATGCGTTGCGCGATGGCTTTCAACCCTTCGGGGCCGTGGAACACCGCGTAGAACGAGGCCATGACCGCCAGCAATGCCTGGGCCGTGCACACATTCGACGTAGCTTTTTCGCGGCGGATATGCTGCTCCCGCGTCTGCAGCGACAACCGGTAGGCCCGGTTGCCATGGCTATCGACGCTGACCCCCACCAAGCGCCCGGGCATGGACCGTGCATAGGCCTGTTTCGTCGCCATATAGGCCGCATGCGGGCCACCATAGCCCATGGGCACCCCGAACCGTTGAGCAGAACCCACAGCGATATCGGCCCCCATCGCACCAGGCTCTTTGAACAAGGTCAGCGACAAGGGATCGGCTGAGATCACGCCAATCGCCCTCTGAGCATGCAGCGCGGCAATCTGATCGGTGAAATCACGCAAATGGCCATAGGTTCCCGGGAATTGGAAGATCGCGCCAAAGACCTCGTCCGCATTCAGATCGTCTGGGTCGCCCACAATCACCTCAATCCCCAAAGGGGCGGCGCGGGTTTGCATCACGGCGATGTTTTGCGGGTGGCAGTTCTCATCCACAAAAAACGCCTTGGCTTTGGACTTGGCCACGCGCTGCGCCATGGTCATCGCCTCCGCACAGGCCGTCGCCTCATCAAGCAAGGAGGCATTGGCGACCTCCAACCCTGTAAGATCGCTGACCATGGTTTGAAAGTTCAAAAGAGCTTCA
>JAAUYK010018549.1_pt1 | contig 10017 bp, 5 predicted proteins | sample 7278021 | NCBI WGS metagenome assembly JAAUYK01 (sample SAMN14350223, study PRJNA611818) | marine sediment metagenome | isolation source: surface marine sediment (1.8m) | place: French Polynesia: Moorea | collected 2018-08
ACCGCGTCGACGCGGAGGGCCGAGCGCGCGCGCTCCGCCTGCCGAGGCTGGATCCGAAGGGCCTCTACTACACGGCGGTTCTTCGGGAGGGGCGGGTCTGCGCGACCCACTGCGCCGACGTCACCGTCGTGTGCGTCGACGCTCCGTAGACGCCCGTAGGCGGCGGATGGGCGCCGGGGTATGATCGGAGCATGTTCGCGCAGCGCCGGCAGCGGCTGCTCGAGGCGATGGGCCCGGACGCGGTCGCGATCTTCCTCGGCGCGAGGATGGTCAGCCGCTCCCGAGACACCGAGTTCCCGTTCCGTCAGGACAGTGACTTCTGGTACCTGACCGGCTTCGACCACCCGGGAGCCGTCGCGGTGCTGCGCACGGATGGGGGCCCGGCCTACACGCTCTACGTCGAGCCCCGCGACCGGCAGCAGGAGACCTGGACGGGCTACCGGCCGGGCGTCGAGGGCGCGCAGCGCGACTACGACGCCGACGAGGCCCATCCCCATACGGACTTCGCGAAGCACCTCCCGGGCCTGCTCGGCCGGGCCCGCCGCATCTACCACGTCCTCGGCCGCGACCCGAAGCTCGACGCGGAGCTCACCGGCACGCTCGAGGCGATGCGGTTGCGATCGCGACAGGGCGCCGAGCCTGCGGACTCGATCGTGGATCCGCGCTCGATCGTGCACGAGATGCGCCTGTTCAAGCAGCCGGCCGAGCTCGACGTCATGCGACGCGCCGCCGCCATCTCCCACGAGGCGCACGAGGCGGCGGCCCGAATCGCCCGCGACGGGACCTTCGAGTACGAGCTCCAGGCGGTGATCGAGTACACGTTCCGGCGTCGCGGCGCGCGCGGCCCCGCCTACACCACCATCGTGGGCGGCGGTCGCAACGCCACCATCCTCCACTACGTACGCAACGACCAGAAGCTGCGGGACGGCGAGCTGGTGCTCATCGACGCGGGCTGCGAGCTGGAGGGCTACGCGTCCGACGTGACCCGCACCTACCCGGTGGGAGGACGCTTCGAGGGGCCGGGGCGGGCCGTCTACGAAGTCGTCCTGGCGGCCCAGCAGGCGGCGCTCGAGGCGTGCCGGCCGGGCAGCACGCTCGCGGACGTCCACGCTGCGGCCGTGCGTGCCATCGTCGAGGGCTCGGTGGAGCTCTCGCTGCTCGAAGGGGACGTCGAGGAGCTGATCGCCCGCGAGGCGCACCGGGCGCTGTACATGCACAACACCAGTCACTGGCTCGGCCTCGACGTCCACGATGTGGGCCGCTACCGCATCGACAAGGAGCCGCGACCGCTGGAAGCGGGCATGGCCTTCACCGTAGAGCCCGGGCTCTACGTGGCGGCGGACCACGACCAGGGAGATTCCCGCTTCCGCGGCATCGGCGTGCGGATCGAGGACGACGTCGTCCTCACCCGCGACGGGCACGAGAACCTCACGTCCGCGATTCCCAAGGACCCGGACGAGCTCGAGACGCTCGTGTCGGATCGCTGAGCCGTCGGCAGCGCGCAGAGCGGTCGCTGCAACGGAGGAGACAGAGCAGGATGCCCGACATCGAGTCGCTGTTGAAGGAGAAGCGCGTCTTCAAGCCCAGCCGGGACTTCTCCAGGCAGGCGAACTGGAACAAGAAGACCGTTCGCGAGCTTCGCCAGCTCGGAGACAAGAGCCCGGAGCGCTTCTGGGCGAAGATGGCCAGGGAGCACGTGACCTGGTTCAGGCCCTGGAAGAAGGTCCTGGACTGGGAACCTCCCTTCGCCAAGTGGTTCGTCGGAGCGAAGCTGAACGTCTCCTACAACTGCCTGGATCGCCACCTGGAGGGCAAGAACTCCTGGCGCCGCAACAAGGCAGCCATCATCTGGGAGGGCGAGCCCGGCGACACCCGCGTCCTCACCTTCGGAGAGCTCCACCGCGAGGTGTGTCGCTTCGCGAACGTCCTCAAGGACCTCGGCGTGAAGAAGGGCGACCGGGTTGCGCTCTACATGCCGATGGTTCCGGAGCTCGCGATCGCGGTGCTGGCCTGCAGCCGGATCGGCGCCCCCCACAGCGTCGTGTTCGGTGGATTCTCCTCCGAAGCGCTCCGCGAACGCATCGACGACGTGGGCGCCAAGGTCGTCGTCACCGCCGATGGCGGATTCCGGCGCGGCGAGCCCCACGCGTTGAAGCCCGCGGTCGACGAGGCGCTGAAGGGCACCGACGCGGTCGAGCGCGTCGTGGTGGTACGCCGGACCGGCGAGACCACGGCGATGACCGAGGGGCGCGACCACTGGTGGCACGAACTCGTGGAGAACGCGAGTGCGATTTGCGCGCCGGCCAAGCTCGACTCCGAGCATCCGCTCTTCGTGCTCTACACCAGCGGCTCCACGGGAAAGCCCAAGGGCATCCTGCACACAACCGGCGGCTACCTGACCCACGTCACCACCACCGCGAAGGCGATCTTCGACCTCAAGGACCACGACACGTACTGGTGCAGCGCGGACATCGGCTGGGTGACGGGCCACTCGTACGTGATCTACGGGATCCTCGCGAACGGTGCCACCACCCTGATGTACGAGGGTACGCCGACCCACCCGGGTCCCGACCGCTTCTGGGACATCATCGAGCGCCATCGGGTGAGCATCTTCTACACCGCGCCCACGGCCATCCGCACCTTCATCCGGCTGGGCGACGAGCACCCGAAGAAGCACGATCTCTCCTCGCTTCGTCTGCTCGGAACCGTGGGAGAGCCGATCAATCCCGAGGCCTGGATGTGGTACCACCGCGTGATCGGCGGAGGGCGCTGCCCCATCGTCGACACCTGGTGGCAGACCGAGACCGGGGGAATCCTGATCACGCCCCTGCCCGGTGCCGTCGCCACCAAGCCGGGCTCGGCCACCCAGCCCTTCCCCGGCGTCGACGCCGCGGTGTTCGACGACGAGGGCAAGCGGGTGCGCCCGCCCGACGGCGGCTTCCTGGTGCTGAGGAGGCCCTGGCCCGGAATGCTCCGCGGCATCTGGGGCAACCCGCAGCGCTACCGGGAGCAGTACTGGAGCCGCTACCAGGACGTCTACTTCGCCGGAGACGGAGCCCACCGGGACGAGGACGGCTACTTCTGGATCATGGGCCGCGTGGACGACGTGATGAACATCTCCGGTCACCGGATCGGCACCATGGAGGTGGAGAGCGCGATCGTCTCCCACGACGAGGTGGCGGAAGCCGCGGTGATCGGCCGCGACGACGAGGTCACGGGGACTGCCATCGTCGCCTTCGTGACGCCGAAGGGCGACGCGAACGCCGGGGACGCTCTCAAGGAGGCGGTCCTCTCCCACGTGGTGAAGCAGATCGGTCCGATCGCGAAGCCGAAGGAGATCCGCTTCACCGATGCACTGCCGAAGACGCGCTCCGGCAAGATCATGCGGCGCCTGCTGCGGGATATCGCGTCCGGCAGGGAAACCGTGGGGGACACCACCACCCTGGAGGACTACAGCGTGCTCGCCCGGCTGCGCGAGTCGGACGAGGGCTGAAGCCGGGCCGCACGGGGCCCCGCGCCCGGGGCGCAGGAGGCGCCGCGCACGGGGCGCCTCCCGCGCCCGTGTCAACGCTCCTTCCAGGTGCGGATTCCCACGCCACTGCTCGGCGGCGAGCCGGGGCAATCGTTGTCGATCTCGCCGTCGCTGGTGATGACCACGACCTTGTTGTTGCAGCCACCACCGCCACCGCCCTGGTTCAGGTCTCCCACGGAGACCCGCGGCCGCGTCGGCAGTCCGCCCCCGACCTGCTCGCGGCGCTTGTCGTCGGGCGTGCCCGGATTCGACGGGTAGCGCCCGTCCGCGCAGTCGAGGGCAAAGCGGTAGACGTAGGCCGTCCCCGAGGCGCTGCACGCGTCCGCGCCCGGCGGGGCGGGGACGAAGGAGCCCGTGATGACGTCACCGAGGAAGACCACGCTGTTCGTGACGAACTTCTCCCGGTCCCGACCCGTGAGGTAGTAGCCCTTCGCATTGTCGATGTCCGAGCAGGCGAGGGTTCCGTCGTCGACGAGACCGATGTCCACCAGGTCCGCCTCGGTGATCGTGGTCGGCGAGCCGCCCTGGAGGTACGGATCGGTATCCTTCACGACGTAGTAGTGGTTGTTGTTCGAGGCGAGCGTGTCGAGCGCTCCGTTGGCCAGCGCGGCGCGCTCCCCCGCTCCGAACGCGAGTACGAGCTTGCCTTGGCGCAGCACACCGGTGGGCGGGAAGAAGAGGCTCTGGAAGTGCGTCGTCGCGGTGGCCGCGCCGGGCTCGGAGCTGTGTGCGCCGTGGAAGAAGAGATGGAAGGGCCAGTCGGGCTGACCGAGCCCGTTGTCCGTCGTCGAGTTGTTGATCGGGTCGTCGCCGACGGCCGTCACGACCCACTTCCACACGTTGCCCCCCAGATCGCCGATGTAGATCACGTCCGCGAAGCCGTCGAAGTCCAGGTCGAAGACGGCGGGCTGGGAGGGGATGGCGTACTGGAGCTCCGGATAGCCGACCTGGCCGCCGTCCGGGTGGGAGAAGGCGACCGGCGTGTGTGCCTTCAGGGCTAGCAGCTCGCCGGTGGTGATGTCGATCATCAGGATCGCGCGGCCGCGCAGGAAGCGCTTGTCGGAAGCCAGGACGCTGCACGCTTCGGCGAAGGCCGTCTGCCAGTAGGTTGCGACGTTCGGGTCTCCGCAGCCGTCGTAGCCCCCGCCCACCACCGCCACCCAGCGCTCGTGACCGCGCGGGTCCGAATCCCCCTCGACGCGCACGCGCACACGCGTGATGACCGGCTCGGACCAGGTGGTGCCGAGGTAGTCCGCCGGCGTAGGGAGCCCCACGGGCGTCGCCGCGATGGGCTGACGCGAGCGCGCGTTGATCGCGTTCCCGCAGTCGTCACAGGGAAACTCCCACAGGTAGCCCGGGTAGTCGGAATCGTCCGGGTCGGTCACGTCGAGCGCGTAGTAGCTGCGTCCGCCGTCCCGGAGTCCGCCGATGAGCACCGTGCGCCACTGCTCCTTGTGCTTGGAGAGTGCGGTGGGCGGAGACAGGAGCGAGGTCAGGTCTCCGCTGCCGTCCACGTCGCGATACAGCCAGACGTCGGCCGCCTGGGGCGATCCGTCCACCGTCGTCATGGTGCGGACGGTCCCCGCCGGCTGGCTGCCGGGAAGTCGCCAGATGTTCTCCCGGATCTCCGAAGGCATGAAGCCGAACAGCTCCTCGCCCGTACCCCGATCGTGGCGCGGCGGCACCAGCGGCTGCGAGAACTCGTCCTGGGTCTGCCACACGCCGGACAGGATCCCGCGCAGCCAGCCGTCGTTGGCGCCGGCGTAGATCACACGCTTGCGATCCCGATGGTCGCCCGCGAAGAGCTTGTAGGCGGGATCGTTGATGGCGGCGTTGGGCGAGCCCACCACCACCGGGTTGGAGTGGAAGATGTCGCCGAGCAGCGACGCATCGCCGTCCTCGTTGGTACGCGTCACGCAGTCGCCGCCGAGCAGCGTCCCGTAGTTGCAGCCGCTGACGTTGCTCACCAGCACGGGAACCAGGGCGTCCAGGTCCGCCGTCGTGTAGGGGTCGCTCAGGCCGTAGGGAGCCCCGGTGAGGGCCGGCGTGTCCCCGCTCGGCTGCGGGTGCACGGGGAGGGCCAGCGTGGTGCGCGTCATGGTGTGGGTGACGGCTCCGCCGCTCTCGGAGAACCACGCGGGCGGCCGGGCCGAGTAGCCCGTGGCCCCGGCGCCCACGTAGAGCTTTCGGGAGACCGGCGCCGGGATCCCGGCGGCCGCGTCCCAGACGCCGTCGGCACTCGTCTGCAGCACACCCTCGGTCGGGCAGGGCGGGCTCGCGGTGGGGTCGCCGATCGCGCAGGTGTCGTTCCCGGTCAGGATGTCGCCGGTCTGGGTGAACTTGAAGTTCTTCAGGTGCCCGTCCCAGTAGGGCGTCGCATTGCGCGGGCGGAAGTAGCTGGTGTAGAAGTTGTCGCCGTCGGTGGTACGGCTCGCCGGAACCGTGGCCGACGTGAAGGATTGCGACTTCTTGATGATGTCGACGATCTGGTCGATGATCACGGCCGCCAGCTCTTCCGCGTTGTTGCTCTGGCGGAAGAAGCCGTTGGCGACGTTCGCCGTCTTCTCGAGCAGCGCGTTGGCCGGACCGCCCGTCGTGAAGCCGATGGTGTAGACGTCGATCGTCTGGTTTTCCGCCACGTCCTCCTGGAAGTCGTGCTCGTGCATGTACTTGGCCAGGTCGTCCAGGTAGAAGGCGGTTTCCTCGCAGAAGCTGCACGAGGCGGGGGTCTCGTCGCCCGCCTCGGGGTTCGTGTTGTCCGGGTTGAAGTCGCCCACCAGGTTGAAGAAATTGCCCGCCATGCCGTCGAAGTCGTCCATGGTGGGCTCGCCATCGGTGATGATGACGACGAAGTTCTTCTGACACGCGTACTGCACCGGCGAGGGCGGCACGTCGGGGTCTCCCGGCGTGGCGACGTCGCCGTCGAGCTCGATGTCGTAGGCTGGGAAGGGGTTACCGTCCTCGCCGTCGATCGGGTTGTCGCGGCTCTGGAAGTAGCGGTAGACGTTGTACAGGGTCTCGGCCAGCGGGGTCCAGGTGTCGGCCGTCAGATCGTCGATGAAGGTCTCGATCTTCGCCCCGTGGGCGTCGCTGTAGTCCTCGATCGGAACCGTCACCCAGCCGCCCTGGGGATCGCTGTCGTCGTAGAACTGCGAGAGGCCGAAGCGCACCTGGCCGGCCGCATTCACCTGACACACCACCTCGCGCAGCACCTCCTGCGCCGCGGTGATGCGCGAGCGCCGGTAGCGCGAGTAGGTGGCGGGCAGGCCCTCGGCCACCAGGCAGGCGGATCGCTGACCGTTGGCCAGCGAATCCATGTTGTCCTCGTCGTCGTTGCTCTCGCCCTTGAAGTACGCCGAGGCCTCGTCGCTGAAGTACCAGTTGAGGTAGCGCCCGCTGATGCGGGTGTAGCCGGAGATGGTGTCGTCCGCGTAGAGGGTGCGCTCGTTCTCGCACTGGGTCGTGGTGAAGGTGTCCGAGAACGAGTAGGTGGCGTCGTTGTCCGCAGCGCCGAAGCCCCATTCCGTCGTGCAGGTGGGGTCCTCGGTGGGTTTGAAGGCCGGATGCCAGACGAGGTTGTTCATCGAGCCCGAGTTGTCGACCAGCAACATGACGTTCGGCGGCACGCTGGCGGTGAAGAAGGCCGTGTCGTCGGCTCGCGCGATCGGCGCGAGGATTCCGATGGCGAGAGCCAGGGTGAAGGTCGCAACCTGGAGCCGGGGGAACCGGGGTTGGGGGGTCATGGGGTGCCTCCTGGTAGGCCGAGGACGTGGGCCGAGGGCGTCGGGGCCGTCGCGCGCGGGCGTCGGCATCCGGGCGCGCGCCTCACTCGCCGTCGTAGCTGGCTTCGAGCAGGGTCAGCTCGCGTCCCTGCCGGCTCTCGATGGCCTCGAAGCGGCCGAACACGAGCGGCGAGATCGTGGGCTTTACACCCGCGGTCGGGACGGGCAGCTCGGCGATCTGCAGGCGGCGCCCGTCGGCCCAGCGCAGCGTGGTCCGGGCCGTGACGCGGTACCAGTGGCGGCCGATCTCCACCGCGTCTCCGCTGGCGCTCTTTGCCGCGATGGGTGCGCGCCCGGAGAGCGGGGGCTCGGCCGAGGCGGCGCCGGCCAGCCCGACCGAAGCGGTGAGGATGAGTGCGAGGTGGCCGATTCGCATGGCGTCGTCTCCCCTGGTCGTGCGGGCTCACGCGTCCCGCACGGGGGGAGAGAGCAAGCGGCGTACCGATCTCGGCGGGTGGTGGACTCCGCGTGCGCGGGCGACGGTTTGGGGCAACCGTTGCGGGTGTCGCGATCACCGGGAGCTACGCAATCCCCTGCACGAGCGCGCAAGCTCTTGCGCGGCACGGCACGGACCGAGCTCGCTTCTGCCGGCCGGGCAGCGGACCGGGTGCGATCGCCTAGTGTCCTGTCCCAGAAGTTCGGCTGCATTCGACGCCGAACTTCTGGGACAGGACACTAGAACCCGTCCTGGGTCACGCTTCTAGGCGAGGTCCGCGTCGAGACCTGCGGGGTTGCTGCCGTGGCGGCCCGAGAACCAGCTGCCATCCGGGTTGCGGCTCAAGGCGACGACGCCGCCCAGCTCCGGCACACCCGCCTCGAGGGGCTCGCCCAGCAGGGCCTCGGCGATGGTGCGAATCACGCCCTTGTGCACCGCCACCAGCGCGCAGCGGGCATCGCTCTCCTGCAGTCGCGCCAGGCCCCGCAGCACCCGCTCCCGGAACGCCGCGCGCGGCTCGCCCGCGGGATACTCGAAGCCTTCGGCGCCGTCCTTCCAGTCGCGGTAGAGCACCGGATCCGCCGCCTCGATCTCCTTCTCGTTCAGCCCCTCCCAGCGACCGAAGTGGATCTCCCGGAAGTCGGGCTCCAGCCGCACCGGGGCCCCGCCGGAGAGGATCCGGGCACTTTCCCAGGCGCGCCGCAGGGAGCTCGCCAGGACCAGGTCGAAGACCTCGCCTCCGAGCCCGACGGCCGTCTCGCGGACCTGCCGCCGCCCTTCCTCGGAGAGCGGCACGTCGCCACTTCCGTGAAAGCGGCTGCTCGAGTTGCCCTCGGTCTCCCCGTGGCGGACGAGTACGATGCGGCGCAGCTGAGACAGGGGACCTCCGATGCGAGACGGCCGGAACGCGACGGGACAGCGGAAAGCGGGGGAAGGGCCGCAAGAATGGGGGAGCCGCGACAGGGCGTCAATGTGCGACCGGGCTGGTAGACTCCGGCGCGTCGGCTGGTGGGGGGAGCATCGTTGAAGGCGACGTTCTGGGTGGGCCTGGCACTGGCCCTGGCGCTGATCGGCAGCGGCGCGTTCGCGTGGTATCGCGCGGAAGGCCAGGCGCCCGTGTTGTCTGCCCCGGATGCGATGGCGTCCGGCGCCGCCGCTCCGGAGACCCTGCGCATTCCGGAGACCCTGCGGGTGGGTGCCTCCGGCCGGGTGATCGGGGTCGAGCTGGCCGACGCGGGCTCGGGACTGCGCGGCTTCGACGCGGTGCTCGCTCACGCCGCCGGCCAGATCCCCCTGGTGACACATCGCTATCCCGGGAATCTGTTGTCGGGCGGAACGCGCGGCGCGCAGCAAGTGGACGTGCGGATCCGACCGGAGCAGCTCGGCGAGGTCCGGGGCGAGGCCGTGCTGCGCCTCGCGGTGCGCGACTGGTCGTGGCGGGGCCGCTTCGCGGGAAACGAGACCCGCGTGGACCTGCCCGTGGCCGTGGACCTGGAGCCACCGCGGGTGAGCATCGCGAACGGCCTCACCTACGTGCGCCAGGGCGGGTCCGGTGTCGTCGCGTACCGCATCTCCGAGCCGACCCGGCGCGACGGCGTGCGCGTGGGGGAGGGGTTCTACCGTGGCTATCCGCGCCCTGGCTCCGAGGACGAGCGGGTCGCGATCTTCGCAGTTCCCGCCCTCACTCCGCGCGACGCCCCGATCCGCGTGGTGGCGGAGGACCTGGCGGGCAACACCACCGAGGCACGCTGGTCGGTGGTCGTGCAGCCCCGCACCCTGCGCGACGCGCACGTGACCCTGACATCGGATTTCCTCGAGCGCGTGGTGCGGCCGCTGGCGGAGAGCGTCGGTGGCGCCAACGGCGACCTCCCGGCGGCCTTCCACCGCGTCAACACCACGCTGCGCGCGCAGAGCGAGGCGACCGTCCGGGAGCACCTGGCCGCCTCGTCCTCGGTTCCGCTCTGGACCGGCCCGCTGCGACAGCTCGCCAACTCCCAGGTGACCAGCCGCTTCGGCGAGCGCCGGCTCTACTTCGCGGACGGGAAGCAGATCTCGCGGGCCGTCCACTACGGCTACGACCTGGCGTCCACCGGAGCCGCGCCCGTCACGGCCGCGGGCGCCGGCCGCGTGGCGTTCGCCGGGGACCTCGGCATCTACGGGAACTGCGTGCTGATCGATCACGGTCTCGGCGTGGGGAGCCTCTACGGACACCTCTCCGAGCTCGACGTGCGGAGCGGCGATGCGGTCGCGGCGCTCCAGCAGCTCGG
>JAAUYK010126386.1_pt1 | contig 10015 bp, 7 predicted proteins | sample 7278021 | NCBI WGS metagenome assembly JAAUYK01 (sample SAMN14350223, study PRJNA611818) | marine sediment metagenome | isolation source: surface marine sediment (1.8m) | place: French Polynesia: Moorea | collected 2018-08
CCTCCCGCCACCACCCGCGACCTTGATCGCGTCTGGGGGATGTGGAGAATACCCCCAAGCAACCATGGTGAACCGAGGGGAGGCACCCATGAAGCACGTGAAGATCCTGGCGGGGCTGGCCGTGCTCGCCATGCTGGCGGGCTGCTCGAGCCCACAGGACCGGGCCGCCAAGGCGCAGGAGCGCTCCTACGAGGCGCTCGAGAAGGCCGCCCAGGAGCGCCTCGAGCTGGTCGACAAGTACCAGGAGTGCGTGAAGGCGGCCGGCAGCGACAACGAGAAGATCGAGGCCTGCGACACCTACCTGAAAGCCGCCGAAGCCCTGCGATAGGCCCGGCCGCCCACTGCCCGGCGCCCGCTTCGCGCCGGGCGCCTCGGTCGCGGTCGGGCCCGCCGCCCGGCCCCGCGCGCCGGTAAAGCTCCAAATTGACTCGAATTTTATGGTGTCCCCGGCCCTTGGCCCGGGGCGGCAATTCACGAAATCTCAAGACCGTTTAAATAGCCTCGCAGATGAGCCCGGAGGGTTGGGAACGGGTTCATACATGGCCGGAGCGCCGGCCGTGGAGAGGCGGAACGCATGGAGATGCCGAACAGCCGCGAGGTGATTCTCTTCGCGCATTCCTCGAGCAAGCAGCTCTATACCGCCGTCCTGCCGATTCCCAAGCAGCGCAGCCACTCGGACCTGGTCCGGGCGATCCTGGTGGAGGCCCAGGCCGACAGCGCCAACCTGAGCGGCGTCGATCTGGCCAAGCAGGACCTCTCGGCGCTCGACCTCTCGGGCCTGAAGATGAACAGCGGCAAGTTCGACGCGGCCGACCTCGGCGGCGCCAAGCTGGCCGGCGCCCAGCTCAAGAAGGCCAGCTTCGAGGGCGCCAAGCTGCCCGGCGCGGACCTGAGCGGGGCCGACCTGCGCCACGTCCGCCTCGCCGGCCTCGACCTCCAGGGCGTCAACCTGGCGGGCGCCGACCTGCGCCACGCCGACCTGGACGGGGCCGACCTGCGGGGCGCGCTGCTGCGCGGCGCCAAGCTGGAGAACGCCACCATGCGCCAGGCCAACCTGGAGGGCGCCGACCTGCGCGAGGCGATCTTCACCTACTGCGTCGCCAAGGGGGTGAACTTTACCGGCGTCCAGTTCGAAGGCATCGAGTTCTACATGGCCGACCTCCACGAGGCGACCGGGATCCCCGAGGAGGTGCGCGCCCACGCGCTGCGCATGCGCTGCGAGTTCGGAGAGTGACAGACGAATTGACAGGCGATCTGAGAGGAGAGACGGAATGCTGAGAGGACTGAGCGGATTCTTCCAGGACATGCGGGCGCTCAACGACTGGCTGGGCGTCTTCGAGGAGAGGCACAGCCTCCTCTACACGCTGCTTCTCGGCGCCGTCGCCCCCCTCCTGGTGCCGACCTACCGGCAATAGCGGGGTTCATGCCCGGGTGTCGCGGTGGTGTTCCCTCTCCCTTGGGAGAGGGTGCGTTGGTGTTTGGTTCCTGCGCTCCCGAGCGATCGTGCCGGTGTCTAGAGCCCAACCAAAAAATCTAGGTTCACCACAGAAACACAGAGAACACAGAGGAAAACCAAGAGGGTTCTTTTTGGCGCGCTACGCGCGCAACCCACTCCTTGTTCGGTTCTCTGTGCTCTTTGTGTCTCTGTGGTGAGCCCTTTTTGGTTTCGGAACATCCGGCCCTCCGCCCTGGCCGAGGCCGCTCCCATCCGGGTGCGCCTCTGCTAGTCTTGCCGAAGGCGGCACGACAGCCTCGGGGGGCTTTTCACATGGGCGAGTTCTGGGCGGGGATCATCGGGGTCGTGGTCGGCGGCGCCGTGACGATCGTGGGCCATTGGCTCCTCCATCGCTGGCAGACCGCCGCGGCGCGCAAGCGCGACGACAAGCGCAAGGCCATGCTGACCGAGATGCTCGAGAGCCCCGGCCCCACGGGCTGGCGCAAGATGGAGACCATGGCCAACGTGATCGGAGCCAGCCGGGAGGAGACCGCCCGCCTGCTGGTCGAGCTGGACGCCCGCGCGTCGGAGAGCGGCGCCGACGTCTGGGCCTTCGTCAAGGACAAGCCGCTGCCGAAGGCCGACTGAGCGGCGCCCGCCCCGCGCAGCTTACTCCGCGGCGGTGGCGACGGCGCCGTATTCGGCGATGTAGGCGGCGACCGTGGGGTCGATCGCCTTGCTGGGGTCGGCCATGCTGGCGGGGTCGACCCAGAAGTGGGTCGCGACCATGCGGTGGCCGGCGACCACGCCGTGGGGGATCTTGCGGGTGTCGCAGAGCCAGAGGTCGCCCTGCTCGAAGGCCGCCTCGTGGGTCGGGATCTCCGCGCCCTGGCGCGCCACGTGGCGGTTGATCTCGAAGCAGAAGCGGTCGTCGGAGAGGCCCGAGAGCGCGTCCCAGTCGAGCTCGGCGTGGTCCCGACGCACGATGGTGTCGAGGCGGTCGGCCACGCGCCAGACCCGCGGCGCGACGTCGAGGTTGAGGAACAGGCGGACGTAGTGCAGCTCGCCGTGGCCGCCGTAGGAATCAAGGTGGACCGGGTGGACGCCCAGATCGGTCGGCAGGAAGCGCCAGGAATACTGCTTCTTCAGCACCCGGTAGCCGGGGAAGATCTCGTCGCAGAGCGCCGAGAGGCCCTCGTTGACCCGCTGAATCTCGGCGCGCACCCGCAGGTACTTCGCCAGGTTCCCGCCGAAGGCGCCAAGGATCGCGCGCCGGCTCTCGGTCCGCCAGGGCCAGGGATAGAGCAGCCGGCGGTAGCTCAGCTTGCGCAGCCCCTCGTCGTCGGGCAGCTCGAAGCTGTTGAGCAGCGCGTAGTCGACCTTGAGGGGATGGTTCCGGAAGACGATCAGTTTGCCGTCCTCGAAGGAGGAGAGCACGAGCTCGCGGGTCTCGGCCGCGAGGCCGGGGCTGGGGCCCCAGTCGATCTCGACGACGTAGTCGTCGACGGCGGGATTGAGCGTGATCTTTGCCATGGCGCGGCTGCCCGATCAGAAGGATGGATGAGCCCCGGCGCGCCGCTCGGCGGCGAACCCCCCCCGGGGCGGCGAACCCACAGGGCGGTGACCCCGCGGGGCGGAACTCGGACGGCGGGAGACTATCGGTTTTGCCCGCCGCGTTCCAGTCTCTCGCGGGGCGATTTCCTTCGCCCGGCAAGTGCTCTAAGAAATGGGGTCAGGCACGAGGCCGATCCGGCTCATGGCGTCGTGCCGGCGCGGGCTGTCGAAGGGGCACCGAGCCCTTGATCACGGTCATCCTTCGACACGCTCAGGATGAGGAAATCTCATTGCTATGCTTCCCCCTCACCCTGAGCTCGTCGAAGGGTGATGGTGCCGGTTAGTCACCGTCGCGGCAGCCTTTCGGGGGAAGGGGGGACCGAAGCATGCAAGGGCGACCCGGCTCGCCGACCGTCTACTCGCTGATGATTTGGGCGATTCCCACTGCCGCGCTCCTCTTCCTGGCCGCCTGCGACGGCGTCTCCTTCGGCCGGGACCCGCTCGCCCAGCTGCCGCCGCGCGAGCGGCAGGCCTGCCGCGACGCGGTCAACAACGCGCTGGCTGAGCGCAACGTGCGCGAGGACTGGATCAAGAGCATCAACTTTCGCGAGGTGCGCGGCAGCACCCGGGGCCGCGGCCGCCTGATCGGCTTCGAGGCCTGGGTCCGGCCGAGAGAGGGCGGCGGCGCCATCGTGGTCGAGCTCTCGATGGCCTGCCAGGTGACCAGCATCTGGGCCCGCGGCCTGCGCTAGAGCGAAGAAAAAAGCGCCCCCTCATCCTCCCATGCGAGAGGGAACGTCGCGACGCCGGGGCTGATACCCAAAAGATTTACCACAGAGACACAGAGAGCACAGAGAACCAAAAAAGAGTTGGTTGCGCGCGACGCGCGCTAAAAGACTGTTGGTTTTTCCTCTGTGCTCTCTGTGTCTCTGTGGTGAGACCCTGTTTTTGTTGGTTTCGGGTTAGGTAGCGGGGGCGGTCGAGCACCGCCGGGCCGGGGGTTACTCGGGGAGGTCTTCCGGGGCGCGGGTGATCTCGCGGATCTGGAGGCAGGCGTTGTCGGCGTCGCGGCCGCGGTCGCTCACCAGGGTGAAGATCGAGCCCAGCAGGTTGATTGGGCTGACCAGGATCTGGCCGATCGCCCGCTTGGCGCCGCTCCGCTTGCTGACGATGACCGAGGGGCCGGTCATGGGCCCCTCGATCTCGAAGGGCGTGACGATCGCGATCAAGCGGCGGCGCTTGGCGCGCGGGCTGACGTCGATGTCCAGGTTCTCGTCGCCGAAATCCATGTCGCCGGTCCCCTCGGCGCGGACGTTGCGGGTGTCGAGCATGAGGTTGACGTCGTCGGCCGTGCCGTCATCGATCTCGAAGCGCACGACCAGGCAGTTGAGCTCGGAATAGCCCCGGCGCGCCGAGCGCGAGAACAGCCAGCGGACCGGGTTGGTGACGGTCAGGTCCAGGAGACCGGTCTGCACGTGGCCCTCTGCGACGGCGAGGTTGACCGTGCCGTCGAGTGACGAGGCGAGCGCGTGGGGCGACTCGCCGGAGCCCTGCACCTCGACGATCATGTCGAGCTCGCCGTCCAGGGGCACCTCGCCTTCGATCTGCGCCAGGAAGTCGCCGATGTCCAGGTCGTCGGCCACGACGCGGATGCGCATTTCCGGCGGCTCGCGGCGCGAGTCGACGCCCAGGCGGACATCGACGCTGCCGCCGATGAACCGGAAAACCAGGGGGTCGACCGTCAGCAGGCCGTCGACCACCTCGATGCGCGCCTGGGCCTGGTCGACATCGAAGTGGAGGCCGTCGATCTCGTCCAGCGCGATGTCGAGGTCCAGGTTGTAGTTCCGGATGATGCCGAATTCGAAGGGCTCCTTGTCGAACAGCCGGGGGTCCACCGGCGCCGGCTCCTCCTCTTCGTCGGGCGCCGGCGGCTGGCCGAAGTCGGCCAGGTAGACGATCGGCGACGAGAGCCGCGCCTTCAGGACCGGGCGGTCGCCGAGGTGGTTGCCCTCGAGCGTGCCGGTGATCTCGGTCTTGCCCACCCGGAGCGCGCCGTCGGCCTCGAAGAACTCGTCGCTGCCTGCGAGCACGCCCTCGAAGGCGAGGCTGCCGATCCCCTCGGCCTCGTGCCCGAGGGCGCGCGCCAGCGCTGGGGTGTCGGGCACCGCGAGCGCGGCTTCCAGGCGGAGCCGGTCGTAACGCGGTATGTCGTCGAAGATCCCCTGGCCTTTCAGGGTGAGGAGCTCGGTGCCGGTCACCGCCACCTCCAGGGCGTCGATGCCCAGAGTGCCGTCCCGGTCCGACAGCCCGACGCGGCCCTCGAGGCTGCCGAGCGCCGGCGTCCCTTCCGCCGGTGTCAGCTCCAGCAGCAGCGCCGCCGGCAGCGCGAAGTCGCCGCTGAGCGCGACGTCCTTCCGGCCGAGCAGGTCGCCGATCCGGCCGGTGGCCCGCACCAGGGGCTTATCCGCGGGCCCCGCGGAGAGTTCCAGGGCGCTCAGGCCGAGGCGTCCGTCCGGGTCGCTCAGGGTCGCCCGCGCCCGCAGTTCGCCGATCTCCGGCAGGTCGAGCTCGGGCAGGCCGAGCTCGGGGGTTCCCAGCAGCCGCGCGCTCTCGGGCGCCCGGGCCTCGAGCGCGAAGGTCAGGCCCGCCGTGGCGTAGGCCGGCAGGAGCGACAGCCGCTCGATCCCGCCCGTCGCGCGCGCGGCGAGGCCCGCCGGGCCCTCGGCCTCGAAGGCGGCGTCGCTCAGGCGCAGCGCGGCCGGCGCGCCCTCCAGCTCGAAGCGTCCTTCGATGCCGGTGATCTCGGGCAGGTCGGTCGGCAGCAGCGGCGCCAGGGCCCGGCTCGACGCGGCGGCGACGCGGACTGCCAGGGCGAGGTCTTCGACCGGCGCCCCGGCGCCGGGCCGCAGGGCCTCCAGGCTGCCGCTAGCCTCGAGCCAGAGGGTTTTCCGAGCGCCGAGCGTCACGCGCAGCTCGTCGAGGCGGAAGGCGCCGGCCGCGCGGGTGAGCCGGGCCTCGGCCGAGACCGGGGCGAGCCGCGCCACGAGGGCCTCGAGCTCGGCCCTGCCCGGGAAGGCGGGCCGCCGGACGTCCGCGCCCAGGAGGTGAGCCAGCAGTCTGCGAGAGGGGTTGCGGTCGACCGGCAGCGCGTGCCGTTCCTGGTAGGCGGCGATCGCGGCGCGGGTGCGGGGCCCTATGAGCCCATCCGCGGGACCGGGATCGAAGCCGGCGTCGCGCAGTCCCTGCTGGACCGCCAGGACCAGATCGCGGCCCGAGACCTCGAGCCGCGCGGGGTCGATCTCGGGGGCCGGCGGCTCCCGGGCCGGATCCAGCAGCAGCTCGGCGAGGGGCGCGCTCCGGTCGAGCGCGGCGGAGACCCGGAGGTCGGGCTCGAAAGCGAGGCCGTCCGCCGTGTGCCGGGCGAGCGGGCCCGTGGCCTCCAGCCGCAGGGACTCGAAGTCGGGCGCCTCAACCGTGAGCGCGGAGAGCAGAATCCGGTCGTCCGCCGGTTCGAGATTGGCTGTCACGGCGAGGGTGCCGAGCTCGGGCAGCCGGGTGTCCAGCGCCCGCTCGAAGGGGGCGGGGTCGGCGAGGCTGAGCGCGAGGGTGGCGGCCAGGCCGCTCGGGACCGGCCCGCCGTCCTCGAAGGCCAGGGCCAGACGGCCCTCGGCGGTGAGCGCCGCCGCGCCGCCGTGCAGGACGCGGAGCGCCAGGTCCTCGACCGCCGGCGCGGCGAGCGGGCCGGCGACCCGCCCGGTCAGATTCAGCCCCCCGGTCTCAGCGAGAAGGCGGCGCAGCGTCTCGGGCGGGGCGGGTAGCAGGTCGAGCGCCGCCGGGCCGAGCGCCGCGGCCACGCGGAGATCCAGGCCCTCGCCCGCCGCGAGGTCGGCGAGCGATCCCTCGGCGCGGAGAAACTCTCCCGAGGTCTCCAGCACCTCGACCCGCAGGTCCTCGAGCGCGAGCGCGGTCAGGGCGCCGGTCACCCTGGTCTGGGCCAGGGCGCGGCCGTCCGGCGCGTCGCCGAGCGCAAACGCCGCGGCGGTCCGCGCGATCGAGGGCGCCCGGAGGCTGAGCGTCAGGTCGAAGCCCTCGCCCTTCGGCACGTCCAGGACCGATCCCTCCAGCGCGCCCGAGACGCCGGCGACGTCGAGCGATAGCGTGACGGGAAAGGGCGTCTCGGGGTCGAGGGCCTGCTCGACCGAGCCGAAGCGGCCGTCGAGCCGGAACGGCGTGCCGTCGATGTCGCCTTCGCCCGTGCCGATGAACCCAGCGCCGGCCGGGTCCCGCTGCCGTGTCAGCTGCGCGATCCGGAAGCCCGACTCACGGCCGCTCTCCGCGTCCCGGTAGGTGGCCGTGACGTTGCGGATCGAGATCTGCTCCATGACCGGGATGAAGGGCTCCTCGGCCGGGACGATGATATCCCAGTTCGCCGCGCCGTCGGGCCCGCGTTCCAGCGCGAGGGTCACGTCGTGGAGCACCAGGCGGGGAAGCTGCACGATGCCCCAGAGAAGCGGCCCCAGCGCGAGCTGGACCTCGGCCCGCCCGACCCGCGCCAGCTCGGGCTTCGCGGCCCAGGGCGCGTTCTCGATCCAGACGTCGGTGACCACCAGGGTCGATTCCCACCCCGGTTCGACCGTAAAGGAACCGTCGACCGTGACCTGGCGCTCGACCCTGTCCTCGATCACCTGCCGGACCGCCCAGCGGAAGATCTCGTCGCCCGCGGTCGCGTAGGCCAGCACGACGCCCACCACCGCCAGCATCACGAGGCCGGCGCTCCAGGTCAGGATCTTCTTCGCAAGGCGCATGAACCCGCCTCTCTACCGCTCGGCATGCAGCGCGGACCGACAACCCAGGTTCGGAGATACTAGACCCTAAGCCGCGCCTGTCGAAGGCTCATGGGGATCAGCGGTCTGGGGGAAGCGGTCTTTGCCTCTCCCTCTTGAAGAGGGGCACGTGGCGGTGCCGGTCGGGGATGAAAACCAAAAGGATTCACCACAGAGACACAGAGAGCACAGAGAACCAAAAAAGAGTTGGTTGCGCGCGAAGCGCGCCAAAAGACCGTTGGTTTTTCCTCTGTGCTCTCTGTGTCTCTGTGGTGAGACTTAGTTTTTTGGTTTTGCAGAATGCGGCGTTGCCCGCGGCTATTCCGGCTCGGGCGTGGCCGTCTGCTTCTTGCGCGGCGTCTCTTCCTCGTCTTCCCTCGCTTCCTCTTCCTCGTCTTCTTCCAACGGCTCCGGCTCGGCCGAGAGGGGCTCGGCGGCCAGGGGCTCGGCCGAGAAGGGTTCCGCGCTGTCCGTCTCCTGCGCATCGCCGGAGAGCCGCTCGGGCGAGCCGCGCGGCGGGTAGTCGAGCGTGCCCTCGAGCGCGTCCATTCTCTCGGGCGCGAGCCGGGGGAAGGGGAAGCGGCCGGAGCGGCGCCAGGACTTCACCTCCTCGACGACCTCGCGGCCCAGTTCCTGGTCCAGCCCGCCGTCGCGGCCCATGTAGAGGGTCTGGGAGGGGAAGGCGAAGCTGGAGCCGGCGTCGCGCACGATATCGCTGAGCCGGAGCAGGACGTCCTCCCGTATGGCGAAGTACTCGTTCCACTCGCGGGTCAGGGCATAGACCCGGATCTCGATGTCGACCGAGGAGTCGCCGTAGCCGGCGAAGCGCACGCGCACCGTGTCGCGGTCGATCTTGGGATGGGCGTGGAACATCTCGCGCATCTTCACCAGGGCGTAGCGCAGCTGATCGGGATCGGTCTCGTAGCGCAGCCCGATCTTCGAGCCGATCAGCATGCGGTCGCAGCGCGCCCAGTTGATGATCTCCATGTCGGCGAACTTGGCATTGGGCACCGAGATCAGGGTCCGGTCGAGGGCGCGGATCTGGGTCGAGCGCAGGCCGATGGTCTCGACGGTCCCGGTCTGGCCACCGAAGGAGCAGAAGTCGCCGACGCGCACCGGCTTGTCGAAGTAGAGGATCAGGCCGCCGATCAGGTTCTCGAGCGTCGGCCGCACCGCTAGCGCGACCGCGAGGCCGCCGACGCCGAGGCCGGCCAGCAGCGGGACGATGTCGGCGCCCAGCCCCTGAAGCCCGTCGAGCACGATCCAGACGCCGGCCACGGTGCCCAGCAGGCGCGCCAGGATCCGCAGCAGGCTGGCATCGACGGTGCCTTCGCTGATCCAGGGCGTGGCGATGATCGTCTCGGTCACGGCCTTGAAGAGGTTCCAGACGGCCCAGGCCAGCATGGCGAAGACGACGAGCTCGGTAAACGTGACAACGGTCGCCAGGGCGTCGCCCGTGACGTTGAGGACCCGGTTGATGAATTCCCGAACCCAGAGGACGATCACCGCAACGAGTAGGGGCACGGGCACCATGATCCAGCAATTCAAGGGCGGCCCGCGCCGCGCCGCGTAGCCCTTGGCCAGGCGAAAGGCCAGATAGGCCGCCACGGCCACGCCGGGCAGGCAGAGCAGGAGGGCGATCCATTGCCACAGGGTCTGTCGCCCGTGGAGGGCCTTGAGCCAGTCCGGCAGGGCGTCGATCCAGGCGCTCACGACGTCGGCCCCCGGGATCAGGTACCCGGGGGTCGTGACGTAGAAATTGTAGAAGTCGGGCGAGACCTCCGGCGAGGCATAGTCCTGCTCGATGCCCTTATAGCGAGCCAAACGATAGGGCAGGTCGCGCACATTGTCGTAGTAGTCGGAAATCCGCTGGAGCGTATCGGCGCTGAACAGGAAGCGGCCCTGGTTCTCGCCTTCGAGGATCTCCACGATCTCGATCCGCGAGTGCGGCAGCCGCCAGCGCAGCGGTCCCGCGGTGCGCGCGAAGAATCCGCTCACCCCCTTGCGCGCTGCGGCGACCATCTGTTCGTCGGGAACGGTCTCGATCGGCGGCGGGTGCATGCGGTCCAGGACCTCTTTCAGCTTGAGGACCGTCTCCAGGCCGAAGTTCACCCGAAGGGCCTCGGGCACCTGGCTCAGGTCGAGCGTGGAGGCCGCGCGCTCCAGGTAGCTGCTGGCGCGGGCCTCGATCTCCCGAGCCTCG
>JAAUYK010013845.1_pt1 | contig 10012 bp, 17 predicted proteins | sample 7278021 | NCBI WGS metagenome assembly JAAUYK01 (sample SAMN14350223, study PRJNA611818) | marine sediment metagenome | isolation source: surface marine sediment (1.8m) | place: French Polynesia: Moorea | collected 2018-08
CAGCAGTTGTCATGACAAGACTACGGCGAGCGCTCGCCCTCGCTCTCGCGCTCGCCGGGAAAAACGCGCGCCCGCTCGCGGCGGCGGCTTCGATCGTTCATGCAAAAGGGGTCGGACTCGGTCGGTCGACTTTTGGGAACCGAAACGGATGGGAAAATGCGCCCGGCCGACCTCTTGCACTCTATCCGTCCGACCGGCTATCCTTCACCATGTGCAAGCGGGGCAAGTTATGGAAACCTGATCGCCGCCACAACAGTCGTCGTATTGCAAGCCGTGCGGTTTAAGAGTCACAATATTAGGCGATATATGGATACTCGTTCGTATAGGTACTTGCAGAAAAATTTGGCCGTACACGTGTTCGCTTGAAATCACGTTTATTAAGTACTCCATGGCACAACACGCGTACATATGTATGTAGGTATATGCCTTATAAAGGAGATCTACATAATTGCTGTTAATTGCATCTACCAAATTATTGCACTTTCCTGACTGATATCATATAGCTGGATACTTTCCTACACCTACCTAAAACACATACAAAAATGTCTTTGATTATGTGATAGTCAAAGCCTTGAGCAGAAGATGTTTCTCCTATCCTTATGCAGAGTACGGAAATGCGGAAAAATCCTATGGTCTCCTGAAATTTTCCCTAATCGATGCGCTCTCACTTTTCTTGCACGTAGGGTGACTCTTCGTCGAACGATGAGCACGCCTGCCACACGAGTCCGCCCCCGCCGCCCGGGTTCCTCACGATGCTCTTTCCGCCGGCGACGGACATGTCGGCCTCCACCTCGTCCACGTCCTCCAGGAGGCTCATCCGCATGCGGGAGGGGTTGTCGGAGTAGCTGACGCCGTTCACGTCTCTCCGCATGATCGTCGATCCTTGCTGTTAGTTACATCGATTATAATTTCACTACATTAAGTTAATTTAATCGTTCTCCCTTACGTCGGTGTGATCGTCGAACGCGTAGATGTTCTTCCTGCCAGGCGCCTTCCTGCAGATGGCCACCACGGAGACGACGGTGGCGACGATGACCAAAGCTGCCACGCCACACGAGACGGCCACCACCAGGGTCGGGTCGGCGTCGTCGAAGAAGCCGGCGCCGTCAGAAGAATCCTATATGTTGGAATTGATTCAATTGACTTGGAGCTTTTGACATAGTATGCACTTGCCTCCTCTGTGTCTTCTTGAAATGTCGGCAGGGCTTGACTATCGCCTCTGACCTCGTTGTGCATTATGGCGATCCTCTCTGCCATTTGCCGCTCCGTCGTCGTGGACCTCTCGGTGGCCGTCGTCGCATTCGCTGCTGCTGTGGTCGGGATCATTGCTGTTGCTGACTCTGCTGCGGGCGATGCTATCGTGGACGTTGTTGCCAACGTAGGTTCCGTAGCGGATATGGTGGGCACCGTTGTGATATGACTCGTTGATGTCGTACTCGATACTGTTGATGTCGTAGTAGTCAGGGTTGTTGGCATGGTTGTTGTAGTTGTAGTGGTTGTAGTTGTAGTGGTGGTAGTCGTTGTTGTGGTAGTCGTAGTTGTTGTCTTGGGATACACTGATAAGGATGTCTTGCCTGTCACCTCCGTACCTCTACATGAACAGCGGCGTTTGAAGTTGAAAACATACGTTCGAATATGTCAATCAATATTAAGGTTTACCTGACCAGTCCGTAGACGTACTCCTCCACGGCGCAGGTCCACTGGCCGGCGTCGGCGGCGGTGACGTCGCGCAGCTCGACGGCGCAGTCGTGCGCCTCGTAGTTCCCGACGAACCTGTTCCATAACAACTAATTTGCAAAACTAATTTCAGAGGTACGGACATGTTCTAACCTACCGTATTCTGCTGCTGAAATCTGCCGGCTTGCAGGTGATCTTCTTGACGGCGCTGTGGCTCCGCTTCCACTCGAAGTTGCACTCGAAGTCGGGCGAGCGCCACGTGCAGTACTCGAAGTAGTGGGACACGGCGCATGACCGGACCACGGTCGAGCCCTCCTCGACATTTGCTGCAATTGGAATGGGGTAAAGGACAACTTTTAATCGATTATGAATATATTTTCCTACCCGGAGGCGATGTGTACTTGATCTCGAACGGAGCTGAAGCGGGCAGGGTGAAGAACTGGATGACGAAAATTAGGTTGCTGTACTCCATGGCGAACTTGGTCTGGCAACGGTTGGGGGACGAATGCACCGATCAGAACTCCTCTCGATCCCTCTCTCCTTCACATCCACATTGCTTAAGGAAGTCGAAGGAGACGGACGTTATCAACCCAGGAAGCCGTAACCCGAGAGCCGTCTGAAGGAAAAGACAAAGGAAACTTTTTTCTTCCTACGCACATGGTCTGCAGCGATTTTCCCATTTGTGTTATTTGCACCTAAACAGCATTTTGTACATGACAAATCAGACATTTTGGCAGACAGGTAGTTTCTTGATCGATGCATGGCACTTCAGGACTCCTCCGTCTTGGTCACGGGGTTGTTCTCCTCGTCGTAGTTGTACGACCTCGATCCGTGGTACTTCATGGTCTTCTCGTCCTCCATGGTCACTCTCGCCTCCTCCTCCTCACCGTCCTCCTCCTCTTCCTCCTCGATCTTGTTCAGCTCCAGCTTGGAGTTCTTGATGATGGGAGCCTCCGCGGATCCCAGGTTGTCGTCGTCGACGTGCCTGTATTTGCCACCACCACCAGTGAACGCAGTCCGTACTTGAGCGATCGAGAGAATTTATTCTCCACAATATTCGTGACTTTGAGATCAATAACAATTAATGCGATAATAGCTGAGCAAATAGTAGTGTCGGAAGGGCGGGCTTTGGTGACGTTGTGAGCTAGGTTTTTAAGTTGCGCGTTTTGTACCCCCAAGGACAATAGTTAAGTCATTGCCGCGGCATGCTGCAGCTCGACTTGCGAGTGCTGCTGCCACCAGTAGGGCACCCTGTTGTACTCCTTGTCCATCGCGGACTCGGCCATGATAAAGTTCTCGTTCGGGACTGCGTCGCTGCCGCTTCTCTTCTCTCCGTTCCTGATGCCCTCCCACTCGGTCTGCTTCCTGTGGCGCCGGTGGTGCCGGTAGCCGAGGAACGCCAGCACCACCATGACGGCGAACAGGCCGAAGAATGTGCCCACGATGACGCCGACGTAGCTCGACGTCTCGTGCCTGTCGCTGCCGTCGTCTTCGGAGACGGCCTTCTCCTCCGCGATGCGGACGAAGGCCTCGTCGTTGGTCGCGGTCGCGGTGCTATCTTCGGTGTGGTGGGGAATGCTCGGGGATTCTGTAAGCGTAATGCTCATTGATCTATTTTGGACGCATAAATAACTTTTCGCAAACGTACCTTGGCTATCGTCGTACTGCAATGCCGTGTCGATGCTCGCAGGGTCGGGCTTGACCGTAGGATGGTAGGTCGGGAACTCGATGTCGTCTTTCGGTGTCGTCGTGGGAATCACCGTCGTCGACTCTGTTGGTAGAATGCGATAAAGCAAGGAACCCAAAATCGTGTTTCTTATGACTATGCGTACCCTCCTTCGTCTTCGTCTCATCCTCGGCGACGAGCACCATGCTCCTCTTCTCCACGTACCCCCTCCCGACGCCGTAGACGTAGGACTCTATCTCGCAGCTCCAACTGCCCGCGTCCTCCGCCCTCGCGTCCCGCACCTCGATGGTGCACTCGTGGCCCTCGTAGTGGCCGGTGAAGCGGGTCCTCGTTCCGAAGTAGGGCGAGCACCGCTGGCGCTTCACCGCCCAGTCGGAGCGCTTCCACTCGAACTCGCAGACGTGCGACGAGTGGCGCCAGATGCAGTACTCGTAGTCGTCGTCGGCCTTGCACGACAGCCGGATCGTCGAGCCCGGCTTGAACGTCTATAAAACAAAGCAAAGACCGCTAAATATAAGTTAAATTCGCTTAATTTCCGACGTAGTGTTATGTGAAACGCGTACGCAAGGTCCGATTTCATCTTCAGTATTTTGTAATTGAGCCGAAAGCTTGAAGAACTTACCTCCGGATAGCTCGTTGATGTGATGTCGAATCCATCCACGGCCGTGTGGAAGAGCAGGAGCAGGAGGCTGGAGACGACCACACGCAGAGGAGACATTGCTGCAATCTGAAACTGACTAGGAGAAATCACCAACTAATCCTCAGACCGCATATCCTTTGTTTTGAAGAACACGTACGTACAGTGGACGTCGATGACGCATAAAATTACGTACGTACGACTGTGGCTGATGCCGCCGCCACTGGTACGATGTACGTATTACTCACAGAGAACTCAACGCTCGAGTGACTTTCGGCGCTGCCAAAAAATTCTTCATGAATCGATCGATCGCATTAAAAAACGCATCGAACGCGACGTCGGGCGAGAGGATCCTCTTTATCAAGCTTACCCTCAGCTTCCGGCGTTAAAGTCGCTTTTCTTGGGGATCGATCTGTCGAAGGTCTCTTCCCGGGACAACGCCTCCCACTACTAAGTACGACGAGCGAGTGAGTGTGACTGCACCTCGATCTGTCGGTCGGCGTCGGTCGGACGCGCGCCGTCTAATGAGCGCGCTCGCCCGCTCGGCAGCCAGCCTGCCAGCAGTAAGTCTGTCTTTTTCTTCGCAGGGGGGTTTAATAAGTTCCAGGAGCCGCGAAATTCTTGGCCGGACCGTGAACTCTCGATGCGGTTGTACGCCGGCGCCTCCACGGTATTTCCTAGCTACAGCATCGATTGACACAAAGAGCGAACACTCCGTGCATGCATTTACGTGCGAACGGCGTTTTTTGTTTCATAACCCGGTCTACCTGTGGCTCGGACCGGACGGCTCGCCGGTTTGCTAGGCCTGTCGGACGGACGTATGCGTGCCTGCCATCGTCCGAATGCCTCGCAGGCCGCGCCCTTTTTCCAAGCCGGCCGCATTGATGCCATGCGCACATGCATCATCGTGGAGAAGAAGGATCTCGCGGAGAGGTGGAAAAAATCCTAGCCCGTAATTTTCGCACGGGCCTGAATAAAACCGCCACGAACAGCAAGCGGTTATAATTAAAGAGCTTTGGAAATGCGCTAAATGTCATTTTAAGAGCGGCCAACTGCTAGTTTCTCTGTTTGCGTGGAGCTCGAATTTCGTCCGTACGTTGACGAACTCGCTCTCGGAGTGCTCCAATCGCGTATCTTGGCGACAACGCGACGGTGGTGTCGGTTTCCTGATCGATTCATATACCCATGAGTCATTGCTTATCAATACAAAGAATACTGCAGCTGACATTTTACTTTTTTGAAGAACTGGAGTAATATTTTCACCGCAAGGGGTCAAGACGAATATATGTATGTACGTATGCAGTCACCGATAGCGTTTCCAGCCTGCCAGCCACAGTCAAATCTACCCCAGCCGAGATAAGGGAAAAAGTCGCAGTCGCACCACCGCCAGAAAGCAATATATATGGAGAAAGAAAGAGGGGAGGGGCGAGAAGACGGATTGCTAAGTAATCTTCCAGACAGTTGGGCAAACACTCGATCGCAGCAGACTGAACCGTTGCGAGCAAATACATGAAGGGCACCGCCATCATATGCGAATATTGTACGTATTCATGCAAATTAGTATTTGTACGCTATAAATGTGTATCACATGGGTCACTTTTTCGACCCCGCCGTGGCCGTCGCCGCCGCCTTCGCCAGGCTGGCGCCCTTCTTGACGAACCACTCCAGGGCCGGCTCCGACTCGTCCCTCCGCTTCCGCTTCTGGAATCTGCGGCCGATGACGAACGGGGAGAGGGTGACCATGGCGGCGGCGCCGATCAGCGCCGCGCCGCCGCAAACGTAGAACAGGACTTGCTCGTAGTATTGACTGGAATAAATTTAATTGACTTAATTATATAACTATTAAGTTACTGACTAATAAGGTTTAATCCTTACTTGCATCCTCCGCACTGGTTGCACTCCTCCCGCCTCGGCACCATGCTCTGCACAGCGAGGACGACGAGGCCGTTGGAGAACTTGTCGGTGAGGCTCATGGCGCCGTAGATGAAGGCGGCGGAGTCGCAGTTGGGGCCGATGAGCTCGGCAGTTACGCTCAGACTGATTTAAGGGTCGTTTTGTCACTACGTCTTTTGTAGGAGGAAATCCATATTGTACCTTGTAATTAGCATTGTGGACCCCCCAGCGCCGATGAGTGCTGCGACGCCGTAAACCTCGTAAGTGATGTATGAGCTGTCCTCCTTGCACCCGAAGGTGATCCAGATGCAGCTGGCCATGCCTGATAAAGAAGTGTTGTTAGCCACACCTAGACAATTTAAATTATTTCACTATTTTACCCAATGAGCATCCCAGCAGGAAGGTAAGCTTCCTCCCTATCTTATGGTTGACAAACTTCATCAGGGTGGAGGTGACGAAGCCGACGAGGAACATGACCAGAGGGATGGTGGCCACGTAGGAGCTGGTCAGCCCGAGGGTGACTTGGAGGTAGAGCGGCACATAGGCTTGGGTGAGGTTTACGAAGAGGCGCGTGGTCATGTACACCACAGCCACCTGAGAAAAAGTGTTGTTGAATATAAAACGGTTCATACATTGGCTGAAAATCTTACCTGGTACATCTGTGGCTCCTGCAGCCAATCCAGCGGTGACATTCGCTCGACCTCGACCTGCGGCTCCTGCTTCTCGTCGGCCGTCACCTCCTCCTCTTTGGCCGCCTCCTTGCCGCGCTGCGGGTTCACCGTCAGGTGGAACAGCGTTGAGGTGGCGGTCCCGATCGCCACGCAGGTCACCATCACGTAGATGAAGCTGTTGTGGTCGGCAGGGCTCACGGATTGAGATGTAGCCGTACCCAGGCCTGTAACAATACACGTTTATAGTTTTTGAGCATGACTCCGTGTCCGTCAACTTACCTAGAAATGCCCACGTGAGGAGGTATACGCTGATGTTGGAGCAAACAGTGGCCGTGTATCTAATCATAATTAACATTCATTAAACTGCTTCTAAAAAGTGAATTGATGATAATTCCACCGTATCGCCGTGAGGCCCGTCCTCTCGTCCTGACAGGGCGTGAGGTCTGGGATCATTGCCAGGTGGGAGATCTGCGTGGCGGCCCACCCGAACTGAAAGACCACGACGAAGACTGAGTAGTAGACGAGCTGCAGCACTGGACTGCTGGCTTCTGAGCTGCACCCGAGGCAGCCCAGGAAGATGAAGGGAAAGGAAATGATCACGCAGGAGGTGCCGATCAAATGCCAGCTCTTGCGTTTCCCGTATCTGAAAAGTTAAGGTTCATCTACTATTTCCTCGAGGGGATCGAACCAAGGTGAGACAAAGAAGGGTCAAAAAGTCCGTACACGAGGTATATATAAACACGCGGAAAATACGCATGAACTTTGCACTCTTCAAATCGTGAAGCTGGCAAAAGTGGAAGCGCACGATAAACTAAGGTGATCAGAACACCACTTATGTAAAAGTCCTTGGTCCAATGTTCTCACCTAATGCACAGCCACTGGTTAATCTCCTTGTCCGAGAAGTAGCCGACTGCCAGCGTCGAGATGCCGTCCGCGATCTGCCCGACAGTGAGCACCGCACCCGAGTACATGGTGTTGAAGCGGAGGACCTTCTCGAAGAATAGCAGAAGGTAGGTGAACCACATGGAGGCGCAGAGGTCGTTGAGGATGTGGCCCGTGCCGTAGGTCAACCGCGTGCCCCATGGTAACGCGGTGCCAGACTCCTTACTGCGAGTGTACGTCGGGCGGTCAGTGGCGAATTTTGGGCTATTTTTCCTTGACCTCAATAACATCCACGAACCCATTATACTGGCGAATTAAAGTACGCAAAAATAGGCAACCAAAATTAGTCACTGTTCCTGGTCCACTTCTTCTTCGTGATGCTCATCTCGTCCTTGTCAATCAGCCGGCTCCTCTCTCGGGTGGCCTCGTCGCACTCGAAGCTGTCGCTGCCTTCTCGAACTCGTCGATGCCGACAGCAGAAGCGGCAACAGAGGCATGCGTATCTGGCGATGCGATTAGAAAATGGAGTCTCGAGAGATCGGAGGAGCGACGGCGAAACGGGATTTGTGAGACACTGCGATTCGACGCCGCCGGCGCCGTCGCCTTCGCAAAGCCGACGCCCGAGAGGCAGTCGGCCGCATTGTGCACCCATGGGATCGGACGAACGCGACGTACACTGGCTATATGTGCGTATAACAATGTGACGGGAGAAGATCGAACTGAATAAAAGAAATCTTTTGTCTGACAGGTTGTGGGGACTATAACTGCCTGTCGACGTTGACGTTTGTCGATCACACAGTTGGAGAAAAAAGCCGATTGCAGATTACCCGGATCAGATTGAATGGATTTATCACCGATGACGGCCGCCAGGAAAAATGCGTTGGCCGCGGCGGCGGGCGCGCGTTGCTTTTTTATACGGCGAAATTCGATCGCCCGTGCGATGCAAATTCGATCAAGCAGGGGTCGATAGCCGGAAATAAAAGCGCTAAGATTTTTCTTTCTTTGAAGTTCAGGTAATGCCTAAGGAATTTTGGCTACATCAAAGCGTTCCATTTTGTTTTCCCCAAGAATTCCTCGGCCAGTTGCCGCCCTTTAATCATGTACCACATGATCGTGATGTTAGTCTGACGTCGCGTGATTTCATCACCCATAATCAATCCCACTTGTAGCACTCACCACGGCGGCCTCAAGGAGAGAGAGACTGACGGGTGGACGGGAGGGAAGGATCGAGCGGCAACAATGCGAAGGATTATACCCAAAACTCGACTGCCTACGTACGTTTGACGCACGCGGCACGCTCTTTCGATCGCGGAGAAAACTCTCCTACATGCGGATTTGCGCTTGAGCGCCGGTGGGGAAACGCGAACTAAGTGGGCTAGCTTGGGGCATCGACTACATTGTTATCCGTGCCACAGACTGAAGCACTTAATTAAAGCCAAGATCCAACCACAAATGCAAAGATTCGTGACGTTATTACAACTCTATGAATACTATACGCACCTTTTCATGCTGCAGCGACGAGACGTGCGCAGGCGCGACTGTCGCTGCTGTCGGAGGTAACCTCCGTGCCGACATTAATATGCACGGTCAAAGGATGTGCCTTGCAGAAACATGTGTTTCATCCTCATACAGTGTGGCCCAAAACAGGTGTCCCCCCTGTGCGTCCTAAAGCCAGATGCAGTCAGTAACATAACCACACTTTTAGAGGGAACATTAGTGTAACTGAAGCAAGATTAACTTCATTCTTAAGGAGAATACATCATAACAATAAAGCAATGCCAGTTTCATACTTTAAAAGTTCGGACAGGCAGAAAAATCTCATTTTGAGTATATCCCCCCTATGCCGTACTGTCTCGGCTGGAAGTTCGGCCGGCGGCCCGGCCGACTTGACATTCCTGGGGGAGGGCGGCAAATTTAAATATCCATATGAACATTTGAATTTGCCGCCTTTGAGAGTCTCGGCTGGAAGTTCGGCCGGTAGCCCGGCCGGTGCTTTTTCATAGGGATGGACTGAATAACTCTTGATAGAAATGAGAATAAGAGACATGGCTTCCTAATTAATAAAATTAGTGAAAAATACTCTGTTGTGATCTGTGTAAGGTAGAAAATAATATGGACTTCCAATTGGAAACCCTAATTCAGCAAGCTTTTGTTTATTAATGAAGCATTCTTGTATTATACTTCATTTTGCCATTACTGTATTTAACTGCTATTTGAAAGGAAATGGAAGTCTGTTGTGGTTGAAATAGCACAATAACTAATAGTTTAAAGTCCTTACATTTACATGGAGATGGTCCTGGCTTTGTCTCTCCCTCAGACTAGTGCTTTCTCTCCCCTTTTTGAGGGGGACACCTGTTTTGGGCCACACTGTACAACTCTCTAAACATAAAGCTGTTGTCCCGTCAAGAGTACGTAACCTGTCAAGCGTGCCGTACCATACGCCGGGGAATACACGAGACTAAAAGTTTTGCCTCTTCCAGTGCAGTGGACATCTGCCGGCTGAAGAGAGCTTAATGTCTAGCACACTTGTTGACTTAATGACCCCCTCCCTCCCTCCCTCCTTCC
>JAAUYK010113696.1_pt1 | contig 10010 bp, 7 predicted proteins | sample 7278021 | NCBI WGS metagenome assembly JAAUYK01 (sample SAMN14350223, study PRJNA611818) | marine sediment metagenome | isolation source: surface marine sediment (1.8m) | place: French Polynesia: Moorea | collected 2018-08
CAGTCCTCAGGAGGGAAGAGAGGATTCTGAAAGTATAAAAAGAAGAAAGTTTTTTTGATTGCTGGCGCACAACTGCGTTAACGCGCACCTCGGAACGGAGTTCTATCGCGCTCTTATCCGGACATGATATAACACATCCTCGACCAGAATTCATCCCACACTGACACAGGTGTTTGCCTCTTGCCTTCTGCGGAAGAACTGCGCTAACAGATGTGGGGCAACTCCGGCGAGGAAGCTAACAACCGTCATAAATTTCACTTCTACTACCAAAGATTCATTGTGCAAAAGCTTGTTCTGCCTTGCTTTCGTTAATTATTAATAAAGGAAAGCATTCAGCAGCTTAAGCAATTTTTGCTTGCTCGTTTTTATCCCCGCTCTGAAAGAGACAGGGATTTCAATCTTGCTTTTCGGTAAATATGTGAATTATGTAGCCTTAACTTAAAATGTTCCTGCTGATACTGCTTCTTCTTCTTCTTCCTCTTCTTCTTCTTCTGCCTCTGCCTCTACTTGACGCAAATGAATATGTTTACGTCCCAAGGAAATTTCAAACTCATCTCCAGGCTGTAAATCCATTTGTTTAGTATAAGCTGCACCAATTAATAAATTACCATTGGATTGTACACTAATCTTATAACTAGCAGAACGTCCGCCACGTCCATTACCATTTTGTTTTCCATCTAACTCAATACCCTCAGCATCAATCAAGGCATTCAAAAACTTCATCATGTTGACTCGTTCAACACCACTTTTAGTAACAGTGTAGTAGCCACATTCTCTGGCTTTCTCTTCCTTACTTTTGTTGCCTAAGTTTTTGACTTTTTCAAGTAATTCTTCCCCTTGTAAGGGTTCAGGATTTTTCTTTTTACCCATGTTTTCAGTCCTATAACACTTGACTACAGTTATCAACTTTTTTCTTAGCTTCTTTTAATTCCAAGAAATAATAGCTTGATATTTGCTTGTAAAACTATATTACACTAATTATGTCAAAAATTCACATCTTTGATTAAATTTTTCAGACAATAATCTAAGAATAGGGATTTATTACACTCACCAATCATCTATATAGTATGTAATATCAGCATTGAACTATCAACTATTAACTATTAACGAGTTTAGTTGAATGGCCATTTGATATAGTTCCTGCTATAAATTCCTCTAGCCTCTTTTAATTAAGAACAATACAATGAAGTTAACTACTCGTGGACATTACAGTGTTAAGGCACTTTTAGATTTAAGCTTACAACAAAGTAATACTCCAGTATCTGTCAAAGAAATAGCACTACGTCAAGACCTACCTGTAGCCTATCTTGAAAAGTTATTAATAGATATGCGTCGTGCAGGTTTAGTTGTATCATTTCGTGGCGCTCAAGGTGGATATCAACTAGCTAAATTACCAGCTCAAATATCTCTAGGACAAATACTAGAATCTGTTGGAGAAACAATTGAACCATTGCCTAGATATGCTCCTGATACTAACCAGGCAGAAGACTGGGTTACTTATTCTATCTGGAATCGACTGCATAAAAAACTTTCTGAAGCTCTTTACAATATTTCCCTAGAAGACTTATACTACGATGTCCGTAGTTGGCAAGCTGTAGTAGGAGAAGAAACAAGTTTTGTTGTTTAGTTTTTGATAGCTTGAGTGTAAAGTTGTAAAAGTTAATCAGCATTTAGATGATTGACAATGATTATTCACTAAAACAAATTTATAATTATTTAATTTCTGTGACTTATAACTATAGCTTCATTGTTGTTTTTATAGCTGCTTGCCTAGATTATTTGATTGGCGATCCTTGGAGTTGGCCACATCCTGTCAAGGTCATGGGTTGGATAATTACTCATTACACTCAACTGATTTTTCAACTCAGTAAACATCATAGAGAGAACCTCCCTGCACTTATACTGAAATTGGTAGGTATTTTATTAGCAGTCGCTCTTGTTTTCGGTAGTGGAATTATAAGTTGGTTAATTATTCAAGCTTTACGAATAAATTTTGTCCAGTTTCCTTTATTCACAGTAATATTTGAGAGCATTCTATTAGCTAGCTGTTTTGCTGGTAAAAGTTTAAATGCCGCAGCTAAAGATGTACTTCAACCTGTCGTAAGTGGTAATTTAATTCATGCACGTCAAAAATTAAGTTTATATGTGGGTAGAGATACAGAAAACTTATCAATTTCAGAAATATTTCGCGCAGTTTTGGAAACAGTCACAGAAAATGCTACAGATGGAGTGATAGCACCATTATTTTATGCTTTAGTAGGAGCAATAATACCTAATGTAGGCGGTGTACCTTTGGCCTTTGCTTATAAAGCTGCCAGTACATTAGACTCAATGGTAGGCTACAAAGAAGCACCCTATACCGATCTAGGATGGTTTAGTGCGAAACTAGAAGACGTTTTAACCTGGCTACCTTGTAGGTTAAATGTGCTGACTATAGCATTTCTCTCTGGCAAACCTCTATATGTTTGGAGAATATGTCAAAGGGATGCAGTGAAAGATCCAAGTCCTAATGCTGGTTGGAGTGAGTGCGCTTATGCTGCAGCATTAGGGGTGCAAATGGGTGGTACAAATTCTTACAAGGGGGTGGTTAAAAATAAACCACTATTGGGAGACGCCACTCATCCAATTACACCAGAAACGATTGATCAGGCATTGCAGTTAACTCGGTATTGCTTTTTAATATGGTTGGGATTGTTTTTTATAGCAATACACATTTCAGTTATCAGTTATCAGTTCAGAGATTACTTTTAACTTTTAACTTTTAACTTTTGACTTTTGACTTTTGACTTTTGACTTTTAACTTGTATTTGTAGTGGGTAAATAAATGAGCAATACAGTAGAAATTTTATCAGCAGAGGAGTTACGACGTACTGTTACTCGTCTAGCTTCCCAAGTAATTGAAAAGTCAGGAGATTTATCTCAACTGGTATTATTAGGTATTCATACCAGAGGAGTTCCACTAGCAAAAATTTTGGCAAATCAAATTGAATTACTAGAACAAGTTAAGGTACCTGTGGGAGCATTGGATATTACCTTTTATCGGGATGACTTAGATCGAGTGGGAATGCGAACACCAGCTAAAACAGAAATTCCTGTAGATATTACTGGTAAGATTGTAGTGTTAGTTGATGATGTGATTTATAAAGGTCGAACAGTACGATCTGCTTTGAATGCAGTTGTGGAGTATGGTCGCCCAGAACTAATTAGATTAGTTGTTTTGGTAGATAGGGGTCATCGGGAGTTGCCTATTCATCCAGATTTTACAGGTAAAAAATTACCTACTGCAAAGGAAGAGCAGGTGAAGGTTTATGTGCAAGATATTGATGGCAGGGATGGGGTAGAGTTATTTAGGTAGATAGCAACTTTTCAAAGAGATCTAATAAGGTTATATTGTAGACCTAATATGGCTCGAACAAAGCGACCATCCAAACGCCATGGGTCAAGTCAAGCAGATAGACAATAAACCCCCCCCTACTGGCGCTTTTTCCATCGCGTTATACCAAATCCGGTTATTATACCTAAATATCCAAATCCCGATCGGGCAAAGATTTTGAATTTTATAAATATCTCCTTACTCTCATAGGATTTGGTATTACTTTCGTCAGCTACATTTTGCCGGAGTTTAGTAGTGATGCGATCGCGCCAGTAGAAAAAGCGATGTTCGCAGCTTTCATCGCTTTTTCTAGTGCGAATTGATTAAAAAGCTCGAACCATTCCTCAAAAATCAAACCAAGGAGTAGTTAATAACTGAAGTTTTACCCAAGTATAGCGTTAATGCATGGGAATTTGTATTATACCTAATCCCACCTATATTCCCCAGGTAAAATAGCGGGACTTTCAGATTTTTCACAGCAAAAATGGCTTTAAAGCCAATCGAGGCAAGGAAAATATCTCAACAGACTAAAAATAGCTCAAACTTCAACAGATCAACAAATAGGATGATTTGAGCTTAAACTCTTGCTGTGTAATCTTTTGATACTATTTTTAAACTACTTTTTGCTAAAGTCTGGTTATATAGATTCCCAATTATATGCAATAAACGCATTTTTAAAATACATAAAATTCATAACTTTAAACATTTTGTAACATAAACTACGAATTATTTATTTGCCTTCCTCTAAATTGGTCAACAACAAATTAAAAGAAAATTAGTTAAACAGATATGCTCAGAAAACATATAATCTCTTAAAAAAGTTTTTTATCCTAGTAAACATCTCAAAAAAACCAAGCAATTAACTAAAAACTAGACCTAAAATTAGGTTTTGACATAGAAATAAAAAATATTTAAATCAAGGAAAAATAGATGACTGGGACTATAGAACGCCAAACCAAACTAAATAAGTTTGAGAAATTTAAAGCAGAAAAAGATGGTCTAGCAGTAAAAACAGAAATAGAACATTTTGCCAGAATAGGTTGGGAAGCAATAGACGAAACAGACCGTAACCATAGACTTAAATGGTTGGGTGTATTCTTTAGACCTGTAACTCCAGGCAAATTTATGTTAAGGATGCGTATGCCTAATGGAATTATCACCAGTCAACAAATGCGAGTCTTGGCAGAAATAGTTCAACGCTACGGCGATGATGGTAACGCCGACATTACTACCAGACAAAATTTACAACTGCGAGGAATTAGAATTGAAGATATTCCAGACATCTTCGATAGATTTGAACGAGTTGGTTTAACCAGTGTTCAATCTGGCATGGATAACGTGCGAAATATTACAGGTTCCCCAGTTGCTGGTATTGATGCTGAGGAACTCTACGACACCCGTAAGTTAGTACAGCAAGTCCAAGACATGATTACTGGTAATAGCAAAGGCAACCCTGAATTTACTAATCTACCACGAAAATTCAATATAGCGATCGCCGGATGTCGTGATAATTCAGTTCACGCGGAAATCAATGATATTGCTTTTATTCCTGCCTACAAAAACGATAAATTTGGTTTCAATGTTCTGGTGGGTGGCTTTTTCTCAGCCAAACGGTGCGAACCAGCTATACCCCTAAATGCGTGGGTAGAACCAGATCGAGTCGTTGCCCTTTGCCGAGCCATCTTAGAAGTGTATCGCGACAACGGACTCCGGGGAAATCGGCAAAAATCAAGGTTAATGTGGCTCATTGACGAGTGGGGACTGGAAAAGTTCCGCTCAGAAGTTGAGCGACAAATGGAGGTAACTCTAGCAACACAAGCTCTCAAAGACGAAATTATCTGGGAAAAGCGCGACCACATTGGCGTTTACAAACAAAAACAACTAGGTTTAAATTACGTTGGGTTAAATATTCCTGTTGGCAGATTTTATGCTGCCGATATGTTTGACCTAGCTCGTTTAGCTGAAGTTTATGGCAATGGAGAAATTCGTCTTACAGTTGAACAAAATGTTATTATTCCTAATATCCCTAATACTAGACTCGAAGCATTTCTCTGCGAACCTCTCCTAGACAAATTTTCGACTAATCCTGAACCATTGACTAGGGCGCTAGTTTCATGCACAGGGGCACAATTTTGTAACTTTGCTCTGGTTGAAACTAAAAATCGCGCCTTGGCAATAGCTAAAGAACTGGAAACCGAACTATCAATGCCAAAACCAGTACGCATTCATTGGACTGGTTGCCCCAACTCTTGCGGACAACCCCAGGTTGCAGAAATTGGTTTGATGGGTACTAAAGCTCGCAAAGATGGAAAAATGGTTGAGGGTGTTGATTTGTACATGGGTGGTAAAGTTGGTAAGGATGCTCAACTTGGTAGTTGTGTTCAAAAAGGTATTCCTTGTGAAGACCTCAAACCAATATTGCGGAATTTGTTAATTGAAAATTTTGCTGCTCAACCAAAATAAGTCTTTGCTCGAAGTTGTTGAACGAGTCAATATGATAATTAGTCAAGACCGGAGAAGCATTTGCAGTAAGGAAAACAGTAAAGAGGGCTAACTACTGAAGTCAAATAATTGGAGAATATTGTACATTTTTCTTCATATCATTAGGATAAATATCATAGATTTATTGGAGGTAGATGTCTAATTAAAATGAAATTAATCTAAATTGCAGGTTAAAAGTTAATAATCAGCAAAAAACAATTAATGCTCCTGTGAACGCACGAAAACTATTTCTATTAGTAGGTGAAGTTCTCACCGATGTTAAGCCTGCTCTCGAAGATAAGTTACAGACTGCGGTCAGTGGTTTTCAATGAAGCAGGAAGCTAGCTCCAGAGCTGCATGCAATCATGTATCGGTAAGTTTGGGTAAGTTTAGTAGAACAGAAATTTGTCTGTACTTGTTGTAATTCCTTTAACAATTTGAATATTGGCTTGATCTAGGATATACCAGGAACCTACTTAGGTGGAGTTCCCACGGAGAACACGCCTGCTCTTGAAGGTAAATTACAGACTACGGTCAGTGGTATTCTATGTTTCGCTATGCGACATATTTGCGCAACATTCCCTAGGAAAACGCGCAGCGTTGCGTCAGCAAAACAGGAAGCTAACTCCAAAACCCTATCGGGTAAGTTTCGGTGATTTTAGTAAAACGGAAATTTATTTGTAATACAGTCTGCATTCGTTGCCATTTCTATAAAAACTTGATTATTTACTTTAAGCAATATTTCTCAAATTAATCAACTAGAGCAACAATTATTAGGACTTATATCATGTCCGGATGTACAGTTATAAATAATTCGGGAGGAGTCAGGAGACAGGAGGACCGAGTCAGGAGAAAAGAATGTATTAGGAGAAAGAAGTGTTTTGGTCGCGTAAGCGGAACGGAGTTCTATCACGCTCTTATCCGAACATGGTATTACCCACCCCAACCGGTGAAACTGGGTTTATTACCCTGATTATTGGCCGATCGTACAGAGACTTTCTTTGAGAAATCCGGTTTCTGCACAAGTCCTGAAATTAATTATAAATTTAGTCTCACAGAAAAAATTAACTAATATTTAGACAAAACATTAATTCGATCCCAAGGAGGATATTAACAATGTCTACTACAATCAATCCTTCAGATACTGCTTCTGAAACTGCAAAGTCTCTAGGTCTGAAAATCATATCTGTTATTGGGTTAACATTATTTACTGGCTTTTATTTCAACAGTTGGCAGCGCTCTCTAGCAAAATATGCTCAACAGCAACAAGCTGAAACTACTGTTGCTACATCCACATCAGAATCTACTGTGACCTCATCAACTACTACAGAAACTTCAGAAGTTGATACTACTCAGTCAATATCAACAATGAATGCAGTTTCTTCTGATACTGCTCCGGTAGTAACTGAGGTAACTATGACAGTTCCAGAAACTCAAGCAAAACCAAAAATTACTGATTCAGATACCCTTGACAAATTAACCTCGGTATTATATAACCAGATAGACACAAGTTGGAAACAATATCCCACTTTTTCAGAAAATTTAGTCTATCGAGTCACAATGAATTCTGCCGGAAATATTGCTCAATATCAGCATATTAATAAAGCAGCTTCTAAATATATTGCAGAAACTCCTTTACCAAAATTGACTAACTTTAGCACTACTGACATAGAAGATGCTAGCAAACCAACTGCAGAATTTTTAGTGGTACTTACTCCCGATGGTGTACTTCAAGTTAACCAATGGGTGGCTGAATAATAGGTAATATCAATAGACCTCTCCGGAAAAGAGGTCGGAGGTAGGGACGTTGCATGCAACGTCCGTACAGAGTAGGGGGAAATAATTAATTATTTCCGCACGATAATTGATTTTATTTTTGATTATCGGAGATGTCTAATTAGTTAGTAGTTGTGCTTTAGCACCAGAAAAATATTTGGAGGCTAAAGCCTAACTACAAACAAATCTAATAATCCACAAAAGCAATATTCCTCCTAGAATTGATAAATAGTCTTTACCCTATACGAGTATTAACCTCGTGATTTCTATAATCGAGTATAATTTACACAAAAAATGTTAACAGAACTCTGGTCTTTTCGCGGTCGTTACCGTATCCTCCATTTAACCTGGTTTGCCTTTTTTCTCTCCTTTGTTGTTTGGTTTAACTTAGCACCATTAGCAACATCATTAAAAGCAGACTTAGGTTTAGAAACTTCTCAAATCAGAACTATTGCCATCTGTAACGTTGCACTCACTGTACCCGCCCGAATTATCATCGGAATGTTACTAGATAAATACGGACCAAGAATCACCTATTCACTCTTACTGATGTATGCAGCAATTCCCTGTATCGGGTTTGCTCTAGCCCAAAACTTTAGCCAGTTAGTGATTAGTCGTTTAGCATTAAGTATTGTCGGTGCTGGTTTTGTTATTGGTATCCGTATGGTAGCTGAATGGTTCCCCCCTAAAGAAATAGGTTTAGCAGAAGGTATTTATGGTGGTTGGGGTAACTTTGGCTCTGCTGGTGCTGCCTTCACACTCCCAACTATAGCTGCTTGGTTAACTTTTGGTTCCGGTGATGTGTTGAACTGGCGGTTATCGATCGCTCTGACAGGTATCATCGCTGCACTTTATGGTGTGTTTTATTTCTTCAATGTTCAAGACACACCCCCAGGCAAGGTTTACCAAAAACCCAAACGTGCTAGAGGTTTAGAAGTTACTACCCAAAAAGATTTCTTTTTCCTCATGTTGATGAATATTCCTTTAACAGGAGTTCTCTGTTTGTTAGCTTGGCGGTTGAGTAAAGTTGGTTTCTTATCTCAAGGTCAACTTTATATTGTCTGGTTACTACTATTAGGTTTGTATGCTTTCCAATCTTATAACTGTTGGGCAACTAATAAAGAGTTAATTGCTGGAGAAAAACGCTATCCCCCTAGCGATCGCTATAAATTCTCACAGGTAGCAATTTTAGAGTTAACCTATGTTGTGAATTTTGGTTCTGAGTTAGCAGTAGTTTCGATGCTCCCTTCTTTCTTTGAAAATACTTTTGGTCTGAGTAAGGCAATGGCAGGGATGATTGCAGCTAGTTATGCTTTTATGAACTTGGCATCTCGTCCTGGTGGTGGTTTAATCTCTGATAAGCTAGGTAGTCGTAAGTTAACAATGACAATATTGACTGCTGGGATGGGAATTGGTTATTTGACAATGGGTAATGTAAATGGAGGTTGGTGGTTGCCTGGTGCTGTGATGCTGACAATGTGTTGTTCTTTCTTTGTCCAAGCTGCGGAAGGTTCTACTTTTGCTATAGTTCCCCTAGTGAAACGGCGAGTGACTGGTCAAATTGCTGGTAATGTTGGTGCTTATGGTAACGTGGGTGCAGTAGTTTATCTCACTTTATTTAGTTTGTTGCCCGAAGGTGCTATTGGTAATAAGATTTTCTTTGAGGTTCTCGGAGTCATGGGAATGATTGTAGCATTTATCTGTGCATTCTTCCTAAAAGAGCCAGAGGGTTCATTTGCCGAACACCATGAAGGGGAAGAGGAAGTGCAGATGGAATCTGTTCCTGTGTTTGCTAAAGACTAACATTTTTTGGTTGCTGTCAACGCAGGAATTCTATTGAATAAATATAACCGATAACTGATAACTGATGATTAGGTGGAGTTCCCAAGCAGGAAACTAAACTTCAAAGCTCAAAATAAATTTTGGGTAAGTTTAGTAGAATGGTTGCTGAATGACCGTAATATTTTTCTAAATTCGGTAGTGCTGTACAAGTAGTTATATCCTAAAAAAAGTCAAGTAGTCAAGGGAATATGATTTCTTTGAAACTAAGAAATAATGGTACTTTCTGTTCCCTGTTACCAGTTAAGTGTTCCCTACCTTTACCCTAAATCACTACATCTACAGGACTACCCTAGATTCTTAATGATTTTGATAAAAATGAGATAATAGAACTCAGGAGTCATGAAAAATCGCCCTTAAGGGCGATTTTTCATTGAATAGAGAGAAGGTGAAACACAGGAAAGAATTGAGCAGTATAGAAATATAAATAAGAACTTTTTTCGATCGCTGATTCAACGGACTTGATATAATAACTAAACCTCAAATTATTGACTGTTAAACTTTGTGGTGTTCATCCAAAATAGTAAGCGCGTTTTGCAGA
>JAAUYK010074505.1_pt1 | contig 10009 bp, 7 predicted proteins | sample 7278021 | NCBI WGS metagenome assembly JAAUYK01 (sample SAMN14350223, study PRJNA611818) | marine sediment metagenome | isolation source: surface marine sediment (1.8m) | place: French Polynesia: Moorea | collected 2018-08
ACCCGCGAAACCGCGGGTCACGGTTGGCGGCAACGTTCCAATCGCCCGCCGTACGCAACATGACCTCTTCAATATTGGTGACCAGTTCGTCGACCCCTAACCGAAACGCATGCAGATCTATGATCGGATAGCCTACCAACTGCCCTGGACCATGGTAGGTAACAAATCCGCCGCGTTCGGCCTGAATGATGGCAATGCCTTTTTTTTTCAGGAAGTCGGTGGAAACTTTTATATTTTCTTTCCCGCCGCGTCGGCCCAGGGTATAGACGGGCGGATGCTCCAGCAATATCAGCAGGTCGGCGGCTAAACGTTTTTCCTTGCGAGCCGCCACCAGACGATGTTGCCATTGCAGGGCTTTGACATAGTCCATGGAGGCGATGTCAACAATGAAAACGGACGGTTTCGCCTGTGGATACGCTTCCAGCTTATCAGTATGAAGATGCACCCCGGGTTCCATGTTTTATCAAATAAAACGCTTACCCTTTCCCATGTTGCATTGTTGCCGATTCTGCCTTTAAACTGCGTCCGCCACAATTGGATGTCAAACACCATCGGAAAAGCCCTATCCGGTAAGACATGGGTTTCGGGCTGCAGTGGTTTCATCCAGTCGCCGCGTGCGCGTGCGTGTCGGGGCAGCATGCAGATCTTCCGGCGATTTTTCGGCCTCGGCGACAATCGTCCGGCAGGCCGTGATAAAACGATCCAGATCTTCTTTGGATTCAGACTCCGTGGGCTCGATCATGATGGCACCCGGAACCACCAATGGGAAATAGATGGTGGGCGGATGGAAGCCATAATCAATCAGGCGTTTGGCCATATCCAAGGTCGTGACTTTGTGCGCGGCTTGACGTTTATCGGAAAAAACACATTCATGCATACACGGCCGATCATAGGCCAGCTCGAAAACATCTCTGAGCTGTTCCTTAATATAGTTGGCATTTAATACGGCCAACTGGCTCACCTTTTTCAAATCAGCGCCCAGAGATAGAATATAGCTATAGGCTTTGACCATAACCCCAAAATTGCCGTAAAACGCATGTAGTTTGCCAAAGGATTTGGGAAAGTCCTCTGCTAACCGATACTGATTTTCGGCTTTGACCACCCGCGGTACCGGTAAATACGGCTCCAACAGTTTGCTCACGCACACCGGGCCGGAACCGGGTCCGCCACCACCATGGGGCGTCGAAAACGTTTTATGCAAATTCAGATGAAGTACATCCACACCAACATCCAGCATGTTGACGATGCCCATCACTGCATTCATATTGGCGCCGTCGGCATACACCAGGCCGCCTTTGGCATGAACAATGTCGGCGATCGTCTTCATGTGGTCTTCAAACAGGCCCAGCGTATTCGGGTTGGTTACCATAATACCGGCGGTGTCTGTATCCATGTGATCGGCGACGGTCTCGGGTGATAACACGCCCTGCTCATTGGATTTGATTCCCACCGATTTGTAGCCGCAAAGCGAAGCACTGGCAGGATTGGTGCCATGGGCCGTATCCGGGACCAGGATCTTGGATCGTGGTGACCCGTGGTCTTGATGGTAGGCATAAAACAACAGCATACCGGCCAGCTCGCCGTGGGCGCCCGCCGCCGGCTGCAAACTGACCGCTTCCATGCCGGTAATTTCGGCCAACAAATGTTCCAATTCATAAAGCAGCTGCAGGGCACCTTGGGACAATTTGCCCGGCAGCAGCGGATGGGCGAGGGCCAAGCCATGTTGGGCGGCCTGCCGCTCATTGGTTTTCGGATTGTATTTCATGGTGCAGGAGCCCAGGGGGTACATGCCGGTGTCGACGCCGAAATTCCAGGTGGAAAGCCGGGTATAATGCCGCACAATTTCAACTTCACTTAAGTCGGGAAAATCGGGTCCTTCACCCACAAATTTCGCATCCAGCGGAGACGCATCCACATCGCTTTTGGGCAACGAATAGCCGCAGCGCCCTTTTTGACCCTTTTCCCAAAGAAGGGGTTCATTTAAGACTAAACCGGTCGTTCCTAACGGTTCATTCATGATGACACCTCCGCGACCAGGGAATCCAAATCTTCCCTGTTTTTGGTTTCTGTGACACACATTAAATAGTGATTGGCTAATTCGGGATAAAAGGTATCCAGCGGCAATCCGGCGATGATTTTTTGGTCGATCAATCGATCATAAGTCTTTTTAAAATTTTCCGGAAAGCCAACCACAAATTCATTAAAGGTCGGATTGGAAAACGGCACCTTGAATCCGGCAGCGATCATTTTTTGTTTCAGATATTCAGCTTTGTCGTGGTTCAACTGCGCCAGTTGGCGAATACCGGTGCCACCCAACGAAGCCATGAACATAGCCGCCCCCAGGGCGCACAGGCTGTTATTGGTGCAGATGTTGGACGTGGCTTTTTCCCTGCGGATATGCTGCTCGCGAGTGGCCAGTGTGAGCACGAATCCGCGTTTGCCGTCTAAATCTTTGGTTTCGCCCACCAACCGGCCGGGCATGTTGCGCACATATTTCATTTTACTAGCAAACATTCCCAGGTAAGGTCCGCCAAATGAGCGCGGCAATCCCATGCTCTGACCTTCACCACACGCGATGGCAGCACCCTGGCTGCCGGGGCTTTTTAACAGACCGTAAGCCAGCGCTTCCGTGAAGCAGACCACCATTAGGGTTTTCTCATCCTCAATAGTGTTTTTGATGGTTGCCAGATCTTCGATACAGCCGAAAAAATTGGGTGACTGGATTGCCACCGCGGCCAAATCCTCCAGTGAGGCAAGCGAGGAAAGATCGGTTTGGCCCGCATCGGTATACGGCAATTCAATCACTTCGTAGCCGGTGGGCTCGAAATAGGTTTTCACAACCCGCCGATAGGCCGGGTGAATCAGGGCTGACACGGCGATGCGTTTGCGACGGGCAATGCGCGTGGACATAAGCATGGCTTCAGCCAGGGCCGAGGCGCCGTCGTAGATGGACGCATTGGCCACTTCCATGCCCAGCAGCCGTGCGGTCAAAGTTTGGTATTCAAAAATGGCTTGAAGGGTTCCTTGGCTTATTTCGGGCTGATAAGGTGTATAACTGGTAACAAATTCAGAACGACTTAACAGGTAAGATACCGACGCCGGCACGTAGTGTTCGTAACTGCCGGCGCCCAAATAGACCTGATAGGCAGGCGGGGTCGCCATGGTGTCTGCCAAACCATGAATGTGGTTATCCAGTTCCCATTCCGTCATGGCCTCAGGCAAGTTTAAATCATCTTGCCGGCGGCAATCGGCTGGTAAGGACTGAAATAACTCATCCAGATTTTTGACGCCCACCACTTCAAGCATGGCAGCGATGTCTTCGTGGGTATGCGGTAAATAGCGCATCGGTTTATCCTTTCAAGATTGCCAGGTAGGCATCCCTGGTCAGCAGCGCATCCAATTCAGATGGATCGCTGGGTTTAATTTCAATCATCCAACCATCGGCATAAGGGCTTTGGTTTACTAGCTCCGGTGCGTCCTCAAGCTGAGTGTTGATCGCTAAAATCTCGCCACTTAGCGGCATAATCAATTCAGACACCGCCTTTACCGATTCCACTGTGCCAAATTCAGCGCCTTTTTCAAAGCTCTCACCGACTGGCGGTAATTCTACAAAAACAATATCGCCGAGCTGGTCTTGGGCGTAATCATTAATGCCGATAACGACTTTATCGCCGTTCTGGCGGACCCATTCGTGGTCTTCGGCATATTTTAAATCTTCGGGCAAGTTCAGTTCATCGATTTCTTTCATTTGAAAACCTCCTTTATTCAATTGTTTTAGTTTGGGTGAATTCGATCTTTGTAAAAAACGAATCAAACAACAGAAAATGCTGACCGATAAAGGGTTTGGGAAACGTTAATGAATATGATGATTGAATAGATACATCTTTTAGTATCGGAATATTAGATAATGATTTGTTGCCCATGCAAGCTGCGACCAAACTTGTTTCATTCAATTGGGAAAATCTAGCGCCGGTTGGTACTGAGCAGATCGTGGCGACGGCTTCAATGGTCAAGCAAACGGCAACAAGAAATTTTTAGAAAAATTTAACCCATTCCTAAGATGGAATGCACATTCTTAATGAGCTATAATACATAGGGGACTTTTAAATTATAACCCTTATAGACCACAAAGGTCTCAACGGATTGGACACCTTCCAGCTTCGAAACTTGCTCGGTGTAAAATTCTAAAAGACCATAGCCCTCTTTTAGAAGGACGATGAGCATTAGGTCGAATCGACCGGTGACAACACTTACAGATATAACGCCTTTAAGCTTACTAAACTCTTTGCCCTTTTCAACCAGATTCATGGTTTGAAGTTTGACACCAACCATGACAACTCTGTGACCGGGAATTTTTTCAGGATTCACCAAGCCGGTAATATCAATTACATCTTCTTCGATGAGCTTATTGACCCGCGAGCGCACGGTATTTTCAGTAATGTCTAGCTCGTCAGCGATTTTTTTGAATGGAATGCGGCCGTTGCGTAATTGCCGCATAATGGCGAGGCTGGTTTTATCTATTTTCATAATAATGTCGAATTGTTATGTAATAGATGCAAAATCAGATTAAATTAAACTGATAATACTGTCAATAATATTTTTAAATTTTTATGAAAACATAAAAAAATATATAGAATTTTTCGTATTTACAATTTTTCTATGGTTGATAAAGAAATCAATTTTATAACATTACAAGACATTAATATCATTGAATTTATAATATCAATAAAATATTTCCTTTTTTTTAGTTAATTATAAATAAAATAAAAAATATTGACAAATACATCAATTTTAATCATAGAAAAAGAAACACGAAATTCTCCTTATTACAAATCACGCCCGGAATCGTGTTTGCGATCGAATCACCGCAGCCATTTAAAGGGCTACCAAAGCTATGGTCGCAACAAAAACTCACTTCTACAATTTATCAAGGATAAAGCAATGAAGATTGCCGAACGCATCAACCGATTGGGAACGGAAACGGCGTTTGCCGTGTCAGCCGAGGCCAATGCTTTTGCGGCTGAAGGAAATACAGTCTATCCTTTTCATCTGGGCGATATGAATATTCCGACGCCGGCCAATGTCATGGAGGCTGCCATCAAAGCCATGAAGGATGGCAAAACCGGCTACTGCCCTAATTATGGCGTTGCCGAATTGCGCGATGTATTGGCCAAGGATGTCAATGCATCCCATGGCACAGCTTATTCGATGGATAATGTGGCCATTCAACCAGGGGGTAAACCCACCATCGCTAAATTCATTTTAGCATTGATGAACCCCGGTGATGAGGTTTTGTATCCGAATCCGGGCTATCCGATTTACGAATCGCAAATAGAATTTCATGGCGGCAAGGCCGTTCCCTATGGTTATCTTGAGGGAGAGCATAATTACAAGCTTGACATCGATGCCATTGGAAAACAGATAACCCCTCGCACCCGGATTCTGGTGCTAAACGATCTTCAAAATCCCACCGGGGCGGAATGTGGTGCCGAGGAATTTGATCAGTTAGCGGAGTTGGTGCTTGCAAATGATTTATACGTGCTGTGTGATGAGGCTTACTTTGATATTCGCTATGAGGGCCAGAGTCAGTCTTTTGCGGCGTTGCCCGATATGGCCTCACGATGCGTGATTCTGTATACGTTTTCTAAAAAATTTGCCATGACCGGCTGGCGCTTGGGAGCAAGCATCGGGCCTAAAGGGGTTATTGATGTTATCGCCAAATTAAACGTCAATGATGAATCCTGTGCCAATCATTTCATTCAATACGGCGCCATTGAAGGCCTGACCGGAGATCAGACGGAGGCCCAGCAGATTCTGAATACCTTGCAAGAAAGACGGAATACGGCGGTGGATATTCTCAATTCAATTGATGGAATTTCCTGTTTTAGGCCCAATGCCACTTTTTATCTATTTCCCAATGTTACCGGTGTCATGCAGCGCAAAGGGCTAACCGATTATAATGTCATGCGCCAAACTATTCTGCAAGAAACCGGCGTGTCGTTTTGTACGCGGCTTCACTTTGGACGTGAGCTAAAAGGTGAGGATCAATTATATGTCCGTTTGGCCTATTCAGGTATTGATACATCCGAAATTAAGAATGGTCTGAACAAACTAAAGCAATTTCTCGAAACATGATGGCAAGGTTTGCGTTTATCGGGCAACGTCATTCCGTGCTAGAAAGATTAACAACCCTTTTAATCAATCCGTATGTAAGCTAGCCGACGGAAAGGAGCAATTCCCATGAGTGAGCTTCACGAAACCGTTTTTCATGACCAACATGTGGCCCTGGGGGCCAAAATGGTTGAATTTGGCGGATGGCACATGCCGGTTTTTTATCCTGCCGGCATTGTGGAGGAGCATCTGGCAACCCGTAAAGGGGCGGGATTATTTGACGTCTCTCACATGGGGCGATTTGTGATCAAAGGCAAGGATGGCTTGGCCTTTCTGCAGCATGTGCTGACCAACAATGCTGAAGCCATCGATCCACGTGAGGTCGGTGCCCAGTATACGTTTATTCCCAATAAAACCGGCGGGGCCGTTGATGATGCATATTTATACCGCTTTGTATCCGACGAGTATCTTTTGGTGGTCAATGCCTCCAACCGCGAAAAAGATTGGGCGCATCTACAGTCGCTCATCGCTGATTTTAAAGATGTTGAAATGACGGATCGGACGTTTGAGATTGCCATGCTGGCCCTGCAAGGACCAGAATCGCGCCAGATTCTTGAAAACTGCCTTGAATCTGGGACCATGCCCGAGCCGATGCGCAATGCCGTCAGCACTGTTGTTATCGCCGGTATCGAGGTGAAAGCAGCACGTACGGGCTATACGGGGGAACCGTTGTGTTTTGAGCTATTCTGCCCGCGGGCCGACGGACCCCGTTTGTGGGATTTGCTGATTGGAAAGGGGGCATCGCCTGTGGGATTAGGCGCGCGCGATACCCTGCGGCTGGAAGCCGGTTTGCCTTTATATGGCCATGAACTGGGTTTGGATCCCGAGAAAAATGAAATTCCGCTCATGGCCTGTTCCCTGGCCAAATTTGCGGTTAGCTTTTCACCCCTTAAAGGCGGTTATTATGGCCGATCGGCCTTGCACAAACAGTTTAAAGCATTCAAAAAAATATTGGCGCACGATTATACTCTCCGCTCCGATTTGCCGCGACTTATTCAGCCTGTGGCGTTATTGGGTCGTGGAATTGCCCGCGAGGGCGCTAAAATTGTTAAAGACGGCACGCACGTCGGTTATGTTACCAGCGGAACCATGGTTCCTTATTGGATTTTTGAGGGCGAGGGACTCGAATCGGTTCGCACCGATAACCATAAGCTGCGCTCTATCTGCCTGGCCTATTTAGACTGCGATATTATCGAAGAGGATACGGTGTCGATCGAGATCCGCGGCAAACACGTCGAAGCCGTGGTGGTGCCGTATCATTTACGCAGTGAAGCCCCGCCCTTTGCGCGTCCGATTTTACTGGAACATGAGCTGCCGGAAGCAGCGTCGCCGGCCAATGAAACGACCCTAAAGGTCCACCAATTGTTGCAAAATACGATCGATAATACCACCTGGCGGCAACATGAATGCATTAACCTGATTCCTTCGGAGATGACGATTTCACCCATGCCGCGGCTACTGTCCATTATGGATCCCGCTTTTCGCTATGCGGAGCACCGCAAATCCAAGGCCTTCTATGAATCGGAAGTGTTTTACTACCAGGGGACTAGTTTCATCGAAGAAGTCGAGCAGCTATTGGCCCAAGAGTTGATCAAATTTTTGGGGTGTGCGGAGGTGGAAACGCGATTGACCAGCGGCCAGATGGCCAATATGGCGGTTTTTAGCGCCATGGTTGACTATATCAATCGGGCGGACCGGAAAAGCGAACAGCGGCGCATTCGTCTGGTGATGAATAATTTTATCGGAAAAGGTGGTCATCTCAGTGCCCAACCGATGGGGGCCTTGCGAGATTTTGTGGCCCGGGATCCCCATACCGAGCGCCCGGCGGTGGTCAGTTTCCCGGTATTGCCTGAAAACCGCTATAAAATTGATGTGCCGGCCACTTTGGAATTGATTGATGAGTATCGACCCGAGCTGATTATTTTCGGCAAAAGTATGGTGCTGCACAAGGAACCGGTTGCCGAGATTCGAAAATTTTTGGATGCCCAGCAAATCGATGCCGTCATAATGTATGACATGGCCCATGTGTTGGGACTCATCGGACCATACTTCCAGGAGCCTTTCAGTGAGGGCGCCGACCTGGTGACCGGATCGACGCATAAGACCTATTTTGGTACCCAGCGCGGTATTGTCGGCAGTCGTTTTTTGGAAACTGAAGAAAGATATGACTTGTGGGATGCCCTTTATCGGCGGGCCTTTCCGGGCTCGGTTTCCAACCATCACTTGGGAACCATGACAGGATTGCTTTTGGCGGCCTATGAAATGAACCATTTCAAAGATGCGTATCAGTCCAAGGTGATCGCCAATGCCAAGGCGTTTGCCCGGGCGTTGCATGCGTGTGGGCTAGATGTTGCCGGCGACCCCGCCATTGATTTCACAGAGACCCATCAGGTGATATTAAACGTAGGCTACAGCCAAGGGCCCGAATTTGCCAAACGTCTGGAAGCAAATAATATCATCTGTAATTATCAGGCTTCGCCGGATGAAGAAAGCTTTACGGCTTCCGGTGCCCTGCGAATGGGTGTGTCTGAAATGACCCGCTTTGGCATGGAAGCCGAAGATTTTGGTAAATTGAGCCAGTTAATGAAGGATATCATCGTTAACGATGCTAAAGCCGTGGATGACGTCAAGGCCTTGCGTGAGCAATTCCAAGAAATGCAATTTTGTTTCAAAACGGCCGACTTCGGCGATTATGTTCAACAGCTGCACCAACTGATTTAATCGATTTAGAGGGATCGCAACGCAAATGCACCTGAAAGCCACGCCAGATTTGACGTGGCTTTTCTGCTTAATAAAACTGGTGGTGGGATGAGAACCAGACAGTCACATCCAAACTTGCCGATCAAACCGTGCTTGCTCGGCGCCCATTTTTCCATCGCCAAAGGGCTGCACCAGGCCCTGTATGATGCAAATCATTACGGCTGCAATGCCGCCCAGATCTTTACTAAAAATGCCAACACCTGGAAAGAACGCACTTTAACCTCAAAAGAGATCGAGCTTTTTAAAGCCGCTCAACAAGACACCGGTATTTTAGATATCGCTTCGCATACATCCTATCTTATCAACCTGGCCACCCAGGATCCACGCAAACTGGCCTTATCGCGTGAGGCCCTAAAACAGGAACTGAAGCGTTGTACACAGCTAGGCATTCCATGGGTCGTACTGCACCCAGGTGCTCATATGGGAGCGGGTGCAAAAGAGGGGATCAAACAGATTGCTGCGGAAATTAATATACTTTTTGAAGCGGTGCCGGATAGGAATACGGGCTTGGCCCTGGAAGCCACGGCTGGGCAGGGCTCCAGCATCGGTCATTGCTTTGAACATCTGAGCGCTATCATGGATGCGGTCAAAGAAAAGGGACGGTTGGGTATCTGCTTGGATACCTGCCATATATTTGCCGCCGGTTATGATCTTCGCACGGTTGAGGTTTATGAAGCGACGATGGCCGAATTTGACCGAGTTATCGGATTGCAACATCTTAAGGTCATTCATTTGAATGATTCCAAAAAAGAGTTGGGTACCAGGGTCGACCGACACGCAAACATCGGTGAAGGGCATATCGGCATCGATACCTTTCGTTATTTGATGAACGATCAGCGGCTAGTTGCTGTGCCAAAGATATTGGAAACGCCCAAAAAAGGGGGTCAGGGCCAAGATTTGGATGCAATCAACCTCAAGCGTTTAAGGAAGCTTATCAAGCTATCATAGTTGATGGTATTTTCAGGCTTAGAAAAGCATATTACGCGCTACATCCTTTAGAGCGATGGTTTACAAAAATTACATCCCATGCTACGTGAACGGGCAATCTATTTGAGGTCTTGACGGCATGGGCAAATAC
>JAAUYK010146279.1_pt1 | contig 10007 bp, 14 predicted proteins | sample 7278021 | NCBI WGS metagenome assembly JAAUYK01 (sample SAMN14350223, study PRJNA611818) | marine sediment metagenome | isolation source: surface marine sediment (1.8m) | place: French Polynesia: Moorea | collected 2018-08
ATTACTTAGTCCTTTGACATAAAGTTTATCCTAACTTCTGCCAATTTTGTCGTCATTCAAATGTTCTGGCAGTATCCCATTTCAAACATAAATGTTCTGTAGCTTTATCTTGAAAGAATTGAGGAAATAAAGATAAAGGTCGAGAGACGAAGCCTAATCCATTCAAGATAATTGCTTTGACTACTAGTCCTTCATTCACTATTTCTCCTGGCTGAATTCCTATTTGGTCATTGATAATTTCTACTATTCCTAGTTCATCCACAATTCCGGCTACTAATCCCAAATGGTCGAGATTTTTGACTTGAATTTCCCCATTTATTGGTGTCATTTATTGGTAGCAATTAAGATTCCGCAATAGTCTCTTAAACCCATGAAATCTCTCTTGACCCAAATTCTGACTCAACTCAAACATTAGTACTATTATGTCATCTAGATTGATTATCATTCTCAGGGAATGAGTTGTGACACTTTAGGGTGCGGAAGATGGGTTTATAATCAATTAATTTGGCATTTAGAAAAAGCTAAAAAGATAGAGGAAATTCACCAATTACTACGAGAAGAAACCTCACAAGGAGCTAACGGCTGGTATAGTAAATGTGAGAAAGAAGGAAAAACAGCTAATTTTGTTAAAGACGTATAAAAAGCTTGGTCAATAGCTGAAGAAAATTTTGACAATAACCCCACTGAATCTATTAGTTTACAGTATCGTTACGCCCTGATTACTACATCCGTTAACACTGGAGTTTAGACTAAATTAGTCAAAAGCTGAACTAAACGGTTTAGTAGCTAAAGAGGCAATAATTGTTTTGAATATTTAGTAAAAACTGAATTTGAAAAATAGCCCAATGAAGATAAAATCAGGCATTAAATGACAATTAGCTGAAAAATGCCCGATATTAATTTAAAATTATTTCGTGACCAAGTCTATCATTGTTTGGGGAATGCTAAAGATGCAGTGTTGGAACTAACGGATGCAGCTATATTAACTCGTAGTCCTGGAAGTCTTGCGGAATTGTCCCTCTCACCAGTATTTCGACGACAATGGCACAGTACTTACGAAGCATTAGAAGATTCTAATCCATCAAGAGACAAGATGATGGCAATTTACAGCCAACAAATAGCATTGAATCAAAGACCACTACTAGTAGGAGAACTAGCGTGCTTGGTTCAGACCAGATGCCGTCACACTTCAATCCGCGAACTTATGAGCATAAGCCCAATAGAATATCCGTTAATAGACCAATAGGAGTCGGTTTTAGCTACAGCACCATAGCTTACATCCCCGAACAACAAGGCAGTTGGGCGTTGCCATTACTTCACGAAAGAATCAATAGTAGTGAAACTGCGATTAGTAAACTAAGCAGTCAGGTTCAACGAGTCTGCGGTCAATTCGACCTAAGACCCATCCTGGTGGTGGATAGTCAGGGCAGGATGGGCCTCCTTTGTACAGCAAACCGCAGATATCCCTTGTGATAAGCTGATGCGCCTTAGTTCCAATCGTTGTTTCTATGGCGAACCGAAAACTTATGATGGTCGTGGTCGTCAAGCGAAAACATGGTCACAAGTTAAAACTTAATGACCCAGAAACTTGGTTGAATGAAGATGAAATTGTGGAGTTAGAAGACCCCAAATTAGGACGGATTAAGATTCAAGCTTGGCATAAGTTTCATTTTCGCTACTGCTGCGTCGCAAAAACTATCTTTGATTCGGGTCGAACAATTAGACTCACGCCATAGTAAACCATTGTGGTTAGCTTGGCATGGGCAACAGATGCCCACGTTAATTGAAGTAGTTAGATTATATCTGCGTCGCTTTACCATTGAACACTGGTATCGTTTCGCTTTCGCAGAGATTACATTGGCGAGCGCGGTTCGGGGGCTTCAAAGCACAACAATTTAACTAGATATACAAACAAGACAATTCATAAAGCCCCCTTCTCCCCCCGCGTCGGCGCAAGACGCGGGGGGTAGCGCGAGCTGGACTCTACCAAATCTAGGAACGAAAGAGCAGTGTGACCGATGGAGCGATTTAATGCCCATGATGACCACCGGAGTTATGGTTAGCTCGTGAGATAATGGTAGATAATCCTTTGCCGAGGCCTCAGCCACAAGTTAATTTAACCCCTGGAAGAGTGGCTCAAGGGTTTGGAACAATTATTGCCATGATTGGGACACCGGCATCCGCTCCCAAACCTCGTGGAAAATGAGGGGCTGTGACTCGAATCGAATTCGAGTCCTTGAAAGCCCCGTCCCCTGGTTGGCAAAAAGGCAAAGTTCGGAAGAGAAAAATTAGATATCCTCTGGTTAAAAAAGGAAAAGGTCGGGCAAGAAAGCCAGAAAAAAGTGAAGCAAGAGAGTAAATCAGCTTAAATTCTTCCTGCTTTTTTGATGGTAATGGTCGATTTTCAAAATCCATTTACTTATTGAGTTGACTATATATTCAATCCATTTAGTCTAAACTCCAGCCCGTCCCCTACCCTGAAGGGTAAGGGTATTCTCGCTCGGTACTATAAAGCTTATAATACATAACGTACATTAATTATAATTTACCCAATTGGAATCAAGTGAAGTACCCGCCGATGAATCGGGGGACTTCTTACGGAAGATAGTTAAATCAGTAAAAGTCAAGCTTTTTGAGTAAGCTGTGATCATTTATTTACTGTAAGGAGTAGTGCAAAAACTATCAGCGATCGCGTCTTAGACAACTCCAATTACGGCAATCTATTATACCAATTATATCTATATCAATTTCTTGTAAGCCTATTGATACATGGCTTACAAGATGTCATTCTAATCAATTCCTAGTTGATTACCACGCTTGTATTGCATATATGCAGCAAAAAATAACCCTAATAGAGTAATGAAAATTAGACCTAGCACAATACCCAACAGTAAAGGTTCAATCACCTTATGTCTCCTTATTAATAATTTATTTGTCTTAATATAATATATGTTACCCGAAGTCATGCTGATCCTGAGCCTTCCCTGATGAGAATTTCAACTTGCCGAGTTTAGCTATAAATCTTAAGCTATTTTATGAAGCAAAATAAATATAAGTAAACATTTTGATAAAAAACCAGTGGATAACCAGTTAATCCAATCTCCATTATGGGTGCAGCGTCTATTGATTCTGGCGGTAGTGCTAATATTTACTTTGTGTATCACTATTCTGGGTATCTATTGGTACAAAAATCCAGACCCCTATGTTCGTGAAGTATTATCTTTGGATGGTGATCCGATTAAAGGTCAAGCCATTTTCCAGATAAACTGTGCTGGATGTCATGGTGTACAAGCTGATGGCAGTGTTGGTCCTAGTCTCAAACATATTCCTAGACGCAAATCCAAGATAGATTTGATTAATCAGGTGATTAGTGGAAACACTCCCCCAATGCCAAAATTTCAAGCTAGCCCTCAAGAAATGGCAGATTTACTCATCTATTTAGAACAACTTTAATTTAAATTGACCAACCAATTTGTATTTGATGCAACAAGGGTAACCTTATAGTCGGTTACCCTTATTTTTGGATTTTAGAATCGTTCTACACTACCGAGATAGATAGGTTCAACTCTTATTGCTACTATATTGGCAGGACGAACAACCATATATTCCCCCTGAATGTTTTTAATTGGTACACTAATAAAGTCTTGAGAATCTGATTTCGGTATCAGATCACTGCTATACCATTTTTGAAATTCTTGTACTGTACTAAATCTAACTTCTTCTTTATGACCGCCAGATAAAAAAAGGTGGATTGCGTACTCGTCGGGTTTTCTGGGCATGATAGAACTACAGTTCTTAAATTTCTATTCAATAAATTTCAACTTTATAGTGCCCACAAATCACCTATAAAATACAGCAATACACAATATATGGTAAAAAATATTAATATTAACGTGAGTTCGACCAAGGAAGCTAACTCGCGCGTTCCCAAGGGGCTGTCTTCCTTAATCTATCCATTATTTCAAAGTTGACGGACTACTACTAATATTTACTCTTTTGGTTCATTGTTCTGATTGGGAGACTCATTATACAAAGCATCTAACTTTTGACGTGCATCTTCTACGGAAATAGAACGCATTACTAGTAATGGCTCATCAATTCTTCTTCCCTGATTATCTAATAACTCAGGATGCAATTTGCCAGAATCATTAGCTTGATTTCTAAATACAGAATTATGAGTCGAGGGAGATTGTTTATAGTTTTGAGGATAAATTCTTTGGGGTTCCGTGCTGAGGGTTATTAGACTGCGGACTAAATTAGTCACTGCTAAGACGGCAATAATTGTAAAAGCTAAAATGTAGGCTAAGTGTAACATAAATTGACTCCTCTTTATGGATTTTCTACTAAATGGAAATCTAAAACTAATTTGATACTGTTCTAATAATTACCATGAAGTTGCTTATTGACCAACGGTCACAGCAGGCTCCGCCGTAAAACGACGGAGCCTGCTGTGACCTCAATTATTGGATTGTCGCCATTTTCTGGTAACATCCCAGCATTCTGCAACTAATTGATGCCAGGGGATAAGCATTTTAAAATCGATCCCTGTTTCTCCCTCTGTAGCTTTGAATAGCATTTGAGCAGCAGCAACTTGTTGTTGACTATACTTGATTCTCTCTAAAAGTTCTGCTTGCTCTTGTTCTGAATAAAAAGATATTCTTTCTGATTCTAAGAGAGTGCGAGAGCGAGCAAACCAGTATTGGAAATCTTCTAGTAATGGTTCTAGAACAGTTTTTAAAAGGTCTTTTTCTTGGGGTTGCTGAGGGAACATGAATTGTAAAATAGTTTATTATCTCAATACTTATATTAGCGTTTTTTACATTACTTAATAAAAAATAGGATTTTTTTAATGTTTGATAAGAACCTTATACCCAAATCTTCAATCTTTTCAGAATAGAGTAGTTCAAATAAACTATCAAAGAGAAAAGTTTCTCAGAATCAACATTGGCAAAAATAATGAATCAAAAAATAGCAGTTAGCACCTAACTTATCTGAACTTAACTTAAGTGCTATTGTATGAACTAGTTACAAATTTAACCGATTACTCAGACAATAATGCACGCTCTTTCAATTCCTACTTGGATAGTTCATGTTTCTAGCGTCATAGAATGGACAATTGCAATTTGGCTAGTATGGCAATACGCAGAAGTTACAAGTAATCTTTATTGGAAGGGATTATCTTACGCCATGTTACCAGCACTAGTAAGTGCGATGTGTGCTTGTACTTGGCATTTCTTTGATAATGATTTGTCTCTTCAATGGTTAGTAACGTTGCAAGCATCTATGACAGTTGTGGGAAACTGTACTTTATGTATAGCAGCTTGGTTGATTTATTCCAACAGTAGAAGAAAAGCCAAAGAAAATAAATAGAATTGCTATAGGTCTTCTACTTCTTCGTAAATTTCCTTGGTACTGCGAGAGTAGTATATTTCCTGTAAGTTTTGATGTTTTTCTCGGCGAGAAAGGCGACGATACTTTTTACTAGCTAATTTTGGCTCATATTGACTTTTACTAGACCTTTTCACCTTCAGTTTTAAACTCGATTCTTCATCAGGAGTATTTTGTTGTGCTTTTTTGTGAGCGATCGCTTGTTCCAGAAAAACTCGATAGTGTTCGTATCTTTCCCAGTTGCCTCTTACTATGCAATTGGGTTCATCTCGGTGGAAACAATTATTAAATTGACAACTCGCTTCCCTCAATCTACTTCTAGCTTCAGGAAAATATAAAGCTAAATCACTGGGGTCACAATCTAAATCGGGTTGATTAAATCGTGGACTATCTGCTAGTAAACCACCACCAGGAAGATTGAATAATTCTACATGACGAGTCGTATGACGACCCCGTTGTAATTTACCAGATACTGTTGCTACTCTTAACTGGGCAGAAGGAATTAACCTATTGATTAAACTAGATTTCCCTGCTCCACTAGACCCTGCCAAAACGCCAATTTTCCCTCGTAAATGAGATTGTAACTGTTCTATTCCCTGATTTTGAATAGCACTAACAAATACAGGATTATATCCCCAAGTTTCCAACCTTTGCTGCCATTGTTGCTGTTGTTCCCGACTAATCAAATCACATTTATTGAGACACAGACATAGTTTCAGCTTAGTCGATTCAGCTTTAACCAGAAAACGACTTAACTGCCAAGGGTCTAAACTCGGCTCTTCTAGGGCAAATACCAGCACGATGATATCTACATTAGCTACAGGAGGTCTCTGTAGTTCTGTATTTCGGGATAATACATTGGCTATCGCACCTCTACCATCTTGCCAATCAGGTTCTTCAAGGATGACGCGATCGCCAACCATCACTTTTTGACCAATTTTTTTGAGACGAGTTCTGCGAGTACAAAGTAAATAATTACTATCAAAATTTACAGGACTTATCTGGCGTTGACTGCTTTGATCCAAAAGAACCCGATAAAAATTAGCTTGTACTGCTACGACAGTTCCTCGTAATTGATTCTGGTTTCTTGCTGCTTGCTCGAATTGACTCACAGCTTTATTGGCTTACGTACTAACACAGAAAAAAATTCTTGGCGATTTTCAATCATTTCTAATTGATACCCTTCCATTTTTAAGCTGTCTGGTACTTGCTCTATCGGCTCTCCAGCATCAAGCCAAACCTCTAGTAGAGAATTAGGTGGCATTTGTTCTAAGCGAAGTTTCGTTCTCACAAAATTAATGGGACAAGGAGTCCCACGTAAATCCAGGAAAGCATCACCTTGAGACTTATGGCAAGTATTTAAGGCACTACTCATTTATGAAATAATCCCCCCAAAAATCCCTCTAAACCTCCTTTCCCAATACTTTGCCCCTTAATATTGGCAAGTTTTTCTAATAACTCTCGTTCCTCACCACTAATTCTGGTAGGAATTTCTACCTTAACTGTAATTAAGTGATTTCCACGACTTACTGGATTACCTAACTTTGGTACTCCTTTATTTTCTAGAGTTATAACTGTATTAGGTTGTGTCCCCGCAGGAATTGTTATTGCTTCTTTTCCATCCACACCATTAACTTCTAGACGACAGCCTAAAATTGCTTGTAGATAACTAATGGTAATCTCAGATTTAACATTGATTCCTTCTCTAGTAAATTCTTTATCTGGCTCGACAAATAAATAAACATATAAATCCCCTGAAGTTCCGCCACGAACTCCTGCATCTCCCTCAGAAGCTACTCTTAAACGAGTTCCATTATCTACACCTGGAGGGATAGTAATCTTCAGTTTTTTTGTCTCTTGTTTTCTTCCTGCACCATTACAGGCTTCACATTTAGCTTCAATAATTTGTCCTACACCATTACAGGAAGGACAGGTAGAAACCTGAGCAAAACTACCAAAAGGAGTACGAGTAGCCCTTTTTACTTGACCTACACCATTACAAGTGGGACAGGTACGAGGGCTACTACCAGGTTTTGCTCCAGTACCTTGGCATACTTCACAATTTTCTAGATGAGGAATTTTAATTTGTTTTTCGCCACCAAACACGGCTTCACGAAATTCCAACTTCAAATCTAGCCTCAGATCATCTCCTCGTACAGGTCCACTACGACGACGAGAGGTTGTTTGACCACCTACTCCGCCAAAACCACTAAAGATGGTCTCAAAAATATCGGCAAAACCGCTCATATCACCATATTCAAATCCAGAACCTCCTACACCAGAGGATACTCCAGCCTCACCAAAGCGGTCATATCTGGCTCGGGTTTCTGGCTCTGAGAGTATCTCATAGGCGCGATTAATCTCTTTAAAGCGTTCTTCTGCCCCCGACTCTTTATTTACATCTGGATGATATTTACGAGCAAGACGCCGATATGCCCGTTTAATTTCTTCCTTGCTTGCATCTCGAGATATGCCTAGGATTTGATAATAGTCCCCTGCCATAAATTCTTATTGTTTTGTATGGTGTCCCAATGGTACTGTAACAAAATAATTTGTCTAAAGTCTCATATTATTACAACGATAACTTAATCTACAACTTCGTAATCATCAAATGTTGTTTCATCATCAATCAGCGTTTTGTCATCATTGTATCGCTCAAGGTTTTTAATTGAGTTTTGATGATTATTCTGAGGGACACTGACTACGGCTTTGACTTCTTTATCTTGGTGTTGTAGTCTGTCTATTGGTATTTCTGAGCTAGCAATACTAGTTTCAATATCTTCCCCTTCAAGCATTTGTGCTAGTACTTCCTCTTCACTCAGATTATTTTGTTGATACACCTCAGTCCCGACTTGAAGTATTTTTTGACGTAACTCTTCTACCAGGGAATTCATTGTCTCAAGACTGCTGGTCTCACTCTTAAATGCAATATCTAGACGGGCTTTTAATTGATTTATTTGGGATTTAAGTTCTTCTTTAATGAGATTTCCTTGCTTATTGAGGGTCGATTCGTAATTATAGTACAAATTATCTGTTTGATTTTTAAATTCTATCATTTGAAGACGGTGACGGTCTTTCTCTGCGTAAGCTTCTGCCTCTTGACGCATACTTTCTACTTCTGCAGGACTTAACCCTCCTGTATTAGAAATTGTGATGTTTTGATGTTTTCCCGTTCCTTTATCTTCTGCTGTAACTTGCAAGATCCCGTTAACATCAATTTCAAAGCTAACTTCAATTTGAGGAATACCTCTGGGTGCAACAGGAATACCATCTAATAAAAATTTACCTAAACTCTTATTATCTTTTGCCATGGCTCGTTCTCCTTGGAGAACGTGAATTTCTACTGATGTTTGTCCATCGGTAGCAGTGGAAAAAATTTGGGATTTACTTGTGGGAACTGTGGTATTTTTTTCAATGATTTTTGTAAAAACTTCTCCTAAAGTTTCAATACCCAAAGATAAAGGAGTCACATCTAGTAATAGTAGGTCTTCTACTTCTCCTCCTAGGACACCTCCTTGAATAGCTGCTCCCAGAGCAACCGCTTCATCAGGATTGACGGAACGGTCAACTTGCATTTGTTTAAATACTGTTTGGATGGCTTTTTGAACCGCAGGAATACGAGTCGAACCCCCCACTAAAATTAGACGCTCAATTTCATCAGGATTCAGGTCTGCATCTTTGAGAGATTGTTTTACAGGTTCTAAAGTTTGATCGATGAGGTGTCGCGCTAACTCTTCAAATTTAGCGCGGGTTAGCTCCATTTCTAAGTGTTTTGGACCAGTTTCGTCGGCTGTAATGAAAGGCAGATTAATTGAAGTGGTAGGAGCGGTAGAAAGTTCTATTTTGGCTTTTTCTGCTGCTTCCCGAAGTCTTTGCAGAGCCATCTTATCGTTCCTCAGATCAATCTGCTCTTGATCATAAAAAGCTTTGATCATCCAGCGCACAATAACATTATCAAAATCATCGCCACCAAGATGATTATTTCCCGATGTTGCTTTTACTTCAAATACTCCATTTCCTAATTGAAGAATCGAAACATCAAAAGTTCCTCCACCTAAATCAAAAACTAAAATATTTTGCTCTCGATCTAGCTTGTCTAAGCCATAGGCTAAGGCAGCAGCAGTGGGTTCGTTAATAATGCGTAATACTTCTAATCCAGCTATAGTTCCAGCGTCTTTAGTTGCTTGTCTTTGGGCGTCTGTAAAATAGGCAGGAACCGTAATTACAACTTGAGTTACTGCTTCTCCTAAAAAGTTTTCCGCATCTGCTTTTAGTTTTTGTAAAACCATAGCGGAAATTTCTTGGGGGGTATATTGACGATTTTGAATCTGAACATCAACGGTATTGTCTCGACCCATCACGCATTGATAAGGAACTCGAGAACGTTCTTCTTCTGTTTCGTCCCAGCGACGACCAATAAAACGTTTGATGCTGTGAATCGTGTTGGGAGCATTAGTGACGGATTGGCGTTTTGCAAGTTGCCCTACAAGACGAGTATTGCCTTTAGCAAAAGCGACCATACTAGGGGTAGTGCGCCCTCCTTCTGAGTTAGCAATTACTACAGGAGTTCCCCCCTCTAATACAGAAACACAAATATTAGTAGTTCCTAAGTCAATACC
>JAAUYK010153925.1_pt1 | contig 10007 bp, 12 predicted proteins | sample 7278021 | NCBI WGS metagenome assembly JAAUYK01 (sample SAMN14350223, study PRJNA611818) | marine sediment metagenome | isolation source: surface marine sediment (1.8m) | place: French Polynesia: Moorea | collected 2018-08
ACAATACAGTGTATTGTATACCCGCATAGTGGTAGGTATGCACTTGTTGCTTGGGAGATGCTGACCTGACGCCAGCTAGGATGCCAATAAGACGTATGCGCTATTGCTTTGTGCGGAGTTGGTATAGATAGGCCTCCTCAATTTTGAACCTCCCGTCGGCGAGACTAAAGCGAATTAACACTTAGAAAAGTTCCTCATGGTGATCGGTGGAAGCGGCCACTACGCCGATGTCGAGTTGGTCTCCGTGGACGACGGGGTGCCCGTTCCCCAGGGTCTCAGCGTGGCCAATCTACCCGACGGCGGCAGGGCGGAGGCGGCTGGCGGGCCCCTGTTGCCAGGTTCATATTTAATTGCACATTTTCAGGTGATTGCGATATAGTCTCATCTCCCTTCTCGTACGTACTAGGCGGGAGGCCGTTTCTGTGCGGCGGCTACGCGCCGGATGCCGAGCGCGACCACGACGAATGCTTTGAGTACAGCTTCGCATTGAACGCCTGGCTTCCTGCCGGCGTCTTGCCCCAGGGAAACGTCTCGGACTGCGGATACGCGTGGGACGAGAATTGGGGGCTGGTCATCACCGGCGGGAGGGACGAGGCTGGTCGATTAGACGACGCAGTTGCATCGCGGTATAATCAAAGATTTTCTAGTTTCTACGTATTAGGAAGACTACATATTAATTGAATGTACTCGTACGTAGGGACGACGGGAATTACTTCGACGAACTGGCCCGACTTCCTGTGCCTGTTGAGAATGCCTGCTTGGTGGTCGTGAACGAGACAACACTCTTTTTCGCCGGCGGTTCCAACGGAACGTACCAGGCGAGCGCCTACCTGTACAGCTCGGTTAGCAAGACCTGGAGCTACATCGGAGAGATGCCGGGCGGCGCCAGAGCTTTCTCTGCCTGCGGCCTAGTTTCAGGCAGAGCTGGACACCGAGTGGTGGTCGCTGGAGGGCAAGACTACGCCAATGGAGACTACTTACCGGTAAAGGAGGTCGACATCTACGACCTCGAGACGGGATCATGGAGAAGTTCGGGTAAACGAAAAAAATTGTTAGGTCACTCGAATTGCCCATATTGTGTGTACGTATTTAACAAATTCTCTTGTCGCATTGCTTCAAACTCATCGCCCGTTTCAGACAATGCGCTCGCGTTTCCCATGTACGGAATGGCGAGCGTCCCCTACGGCGACTCCTTCTTCATCGTCGGGGGCCACAGCGAGAGCGGATCCCTTGCCACCGTGTTCCATTTCGATCCGGAAACCGAAGTGTTTCAGCTTGTAGAGCACGCCGCGTTGCAGAATTCTCGGCAGCGATGCGTGGCAATGTTTGTCGACGCGCAAGCGTTTCCAGAATGGGAGTAAGCTTTTCCCGCGCGCGCTTTCGGTATTGGGTTTTCCCCCACCCCCACCACCCGGAACTACCACCACCCTCCAACCCTCCCAACCCAATCCCTCCAGCCCGCGAATTCCCTCCCCATTGGCCCTGGACCCACACCTCCACTGACCTCTCTAACAATGAGCCAGGAGACCCCCAGGCAGCCAATAATAACTTTTCCAGCTGAAACCGTGGAGGGCTGTCAATAAGAGCTGGCAATAAGAGAAGCCAGTGACGTAGCTAGGTTATGTGCAATTCTTAATTGATCGAACAATGTTTTTGGTTCAGTGTCGAACAAGATTTACCCTCATTTGCTTGAGTCTGTGTTAAGAAATCCCAATCTATGGAAAAATGCCAGAACGAAATACAAAGCTGTAGCACTACGTACTGTATTCTGCCCTTAATTAAGCGGATGAACTAATCAGTAATCCGTAATCACTATTCATTACTAGCAATGGAGCGGATCATATTACAGCATCGCAGTTACACACACAGTAACTTCTCATGATTACAGACTGCGTCATTTGCGCAACGTTATGTGAAGGCAGCGATAAAGCGGAGGTTACAAATTCACATCTGCCGCGTACGCGTACGGACAAACGCAGCTGTCGCCGGGCGTGAATAAGTGCGCGACGGAATTCACTGGACTGCCCCAACGATCGAACGATATGGAAGAGAAACCGAGAGAGTTCGCCACGATTACCGACGCCATCGTCGCCAAGAGCATTGCCTACGCTGCCGGGGTTCACGTCAGTGATGTGCAATTGATCAGCTTTGAGGAGAGCGAGGGCTCCGTACTCGGTACGGACAACTTCACGGCCAAAGTGTCGGCGATCGCGGCGAAGGCGGACGTCAATGGATCCGCCGTGGAATTCGACTTCATGGCCAAGAGCGCCGAAGTGGGAGAATTCAAGGTAATCAGTAAAAAAAACCATCTCTCTATTTATCCAAGCACATTTGTCTGTTCAAAAGGTCTCCGACTTGGAAGTGGACTTCTACACGGAGATCCTTCCCGTCCTCAAGACGTACGATCCAGACCTGAGCGTTCCCAACTTCCACTACGCAAGCAAGCTCGACGGCGTGGTAGTCATGGAGAATCTCAAGAAGGCTGATTATGTCCCGGCAATGAAAATCAAGGGTACGGAAAGGGAAAACAGTTGTCTTATCAACTATGACCGATCATACCGTAAACAGACCTCAGCCGTGACCAAGTCCTCATCACCCTCGCACTCCTCGCCCGCTTCCACGCCGCAACCTACCACTTCTTCCGGAAGAAGTTCAGCGGCGACGCCTCCAAGTTGGAGATTGCGTACCCGGGCATCAGTCGGTCGTGCTGGCTGAGGTCGGACCTGACTACTGATGTCGAGGGGTGGATGGCCAGGATCCACGCGACGACTTGCAAAGTGCTAAAGGAGGACGAGGGCCACGAACAGAGCAACGAGATCCTCCAAAAGCTTGAGAAAATGGACGGCAAGGAGTTCACAGCTAGGGCGGTCCGCGACATGGCGGCCAAGGAGGGCGCCTTCAACGTCATCGCCCACAACGACGCATGGAAGAGCAACTTCATGTACAGGTAGGAATTGGAGTCGAAGCAGTTGTTTCACAGTACCTTTAATCGTCTTTAAAGGTCTTCCGAGTCGGTCCAACTCCTTGACTTTGTCGAGATCCGCGTGGCCAGCCCCACGTGGGACCTCCTCCACTTCCTCACCACCTCCGTCCTCCCGCCCGAGAACCTCAAGAAAGACGTCGACGAATTTTTGAGGCACTACCACAAGACGCTGGCCGACCGCCTCTCTTCCTACGGATACAATGACGTCTACCCGTTCGAGGCCCTGAAGACTGACTTCGAGAGCAAGTCAACGTTCGCCTTCTGCTTCAGCTTCATGCACAACGCCACGGGCCTCTCAGACTTTTTCGACGCCGACGACTGCGACGAGGCGGAGCTGGCGGAGTGGGAGAAGAAGGTGCTCACGGCCGAGGCGCGGGCGATCGTATTGCAATTAGCTCGTGATGCTTTTGACGCGGGTGACTTTGCGTAATGAAGAAGAAACAAAGACTGTGGTCTGTGGCATTTTAATTTTCATCATCCTTATTATACGTATGAGTTCAGAACTTCAGACTTAGGAAGTGAAGTTCAGTCAAAAAACCTACGTATATGTATGATTGTATGTACTATGTACTACTTCTCTAACTCCGCGACTAGACTACTCTTGACTTTCGAGAAGTACTAGAGAGGTCGACACTTGACAGATATTCGGAATTGTGGTATTTTGAAACCTCGTAACAGATAACGGATCACTTCAATAAGAGAATTTTAATACAGTGTAAGTAATGTAGTTTTTGGGAGTGCACTGTTCCTGGCGGTACTGCAATGCCAGGCCAATGCGTGATGAAACCAGAGCAAGCTCCGGGAATCACCCCCTTTCAAAAATAGAGTTAATATCGTAGAGTGCACATGGCCCTCGTATCAGATATTAAGCTGATAAGAACAGATACTACACTTTGATCTTAGCCAAAAGGCCGAGAAGCGATGACGAAAGCAAAACATCGCCGGCGAGTCACGGAACCGGCCGACCAAAACAGAATTGAATAAAACGCACAAAAGAAAAGAATGTCCCTATAGCTGTTGGTGAAGTAATTTACTGTTGGTTTTTCCGCCTACTTTACGGACAATAATATAACGCATCTAATGAATTATAGAAATCAAAGAATATAATTAAAACTGGGCCTTAAAGCGCGAATTTCCTCATAAAACACCTTTCTATCAGGCTAGCTGGCGAGCGGCGAAACGTTTATTGTAGTACAAGAACCCGACTTCCCGAATCAAGTTTTACTGTAAAACAAATCCATTATCACCGTTTAGTCAGAATTAGCCCTGTAACTGTTAGGAGACTACAGCCCAACATTTGGTCGCTCGTCTGTAAATCCTACTTCAGTGTACTAGGTACTAGTGTCGTCACTTTTATACGTATCTTTGTTCACGCGCTCGTCCCGTGCTATTGCACAACGTTGTGTGCGATCTTGATGCTGTATACTACAGCTGCTCTCCGGAAAGCTGCATAGTTCATTCGATCGAAATGGAGGGAGAAGAGAATAAGTTCGCCAAGATCACGAATGATATTATTGTCAAGAGCATTGCCGCTGCCTCTGGCGTCGCTGACAATAATATTCAACTGGTTGGACATGAGGAGAGTGAGGGTTCGGTCCACGGCGTGGAGAACTTCACGGGAAAGTTGACAGCGATCGCAGCGACGGCGAAGGTTGACGGCGCCGTCCGGGAGTTTTTCTTCATGGCGAAGTGCGTCCAAATGGAAGAGTTTCATGTAGGAACCGAATTTATACTTTTAGCGCCTTGATATCAATTACCGTGTTAAATAGGCTCTAGATAACGAAGTCGCCTTCTATGTCGACATTCGTCCCAAGCTCAGGGAATATGATCCCGAACTATGCATTCCAGTCTGTCATTATGCGTCAAACGGAGTCCTTGTAATGGAAAACCTAAAGAAAGTTGGATATGAACCACCTTCTAAAGGTAAGAAAATGGATAAGGCTTAATCGTATTGTCAGTTATATTTGCCTATAGATCTAAGCCAGGACCAGATCCTCATTGGTCTTGAGCTCCTTGCCCGCTTCCACGCTGCCACCTACCGCTACTTTCAACAGAGCTTCCAGGGAGACGTGTCCAATTTGGAGAGCGCATACCCAGGCACTACCCGGTCCACATGGCTTAGGCACGACCTCACCGATTACGTCCAGGGCTGGCTGATCAGATTCCACGCCATGGTCGTGAAAGTGCTTCGGAAACATTCAGAAAACAAGCAGATCCTTGAGAAGCTCGAAGCTATGGGCTCCGACGGCTTCACTGAGAGGGCTTTCAAAGACATGGCTGCGAAGGAGGGCAGCTTCAACACCATTGTCCACAACGATGCGGGCAAAGGCAACCTAATGTTTAGGTAAATCGAGCCAAATATTTTAAGCCACGGCTAATTCGCCTCAAAACAGGTCGTCGGAGTCCGCGCAGCTCGTCGACTTCGAGGACATCCGGCATGCGAGTCCCGCGTGGGACCTGCTCAAATTTTTGACCAGCGCCCTGGCGCCGCTTGAACGGAATGTTGACCCACTGCTAAAGCACTACCACACAACGCTCGTTGACCGCCTTACAGCGTTCGGATACGGCAGGGACATTTGCCCGATTGAAGCCTTAATGTCGGACTACTCGAGTCAGGCGACGTTCGCCTTCTTCCTGAACGTGAAGCGCTGCTTGCCCGGCGTCGATGAGATTCTCGACTGTGAGGAAGAGGCCGACTTAGTTGGCATTGAGAAGAAAGTGTTGGTTCCGGATGCAAGAGCGTCGATTGTCCGTCTAGCGAAGGAGGCAGAAGCCGCGAAAGCGTTTGAAATGCAGTGAATAACTGAATATCTATGGATGCCTTTCTAGTTTCCTCTAAGCGACTATTAATTGTTCGAATATGAAAGCTGCAGCCTGCAAGAAAGACCCTAGGCCTAGAGTACGTACTTATACTACTTATATATCTTATATATCATATTTTTGATGAGATTCTTAACGTAATCATACGAGAATCGAGAATGTCATTCCCAACCTAACTTCCACTAAATGTTACTTTCTTAACTTACTTAACTTATTGGTCGTCTCGTTTGGTCCCCGTTATGAGACCGTCAAATATGAAGCCAACTCACAGCCCTCGGCATAGGCGTGTGGCGAATGTTTTTAACCAGGCCGACCGACTAATATTGCTTCAGAAGTTTAGAAGACTAAACCGGTTACAAAACCTATTGAACAAATTGACGAGCGTAACTCGATACGATGTCTGTAGAAATGTCTGCGAAAAATTGCCCCCAATTGAGATTGCACAACCATGTAGCTCATGCCTATTTAGGCAACGCATTCGTCTTGTTTTTTCGCCTCGTGAATGGGGACGGACGGACGGACAATTTCGTGTTGCGACAAAGTCCCAGGGGGATTAATTTATCATGACCCATGTACGTACAGCAGCGAATTCCAGCGGAACTTCAAATTGCAAATACGTAATCTATCATACCGTAGTTAAGAAATTAAAAGGGTACACTTCAATTTCGCAATACGTACAAACTCCTATAATTCGAATTCGACTTTTTGGTATGAAGTCGATGTTTAGCCCACGTAATCGGTTCGGCCTTAATCATTTAGGAGGCCGTGGGTACCATATTGCGGTAGTAACGCCCAATGTACTAGCCGGCAAAAAATACGTACACGCAACGGGCGGCTCACGCAACTGTAAAGCAGTAGGTGCTCGAATCGGCTTCGGGTATGGGGAGCTTCTATGGCGTTGCGTTGGCCTTACTCATTCTTTTGAATGTGTCGTCGGGAGGATTCGCGGCCGAGCTTCCAACGGGTAAGAAAAGGAAGGCGCTATGAAGATTGGAATATTTTAGTATAATTTTACGTTGTTTGCGGTTAGCGCTCGATTCTGGCCTTTAGTTCCTTATGTCTTTCAGCAGCCCGCCTTACTCAATGGGAATTTGAGTTGAAGACAGTATATGTAGACTACTGGTGATTTTTTAAAGCTGCTCGTTGTTAAATTGGCTATTAAACCTGCAGGCATCTTCGTTTTCTAGTGTGTTTTAACTTTAAGCACGATTTACATATGTCATGAGTAATGTCAGTGAGTTAAATGCGACTGTATGCAGATTGCCTCGACTATGTTCACGTTCTGGAGGACATTCCCGAGGAGTACAAGGCCAGCCAGCCGGACACGAAGAACGCCACGGAGGCGGCCACCATTCTCGTCCTCTACCGCATAGAGCAGCTCAGATACGTCAACGAAGACAGGTACGACGGTCTTCTGTAGTATAGTGTAGTAGAGCTTCCTTTCTTTTGATCCGTTCAAAGGTCTGAGATATCGCTGCACATGTACCTCACCTTCATGTGGAACGACACCAGGCTGAAGAGGTGAGTTTGTGAGAGCGAAGTTTCGCCTTTAAACGGTTCACTTATGCAGCATGGATAACTGCGTGGGCGAGTTGGAGGGAGAGGCCAAGGCCAAGATCTGGCGGCCCGACCCCTACGTGTTCAACGCGCCGTCGTTCAAGGTGCTGGAGCTGATCAGGGGCCGAACGGAGACCACAAGGTGTGGATTTTATCATCTTAATTACTTCAATTGCGTACTTTGAGCACTCTTATTTAAAGGCGGTTCATCGACGGCTCCATCGAGTGGTGGCTGGAGGTGTTCTACAGCGTGCAGTGCAAGTTCGACTTCTCCATGTACCCATTTGACAGCCAGGTAATAGTCGGAATTTCGGGTACCCAACTATAAACATCAGAGTGGCCTGGGATGGGAAGTATAGTTGGCCAATGGAGAGGGAATTCCCTCGGATTGTGTTGGGAGGGTTTAAACATGGCGGTAGTTCTGGATTGTTGGAGATTCAGAGAAAGCAAGTGAATTCCCTCCGCAGTGGCTAACGTGAAAAGCCTAAACCTTCAGAGAATTCCCAAAAGGTGTTAAAACATTTCTTCCTTCCAGATCTGCCGGTTTCGTCTCACGAGCACGGCGTTCACCGATAGCATTCTGCGGTTCAAGACCCACGAGCTGCAGGACATGTCTGCGAGCATACAGCAGGCACGCATAACAACGTTTGCGATAATTATGTAGACTCATTATAGCGCGGCTTTCTTTCTACCAGGATGTTGGTTTTGAGATTGCCTACGAGAACGCCACCCGGCCGGAGGACCTGTTGTTCGTCCCCGACCCCACCAACAACGCGTCCGGCAGGTTCTCCATCAGCGGCTTCAACGTACTCCTAAAGAGGCCCATTCACATCAGGTTTGAGAAATATAATTGCTTCATTTTAAGTTTTCCCACTCAAAATCTTACAGCATGGTGAATACGTTCTTCCCCACGCTGCTCATCGTCATGGCCTCCTTCGTCAGGAAAGTAATTCTCATTGGCAATACAGTTATTATTTACGAATTGAACTAAGTTAACTTGCCTTAAAACCACGTAAATAGTAGGAGTAAATATTTCTAAAATCCAGCTTTTGGATCCCGCCCGACTCCGTACCTGGCCGGATGGGCCTCCTCGTCACCAGCTACCTGGTCCTTACGAACATGGGCAACGCCGGCAAGACGTTCAAGACGCAGGTGTTCACCGCGAGCGACCTCTGGATCTACGCGTGCAAGCTGACCGTCATCGCCGCCATCTTCGAGTACGGCTACATCCTGAGGATGAGAAAGTCCTCCAGGGCCAAGGTGGGCAACAAGAAGGAGGTGGCGGCCATGGAGAAGGCATGCCACAAGATCGACCGCGTGGCGTTCGTGATCTTCGCCGTCGCATACGCCGTCTTTATCGCCGGCTATGTCATTTTCTGCGTCACGAGGAGGAGCAAGGACATCAGATAGATACAACACTCTATTTGTATTTATCCGTAATAAGCACTATAGTTATCTTAAATACTCGTAATTAATAAACTACCAAGTTGGAAGGCAAATCGTAATTCTTCTTGCTTCCCGATGTAGATAGCTTCTTTAAGGAATAGCCAACGTGGCATACGAGTCAGCCAGTGCCCGTCGGATCCAGCGCCTATAATTGTTACAAAAGAATGGTTGATAAGGGATAAATCTGGCATAAATATCAGAGACTCACCTGTAGAAAGGGACGCTGGCGTAGCTGCTGACGAAGACCCGGTTCGGTTCGGGGTTCGTGTCCGAGTTTTCGCCGCCGCAAGGATTCGTCAGCCCGCTCGAGACGAGGCCGCAAAGTTGGCGCTCGCCGTCAGAAGTCTGGCAGAGGAGCGCTGAGCCAGAATCGCCCTAAAAAGAGTTTAGTTCTTTAAGCACGGCCTTAGTTTTCAAGACTGTCATACTCACTATGCAGGTGTCGGACTCGAATCCCATGGCGCAGATGTTGCCCCAGCCCTTCGCATAGCCGGCCTCCTGGTGCATCTCGACGCAGTGGCTGTGGCTAGTCAATTGCAAGACGTCTGTCTCTTTGAGGCCGTCGGGGCGATCGAGGGCCGAGTTGACGGCGCCCAGGCCGATGGCGACGGCCAGGGTGCCATCGCCGAAAACGACGTCCTCGTCGGGCAGGGAAATCGGACCCGTCCGCCTGTGGAGGAAGAATTAAGTAAATAAAATTCTCTTGGAATGTAACAAAGGCTCTACTGACCCGTCGAACTGAATCTCCCTCACTAGTGTCAGGAGGCAAATGTCATGGTTCAGGTCTCCGTAGACGAACTCGGCGTGCTTGTTGACGCTTCCCACGTGGATTCGGGGCTCCGCGGACACGTCGGCGTAGTTGGTGCTGGCGGTGAGCACGTAGTAGTAGGGTTCGTCATTGGCCGCCTCGCAGCAGTGTCCGGCAGTGAGGACATGCAGCTGGAAAAGGAATAGACTTTAAAATAATCGGCCAATTGGAGCCATTGAAAACTTACCCTATCTATGATCACCCCTCCGCAATCAGCGTCAGGGGCGCTGACAAACACCTTAAAATGAATGGGCCAAAATTAATATTTGGTTTATTCTTAAGAATAATTATTTCATTCTTACGTGGTATGGATGTGCGTAGGGCGATGATACCCTGCCTCCGAAGATTGCATTGGCACTGAAACAAGTAGAAAGAGATTTTTTTAATTGGGCT
>JAAUYK010039112.1_pt1 | contig 10006 bp, 9 predicted proteins | sample 7278021 | NCBI WGS metagenome assembly JAAUYK01 (sample SAMN14350223, study PRJNA611818) | marine sediment metagenome | isolation source: surface marine sediment (1.8m) | place: French Polynesia: Moorea | collected 2018-08
CCTCGGCACCAACAATGATAAGGGATTAGCCAACTGTGGCTAATCCTGTTTATTTTTCAGCTTGAAATTCAATCCCGAATGGGAACCCTTTGGTTCATCTGGTACCATCCAGCCATGTGTGTGCGTCCCAAGATTTCAATCTTCACCATCCTTAGCTTCTTTTCGGGTGACTGAATCTTTCCGTTTTTCATCTTTCTTGAAGCCGCCGACAACCCAATAAATTGATCTCACTAAGCCAAAGGGTATAATAAAGCAAATGCCAAGCCCTGCGAAAAGAACGATCCATTGTTCTTTAGCAATATTAGAAAGCCCGTCGGAAACAATTAGAATGAGAATAAGCCAAACAAATGCTCCTAAGCCTCCCCAAAAAATAGACCGTCTTCGAACTCCTACGGATTTCTTTTTCATTAGCAACATCCATGTTAAAATGTGGTTCCAGTAAGAATTTTTTATGCTTTGGCAGCCATAGAATCGATGATCTCTTTAAAACGATATGGTTCGATCAAGGATAAAGAAAACACTGGCTGCTCGACCAGCCTATCAGAAGAATAAAAATGAACAAGGCTACCAAACGTTTCATCGCCGGCCTCCCTTGGTCAAGCCTGTTCGCAATTATCGTTACCCCAAAGCCAAACAATAAGTCAATAATGCAGCCGAATTCAAATACCGTATGCAATTCAAATATTGTATAATTTAGACGGATTAACCTGGATTTGGTGATAATTGCAGTTCTGTCATGAATTATGCCGAAAGAGGCTGGTGGGCGCATGCATACCGATGAAATGTTCAGCGTTTTTGCATATGAATGTCATCCGGGTCGTTGATGGGGTCTATATTTTGGTACAATGCTTTAACAGGCAGTGCCGTTTGACAGCCAACAGCCAATTATCTATATACTGAATCGTCAATTCGTATCCGCAACAGGGGGAGATTATTGAAATGCCATTGACGCCATTAAGTGCAATATCACCGGTTGACGGACGTTACCATAAGGCCACGGCGGCCTTGTCAGGCTATTTTTCCGAAGCGGCATTGATCAAATACCGCGTGCGGGTAGAAATCGAATACTTCATTGCCCTGTGTGAACTGCCGCTGCCGGTGCTTGAGGGTATCGATTTGGCTGTATATGAAAAGCTTCGCAGCATCTACCAATCGTTTACATTGGAAGACGCCCAGAAAGTCAAAAATATCGAGAAGGTCACCAATCACGATGTCAAAGCGGTGGAGTATTTCATCAAGGAAAAGTTTGAAGAGCTTGATCTGGAGGCATTCAAGGAGTTTATCCATTTTGGACTCACATCCCAGGATATCAACAACACCGCGGTACCCTTGTCTCTGAAAGAAGCCTGGCAGGCAGTGATGCAACCGGCTTTCGAAAAAGTCATGAAAGACTTGGAGGCCAAATCACGCCAGTGGAAGAAAGTGGCCATGCTGGCACGCACTCACGGTCAGCCGGCGTCACCCACAAGCCTGGGGAAGGAACTTTTTGTTTTTGTGGACCGATTTCAGCAACAGCAGACGGCGCTGCAAGCTGTACCGTTTGCCGCTAAATTTGGCAGTGCCACCGGCAACTTCAATGCCCATCATGTGGCTTATCCTGATATCGACTGGGTGGCCTTTGCCGACCGGCTGGTAAACGATGTGCTTGGCCTGCACCGCTCAAGGGTCACCACTCAGATCGAGCACTATGATCATTTGGCGGCCTTTTTAGACGGCATCAAACGGATCAATACGATTTTACTCGATCTTTGCCGGGATCTGTGGACCTATATTTCCATGGACTATTTCAAACAAGAAATCAAAAAAGGCGAGATTGGCTCCTCCACCATGCCCCATAAGGTCAATCCGATTGACTTTGAAAATGCTGAAGGCAACCTGGGGGTTGCCAACACCATCCTTGAACACCTGGCCGCCAAGCTGCCCATCTCGCGGCTGCAGCGTGATCTAACCGACTCCACCGTAACTCGCAATATCGGCGTTCCGCTAGGCCATACCCTGATTGCGTTAAAATCGATCCAAAGAGGCCTGGGAAAACTGCTTCTCAACCAGGAAGCCATTCAGGATGACTTGCAATCCAATTGGGCGGTGGTGGCTGAAGGCATCCAAACGGTTCTGCGGCGCGAAGGGTATCCTAAACCATATGAAGCCCTTCTGGAATTGACCCGGACCCATGCAGCCATTGATCAGGCTGCCATTGCTGATTTTATTAGCAAACTGGATGTGTCTAAAAAGGTCAAAGAAGAGTTGCTGGCCATTACCCCGGAAACCTATACTGGCATTCACGAATTTTAGTCATCCGCAGAAACGTTTTTTGGCCGCGCCGTACCGATATTGTGGTGGTGCTCTACCCGTGTCTTCAGAGACCCGTACCGGTTTTTTATAAAGAGGTTTTGCTGTCTGATGCCGCAACTGCATATTGAAGAATACACCCGCGTTCTTGCTGGTAAAGAAGTCTTTATTGCCTGCCGAGAGGGTATTTTACGGGATCACTTTCAGGCTATTATTGCTGATATCAAGTTTCTCAAACGCCAAGGGATTGCCACAGCGCTCTTTCACAATATGAGCAACCGGTTTGCCAACCAGCAGCATTTCAAAGAGCTGGCTACCAGGCTACCGATGACCAAAATTGTGCGGGTGCCCTCAGATAAGGATTTCTATCAGTTTGTTTTAGATTATAGTGACGCGGTTTTTAAACTGATTTTTCTTGAAAGAAAGTACCTGATTGATCCGGAGGGGAACAAGATCAACGCGGTTACCACCCGGCGGATCAGACAATCTTTGGGTGATTTTCGCAACGCAATTGCCAACACCAATTTCAGAGATGTTTTGGAGCGTATCTGCCAGAAAATCGAAGATGCGCTCGTTGACCGCGTGCACATTCTGCCGGCGGGCAAGCATACCATCAAGCATGAGCTGTTTACGGTTGAGGGCGCGGGTACGCTGATTGCCAATAACTTTGTGGAAGATTTTCGGCAGGTGCAGACCGATGAGGAAGTCGCCATTGTCTGGAATATTTTAGAGATATACAAACGCCAGGGATATTTAAAACCGCGCACCCGCGCCTATGTCGATTCAAATCGCCATTCTTTTTATGTTACGGCTATTGACGGTATCATTGTGGGGTGTGTGGAAAAAAAAGACATCGATCCGGAAACAGTCGAACTGGGTGCATTGGCTATTTCCACCAAATTTCGCAACCAGCGGGTCGGTGTGCATACGGTCACTGCGTTTATCGATTTAATGGCATCGCAAGGCATTTATAAATTTATCTCGTTGACCAACAATCCTCTGCTGGAAAAGCTTTACAACCAGTTGGGCTTCGTGCAAGAAAGCCGATCCGAATACAATGATCGCCAGGCCCAATCACCGGATGTGAAAATGTTTTACAAGCATATCGAATAATTAACCCATCCTGATTCATTTAAAAAAGATCATCCCACACATTTCTTTTTTGCCTACCTTCATGCCAATTATGACTCTGCGAAATGTTATCACGAGCTCGATGGGTGGTGTTGTCAGCTTTGAGCTTGCCGTAACCATCTGTTTATTAATCATATTTTATCATTTTAAGAAATTTATCAAATCAGCGAAACTTTTGGGGCCATCGTGGGTTTAACTGCATAAACACCTTTTCTGAGAAAGGAGCCTCCCATGATGAGAAAATTACTGTTGATGGCCTGCTTTGCGACCTTAACGACAACTTTTGCCTGGGCCCAGGAACAAGATCCACCGCCGTCCGACGAGGATCTCATATATCCCCAAGATAGAAAAGAGATGCGCGAGGATCGACGCGAATTACGCCACGATCGACGTGAGATCCGAGGAGATCTTCGTGAGTTACGCAACGACCGCCGGGAACTGCGTCAGGATTGGCGCGAAGGTGATCGCCGTGAATTTCGCCGCGATTTAAGAGACTACCGCCAGGATCGCCGTGATTTGCGCGGAGACGTGCGTGATTACCGGCGGGATCGGCGAGATTTCGCGCGTGATCATCAGGATTGGCGACAGGTTCGCAGAAACCGGTGGCGCGAATATGTCAAAAATAACCCTGAATACCGTGATGATTGGCGGAATTTACGCCAGGATCGGCGTGAGATCCGGGGAGATCTTCGTGAGTTACGCCATGACCGCCGGGAACTGCGTCAGGATTGGCGCGAAGGTGATCGCCGTGAGTTTCGACGTGATTTAAGAGATTATCGCCAGGATCGCCGTGATTTGAAAGGCGATGTTCGTGATTATCGAAGGGATAAACGCGATTTCAAACGTCAGGTTCGCCAGGATCATCGGAACGGCCCCAGAAGGGATCACGGCTATAAATCGCAGCGAATGCGAACCAGTTCATCCCATCAGTCCCGTTCCAGCTTGCGCCAGGGCCATCGATCAGGCAATCATTCACGTGACGCCCAACGTGGGGGGCGTGGAAATGGCCATGGCCGTCGCGGAAGTCGCTAGGTCTGTCGGTCTTGGTGTTAAAGAGGTGCTCTACGGGGCACCTCTTTTGGCATTGCCATCTGTTTGAAGGTAAGCATTATTGCCATTCAATTCCTGACACCACCTTTATACCGGCTGTTTGCATTTGATGAATGGCTGATTCGACAGCGGATAATCCGCCATACATGGCCGAGGATTTAAAATTACGGGCGCGCGCCCCGCATAGCCTGAGGTCAACCACTACTTGGAGCTGATTGTCTATAAAATGCGCCTGGCTCTCCATGGCCGAGACCCGTATGCAACTGTTAAGGGTGCAGCCCCCCATGATCAAAAACCGCTTGCCTCTGTCGATGCCTTTGTTGACCCATTGTCTGAAGCCGTTTAACGGCGGAAACAGGACGCTGTTTCCAGGTTTGATAAAGTAAAGCTGGGAGGGATCGATGATGTTTGCCAGTTGATGCTCCCATTGGTAGCTCTCAGGCGGAAATGGACAGCGGGTAAACATGATATCCATCCGGCGATAAAACTGCTTTAAGAATGCGGCACAGCTATTAAAGGCCAGTTGAATCGGTGCGACATCTGATTCGGCCTGCGCCCCGATGGACTGCATCCAAGCCCCCTGGGTAAAGGATCTTTGGGGATCAATGATCAGGGCCATGGCTTTGTCCGGGATAATCTGAACGGTACCTAAATCCTGCAGTAAACGTTGGTACTGATTGGCCGTATCCGTTCCGGCAGTTTGCCTAAACGATTTCAACCCATTTCCTAACCTATTTTTTTCCAAGGTCAATGTGGATTGAGAATGAGAGTGTTGTGTGTTAGCCGGCTCCAGCGCTTGCTGAGATCGGTTTTTTGTAAGCGCTCTAATGAAGTGCGGCGATTGGCGCAGGACTTTGCCATACGGACCTAAAGGATCGTTCATGATTTGGCGCAATATCGTGCCAAACTGATTTCGGGTAATCGGCTGATACAGGCTGTAAAGATCCAGCACCGCAAAAAGGGGTGCCTCGTGCCAGTGCCACGCCAGTCTTTTGGCGGCTTTATGCAGCTCGGCCCTCGACAGATGACCGTCGTGATTTAAATCGAGTATGTCAAAAAGAGTATCAGGGGTCATTCGTAATCATATGAAAGGCGTGGAGATCTTTTTGTTTTTGCATATCATGTTTGTGAAAATTGCCATCCCATGTTTGATTGGCCAAGTTTTAATGATGAAATAAAGGGTGCCGGCAAAATGATTGACATACCGGTTTTGGTGCGCATAGTTTAGAAAAAATAAAGCGGACGCGCAATCAGCAATTTACCAGATGATTTTTCTGGGAAGGAAGAATAATACAATGAAGCATATCATATGGTTAGCCGGTATCATATCGATTGTATTGGCTGGCACGTCAGCAACAGCATTTGATTTTACGAAAGGCGTGCACGGCATGCCCTGGGCCAGCAGCATTTCGCAGTATGGTCATTTAACCAAAATTCATGAGACTGACCATGCTGCTTACTACGTCAATTCTAATATGCTGTATCAAGTATCCAATCAGCCAGTACCGGATGTTATATACGGCTTTCATCAGCAGCAGTTTTTTGCTGTTTTTATCAAGATGCGCTCACCGGATCAATTTTACCAAACCAAACAGCGTTTCACGGCCAAATTGGGCCAGCCGAAAATAACCTCCAACGCGGCCACCAAAGAGAGTGTTTATCGCTGGAAAGCTGGTGATGCCAAAATAAAATTGAAAATGAATGACACCACTAAAGCCATTAAACTGGCCATCTACCATATCCCCCTTTCCAATAAAGTTAATCAGGCACGGATGGAGCAACAATCTTTCGATATGCTTGATACAATGCCTTCCAAACCGAGCAAAGCTACACCATCAGCGCCGCTGTTTAAATAATTGGGCATATTCCGAATAGATTTGAATTTGAGAAAACAGTGGTGCCGGGATGGGTGCCATTTGCTTAAATATCCCGAATGATAGGACCTAGCGGTGGGATTTGATTTTCTTTGTCTCAGTTTAATCCCATCACCCAGCGTATGAGATATGCCAGCACAAAAACAGAGCCGAGCCCCCCACACCATAATGAAATGAACCACAGCCACTGGCGCTGTTTTTTAGTAATGGGCTTCATGGGAAGCTTTTCCTCTGAAAATATAATAACAGTAGCCGGTGTAGGCGAGGATCATCGGCAGCAAAATGACTGTACCAACCAGCAAAAGCGACTGTGATTCAGGGGCTGCGGCGGCTTGGTTAAATGTGATTTTAAACGGCACAATATAGGGCCACATGCTGATAGCGATGCCAATATAGCCGGTTAGAAAAACACCGAAGCTCATCAAAAAGGGGCGAACTTCCCGATTGCTGTGAATATCGCGCCAGATGGCGATCAGCAACAGCAAGCTAGCTGTAGGAATCGGCACAAGATAAAATAAATTGGGCAATGTGAACCATCGCGTTCGGATTTGCTCATTCATGATCGGCATACTGATACTAACAATTGCCAGAAAAATGGCCACGTAAAGAACTGTATAGGAGGCACTTTTTCGTGCCCAATTCTGGGTTTCCCCATCGGTTTTCATTATCAACCAGGTGGAACCCAACAGGCCATATCCAAAGACCACAGCTATTCCGGTCATGACGCTGTATGCATTGAGCCAGTCGAAAGCGCCGCCGGCAAATCTGCGGCCCTCGACTTCAATGCCCTGAACAATGGCACCGATAATCATACCTTGCATAAAGGCCGTTACCAGCGAGCCGAAGTGAAATGCGTAATCCCATATTTTGACATGGTTTCTGGTAGCTTTAAAACGGAACTCAAAGGCCACACCGCGAAAAATAAGACCCAGCAGCATGACAATCACGGGGATATATAGCGCCGGCATCATTACGGAGTAGGCCAGGGGAAATGCTGCAAACAAACCGCCGCCACCTAAAATAAGCCAGGTTTCATTGCCGTCCCAGAACGGGGCGATAGAATTCATCATGCGATCGCGGCATTTATCCGAGGGGGCAAATGGAAAAAGCACACCAACGCCCAGGTCAAAACCGTCCAGCAGAATATAAAGAAAAACCGCCGTGAAAATGAGGGCGTACCAAATCATGGGAAGATTTACGATGTTTTCCAAACTAAACATTTTGTTTTCCCCCTTCACCGGCAAGATCCGTAACAATCGGCGGCTTTCCGATACCGTGGTCACCATAGGCGGTCTCTAAGCTTTCCGGGCCTTTGCCGATCAACTTCAATATGTAGTAGATTCCGGCACCAAATACAAAAGCATAGACAATCACAAAAGCCGTCAACGATATGGCGATGGATGTTCCCAGAACAGGGGAAGTGGCATCGGCGGTCCGCAGCAAGCCGTAAACGATCCAAGGCTGGCGGCCGACCTCGGTAACAAACCACCCGGCCAGCACGGCAATAAAGCCCGACGGCGTCAGGGCCATGCACCAATATTGAAACCAACTGGTATCAAACAAGCGTTTCTTGAAATGCAGGATAAGGGCGATCACCCCGGTGGCAATCATCAACAAGCCGATACCCACCATGATCCGAAATGACCAGAACACGACCGCCACTGGAGGGCGCTCGTCTTTGGGCCACTCTTTAAGTCCTTTGACCTCACCGTCAAACGAGTGGGTCAGGATGAAACTGGACAGTTTGGGTATCTTGATGGCATATTTGGTTGTTTCCGCTTCCTGGTCCGGCCAGCCAAATAGTATCAATGGCGCACCGCGTTGGGTTTCCCAGAGCCCTTCCATGGCCGCCACCTTGGCGGGCTGGTGCTCAAGAGTGTTGAGCCCATGCAGATCACCGTAAAGCAACTGTAAGGGGGCTACGAATATGGCCATAATCATGGCCATTCCAAGCATCACCCGCGCATGGGAAATATGCCGTTTGCGCCATAAATAATAGGCCCCGACGCCTGCAACCGTGAATGCCGTTGTTAGGTAGGCAGCGGTGACCATGTGCACGAATCTAAATGGGAAAGATGGATTAAAGATCACTGCCAGCCAGCTGGTAGGATACAACAAACCGTCTTGACCGATGCGAAATCCCTGGGGTGTTTGCATCCAGCTGTTGGCCGACAGAATCCAGAAGGCCGAAATCAGGGTACCGACGGCCACAATCACCGTTGATGCAAAATGCATTTTAGGACTGACACGGTTCCAGCCAAACAGCATAATACCGAGAAAAGAAGCCTCCAGAAAGAAAGCGGTGAGTACTTCATAGCCGAGTAAGGGGCCTAAAACGTTGCCACCTACGTCTGAAAAACCCGACCAGTTGGTGCCAAACTGAAATGACAGCACCACACCGGAGACCACACCCATACCGAATGTCACAGCAAATATCTTGACCCACATGCGATAGACTTCGGCATAGATTTGTTTGCCGGTTTTTAACCAGCGCCACTCGAGAACGGCCAACCAACTGGCCAAACCGATGGTAAACGCCGGAAAAATGATATGAAATGAAACTGTAAATGCAAATTGGATGCGAGCGAGTAGAACAGGATCTAAACTGGAAAGCATGGCATAACCTTTTTGACGGGGATTTTTGTAGTTTTATGACGGGAAATTGGGAGTACGTTGAGCAACCAAATCTAAATGATAAGCTATGCTCTTGGGTTGTCAAGCTTTGGAGATCTAAATGGGGTTAGATGTTTTGGTGCGGTTTCGATGCTTTGCGTATTCGGAAATGTGATCTGTTATTCAAGAAGCTCAACCTCTAATTAACGCTAGTTTTTGGTGCCAGCATTCTAATAGACTTCCTTATCTTTCCGTTTTTGTTTTGGATAATTTAACCATTCGGGTACCGGTTTGGGAAACCACCGTTTGCCATAAATGAAGTTATCCATTTGGGGAAATACTCTTTGGGCTATTGGCGAACGGGCCACAATCCTGCGAATAAACTGATGCAATGGCGTGTTGGGTCGGCTAAAGGGGCACACGGCCATACAGATGCAGCAGTCAGTGCCGACTTTAGCCCAATACTCAAAACAGGTTTCTGCATTAATTTTCCATTTCTCAGCGCCGTTAAAAACAATCTTAGCGTTATGTCGAATCGACTTCGAGGGGCATGATTCCGCACATTTTCTACATCTTTGGCAAAACGCATCAACACCCAGAGAAAGGGGCTTGTCCACTTCAAGCGGCATATCTGTCAGTACCGCAAATATTCGAACACGTGCACCAAATTTGGGCGCGATGAGATAACCATGACGGCCCACCTCGCCAAGACCGGCATCCACGGCCAGGGGTGGCAGCACCAGGTCGTACCGACGTGTGTTTTGAGCAATCCCGGTATAGCCCATCTGGGCAAACCAGTTTGCCAGCAGGGTGCTAATATAAGCCCCACGGGCATACAGGTGAATACTCTCGGTAACGGTAGGGGTATGAGGGGCTGAGCCGACATGAATCTGATCCATTTCGGTTAAGAATACCACTGCATAAGGCGGCAGATTCTCAATGGGCTTACCCCAATCATCCCAATTATCATAGTGAATTTCACCCCGGTGGGAATAGGCCCAGTTTTGATTAACTTTGCAGATTCCAACCAAGTCGGCGCCTACGTGCAG
>JAAUYK010165505.1_pt1 | contig 10006 bp, 6 predicted proteins | sample 7278021 | NCBI WGS metagenome assembly JAAUYK01 (sample SAMN14350223, study PRJNA611818) | marine sediment metagenome | isolation source: surface marine sediment (1.8m) | place: French Polynesia: Moorea | collected 2018-08
ATGCAATCGACCCACCCCGGCAACACAACGCGTGCACCCTCCAGTTGTTTCCAGCGGCGATCGAGAATTGGAAAAAAAGTCCGGCACCATGCTGTTCCAACCCCTCGCCAAGCCAGAACAAAACGTAAGCTTTATAATCGTTTTCAAACCGTGCCACTGCATATAATGATTTTTTCAAAATCCGTCCGTCCGTCCGTTCTTCGTCTCGTGTGTAATCGGATAGCAACCGTCGTCGTCGTCTCTCTCCCGTACGTCGTCAATTTCACACGTGTGGAGTTCGGTCCATGGAAGGAGCCGGCTGAAAAAATATGTAGCTGCAGCCCGCTTTTGCAACAGCTAGCCACCTCCGTTTCGCAGCTAGTCTAGCTCAGACAGACACACAATGGTCGCCCGGAGCAGAATTTTAAACAATATCTCGTGCAGAGAGGCCGTGCTGTAAAATGTCCGTCTAGCTAGCTGACCGCCTGCTTGGGTAATGGGGTGCTAAGGAGAGCCCACGAAGATTTGTCGATTTGGGCTCTGGCTGCACTAGTTTCGGAAAATGTAAGCAGGTCACTGGCGTCTAGTCAAAACTTGAACTGCTGCAAGTACAGGCACAGTGTTTCTGGAAGATTGTTCGAAACCTGATTTAACTTAGTCCTACCTGGAAATATCCTCCAAAATCCGTCGTAAAAGAGTAGCGGCCCACTTGAGGCTAATGCAAAGACAAATTTGCCAAAGGCAAGAGCGAAGTGAACTGGCTCCTCTCGCATTAACCTAGGCTGAAAGTCTGGACAAATAGTGGCATTAAACATCTCCTCCCTCTCGTTACCGAAGCCAAAGAGTTATCGCCGGATCTTGATTGCGCAGCTGTATCGATCCGCCACAGCTAGGCAGCCTCCCTTATTTGCATGGATTTAATTGCCCGGTTAATGGTCGCCTGGCTGTGGCTGGAATGGATTAATTTCTAGTCAGGGTGCCAGTCAGCACCCTCATTGCAAATGCAAACTCGTTTCTTTTGGCCTTCCTAAATGAAATGGCGCACCTAAATTAGCCCTTTCCCTCCCCCGGCAGTTGCGTCACACTAATCTATTCCGCGGAGCAAACCTGGCGGGCTCATGATCGCCGGTCGTCCGGCCGTTCAAACTGTCCTGGAGCACTTCAGGGTGACCATGAAGTTAAAGACGGACAACTACTCAACGACCGTGGCCATGGCTCAATCCAACGGAATATTATTAATGATTCGCCCACCTCCGATCAGCCAGGCGTCACCGCTGTGCGCGCGGGTCAATTAGCGTCTGCCGTCCCTCCCCTTTCGTTCCTCCTCCTGCCCTCAGCTCCTCTTTTCCATCAACTACCCCGGCCACGCCCTCCCTTGATCCTTCCCTCCCTCAGATCGGCGACAGTGGGGACAGGTAAATTGCTGCTGGAGACCAAATGTCCATCTGTCAGGGGATAGCTGCTGCTGGAGCGTCGGACGGAGCGTCGTCGCAACCCGATCACAGCTAGTAGCGTGTTTAGGAGGGATCATAGTGTAGAGGATTGTATTAGTTTCAGCGCTTATTATAAGCTCATCTCTACAGCTTTCAGCCAGAAAAGTTATTATTTTCAGCCTCAAGGTCTGTCGACTCAACATTAGAGAGGTCAGGGGAGGGGAGGTTCTAGGGCCAATGGGGAGGGAATTCATGGGCTGGAGGGATTGGGTTGAGAGGGTTGGAGGGTGGTGGTAGTCCCGGGTGGGTGGGAGTGGCGGAAAACCCAATACCGGCTGAAAATAATAACTTTGTAGGCTGCAAAGCTGTAGTCAATATGATAGAGCAGAAAATAATACGAGCTATTGTAGAGGGCATACTGGAAGAAGAAACAAGCTTGTGGTCATGCGATACTGAATATAATATGAAGATGTCCTTTCTACAGCATATGCATGAAGTCAGGCCCTCAAAAGTATCATGGTTTTCCATTAACGTAGCCCATAGTGTACCTTCGATCTGTTCTGCTCTAGCTCTGAGGTGGTCAACGAGACAGGTAAAAGGGTTTGGTCAAATGGATCGGGCAGACGACGAAATAAAATGGTTGCAGCCAGAGAGGGGGTTGCTAAATGCGGAGCAAGTTGAAAATACCTTCCAACCGTAAAAGTCCGTCTCGCTGACCGTTGGCGCCCCGCGATGATAATCTTTTTTTCGAGCAACCTGTTGTCGGTCCTTGACACCGCAGGCTGGCTGTGCCAGGGCCAGCCAGGGCCAGCTAGCTGTTGGTTATTGGCGACCGGCCGGCAGCGGCGGCAGCAGCAGTAAGAGCTGTAGGAATTCGAATGTCCGTCCAGCTCTCCCCAACCCAACGAGAACTGGGTATTTGTTTTCCAAGATCATGGCTCGCTCTGGGCAGGGTTGACAGACTGACATTATGTAATCTGATAACTGCGGGCCCACGTACGTACTTTGATAATTGAAGTTGTATAGGTCACTAACAGAAAAAAATGGTGAGCTGCATGAGGTCTTCCGAGATTTCCTAGTAGATCCACCCGTGGCTGGCGTAATGATGAAATTATTTTGTTTTCTTGAGCGAGCTAGCTCGCGATCTCCAGCTTGGCCGATTCTCTCCCTAGCTCGTAATGTAAATTCCTCGCTCGTTGCCTCGTTATCAACTTCTGAGAATCATGACGAGACTGGCTGCTCCAGCTAAGGGCGTTCAGCCGCTCGTTCGCTCCCCAAGTGACGCGTCCAGTTTGCATAGAAAAGGCAAGCCGGGTGGTCCTCTCTTCTATCCATGAATTGCCGCGGTCGTTACCAAAAATGCAAATGTCAACCAGGGAAGAAGATTGGGCAGTGATGTTCGTTTTTCTCGGCACGCAAGAGCTTCTTTCAGTCTTTCGTACGTTATGTTCCCTTTGTTGGACAGGTTTACACAACTCATGTCGGAAGGCAAAGTGCTCCGGGCAGATTTTACAAGAGCGCGCTCATTGTAAGGCAGTATCCCTAAATCGTTTGGCGAGCACGTGTCGCTGTCGCTTTCTATTGTCTTAGCCTGCATTATGACCCAGTTAACAATAACAGAATCTTCTCTCTGTCACGAAAAGCTCCTCGGGTGCAATATAATCATTGGTGTAAAATGGACGAGCTCGCTAGCTAGGCGATTTCGACGGCCGAAGTCGTAAACTTTTCACTCCATTTGCGGGCATTTCAATGAATGTTTCTATAGCACCTTGGCGTGAGATTGTGAAAACATTGTCCTACTCTCCCCTTTCCTTCCATCTCCGGTCGGTGATTTTATGATTGCGATTGATCGCCTCGGACGGAGCCTCAGCATGCAATAATCATTCGAGCGAGCGGGCGAAAAACCAGATGGAAAATCGATCGGTTGGTCTGCCGGCCGACCTCGAAATTGCAATTTCGTATACGCGTGGTCGACGAATGCGACAATCGTGGTTATATCGCATAAGTGACTTTCCTTGGTCTGGATATTGTTACACAAGAATAATCAGGCTGGCTTGGGCATCTAAAAAAACTCCCGAGAAAAGCACCGTGTAATTTCATGCTCGGGTGGCCGGAGGCGGCGCCGTTGACAAATTTGTGGTCTACTCTTACGCATGCATCGAGGCCGGCCGGGGGTAATCCGTCATTCGGAGAACCAAAAATCGTGCCGATATTTTATCGCCCGCGGCCCTAACGATGCCTTGATTCATTATCACTGCGGCGGCATTTCGACCGACAACACGTACGTGCGAGCCTTCTTCACAGCTCGATCCGATCGTGTCTCTCTTTCTCTCTTCTCGTGACTATCGCATCAACCGGCGGCGGCGGCATCCACACTGACTTGAAGAAGAAGCTAGCGGCTAACGTGCCGACCTACGGTTATGGTGTCGCCCCGGGCATCGAGCGAGTATCGAAAGCGAGGCATCCGATATAAAAGCTTGGAGAGAAGGCCGATCGAACTGTTTGCTCTACCTTTTTGTTGCCTCTATGCATGCTAACGAGCTCTCTCTCCCTCTCTCTTCTTCGTTTATGGCTTCGTCTCTTCTTCTTCTTTCCGAGCCTGTCTGTCGGCATCTCCTCTCCTCCTCGTCCGTCCAAGAATTATGGCCGCACTCATTGACTTAATGACGTACAGCCAGACCAGAGATGTGAGTGCGTAAGGCCGGACAGCAGGGTTGCGAAAGTAAATACGTATACCTATGCCCATGACTTTCTATAGTAGTATAGTCCAGTGAGTGCTGTAAGTTATGCTATGAATTACAATTTAGGTATATGGTCAAATCAAGTTTGTATCCCTGACTCAGTGGGAAAGTTTTGAGCTGCGTTTGTAGAAGAGAAACATGCCCGAGACACGAAAGGCGGCCGATCGATCGGTTTCAAATTGAGGAAAAGAGAAAACAAGACGAGAAGGAGGAGGAGGAAACGTTTAATTGCGACTAATTTGGGAAAAGCTTGTGGGCGGTGCGGCGCGGCGCGGCGCAGCGACTGGAGGCTGGAGCTGGGTTTGGTTGGTTGGCGGTTTTTTGGGCAATTATTTCCGAAGCCAATTTGGAGGATAATGAGCCGAACAGGTCGGTTGGTCGCTTACCACAATATTTAAATACGTACATAAGCACCAAAGTAGAGAGAGCTCCAAAGCTCATTTGCATCGCAAAAATGGCGCTATCTTTTGCCTCGAGCAATCAGCAATTCTTGCGAAATACGTAGCTCATTAGCTTTTGCATATTCACCACCAATCAGGAACACGGAGTGGGAAAAGGCCGAGGCCTTGAAAACAGGAAAACCAACTTACTCTCGTCGTCGTGCATATTTGGCTCGCGGCCGGCTTGGCGTGCATTTCCAGTCCGACCGTAAGTGCGTCCTTCCTAGCTGCGCCTTTTGGCAATCCGCGAAGGCAAATAACCTGGCCAGCTTTCAATGACCAAAGTTAACACCAGATCCAATTCTCCCAAAAGCGACGTGACCGCATGTCGCTTTGAAAACGGCATGTGGCGTCACTACTCGCAAACAGCGACAGATGTGTTATTGCGGCGAGGAAGCGGTGAAAACTTCGTGATTTACGATCGTCCGCACTCGCGCTCTGTTTCCGAACGAACCATTTTCTCCTTCGCGCAATATGTCTCCGAGTTACAAATTGCTTCCTGTGGTGGCGACAACTATAGGCGCAAGTAGCTACCGGAAGCCAACGTTCATTGAAATCACCTGTTGCTTCTTAAACGTAGTTGGAGCGCATAAAAGAAGCTGGCTGAATGCCCATTAGGCGGCGGCGTGGTTGGAGGCATTAGCCGGAATTAATCCCTAATCCCGACTGAGAACGAGATGCCACTTTGAGCGAGTGGCGCGGCGCGGCGGTTGCTTCATGCATGCAGAGCCCGGCCGCGGCCGGTCGCATTCCAAAGGCAGAAGGCAAACACGTAGCATTGCTCGATTGGATGGGGAGAAAAAGACGGACGGACGCATCTTTCTTTCACTCTCTACTTTTTGCCTTTGCGTCCGGCCGGCCATCGCTCAAAAGGCAAACGAGAAGGTAACGAGCCGAAAGGGCTGGAGAGAGACGGGACCACTTTGAGAAATTTCAGGGCTGCTTGACTAGGATTTTAAGGTTTAAAGGTTTTATAGACGTTTTTACCTATGGAGCAACTACCACACTGATAGACGCTTTTCTAATCGAGGAATACTTTTCTTGCGGCGCCCCTGCCGAAAATTGCGTGACTGGAGGCTCCTTGGCAAAATGTCTTTTTGGCCGCCGCCACTGCTGGTACGTGACTGACTGACTGCGCAAACTCTCGTAAGTAGGTGTCTGGCTGCGGCCCATTAGGCGCCAGACGAAGACGGACGGACGAACGGAATGGATTGCTGGATGTACGTTAGCTCGGTTTCTTGGAACACTTATATATCGGGGAAAAGAGCTAGGACCGCAGTGATAACTGAAAAGTCATGCGTGGGTGCGCTATTTGTGCCGTTTATATTTCTACGTAACTGATCAAAATCAATCGAATCCCGTGAGTTAATAACCGTAGAGGAACTGCGTCTGCGAATTTAGATACTGCGGCGCGTAAACGGGCAGGATCCTCGGCCCTCCGATAGGCTCGCATGTGCGTCCTCCGAGCTCCGCGATGCAGGCCTTCAGACCCACGAGGTCGAGGTTTCCGCCCCTCTCCTCGAGGCACTCCAGCTCCTGTGACCTCTCGAAGTCGGCCAAGTAGCTGAACAGGTGGCACTGCTGGCGGCCATCCTGGATGCCCTGTCGGTACTCGGCCGCGGTCAGAACGCCGTCGCGGTTCGGGTCGGACAGCTTGAAGTAGCCCAGGGCCTCGTACTCGGGAACGGTACTATAAAAGGTAGATAAGCATGTCTGAATCACTTCTTTCCTTAAGTATCGGTTTCCCGTCCGGGGCCTGATGTACACATACTGTACTATGCGCGAATGGTCACTTACCCTTTTGCCAGAGTCTGGAGGAACTCCTCAATAGTGACGATTCCGTCTCCGTTGGCATCTGTCACCTTCAGCGTCTCACTGACCGGCCTCTCCGGCCACGAACACTTCCTCTGGTAGACCTCCTTGTAATCGCCGAGCTCCTTGCGAGTGACGATCCCGTCGCCGTCGGCGTCAATCAACCGGAACCAAATGGGAATCTGTTCAGGCTCGATGTGGCTGCATATAAGGATATATTTTAAGCTTTTATAGTGTTGGCTACTTAAATTACTGTCTTACACGTAACCCATCGACGTGGCCACGACGGATAGCAGTAGGACGATCTGCAGCTTCATGGTTGCTGGCTGGGTGAGAAGTGCGAGCTTCTGGACATTCGCAACTTGTTTTATGCTTGGGTATTTCCAAAGATGTTGCGTAATCGACCCAGACGAGCTTTCTCAACTGGCTTTCTGACCTAGCTGGCTTGGTCGAGATGACCTGCGTACACGAGCACGGGCGCTCTGCGAGGTGAATACTCGTTCGAGAAGATGCCGTCTTTGAAGCGGCATCGAAACTACACGTATGTGTCAACGAGCCGGCGGGCGAGCGCGAACGTACTACACATAAGCATAACTCCTGTCGTCAAGGGCGTTTGGTCGATCGGACGCATCACAATTTTCCGCATTCCAGAGCATGGTAATCAAAAGACAGACAAATTAACTAAACGAAATTTATTTCAGGCCAATGTCGATGGTGTCATGAAAGATTATTTATAGTAGACATATGGCACTGCCTGTGGACAGTAGACGATCGGCTGGATGACGGGCGGCGGCGGCTGAGCCCGAATGTTGGCGCACCTCCTGCGGGCCGAATGCGGCCCGTCGGCTCCGATCTCCTCGAGGCAGCCCTCAAATTCGACGATGGTCAGACCCCTCGACTCGTCCGCCTCTGTGTACTCGTCGAGGCACTCGTGCTCGGCCTTCTTGGTCGGGTCGGTAAGATGCCTGAGCATGTAGCAGAGGAGGCGGGCGTCCCAAACGCTGGCGCGCCACTCCTTAAAGGACAGGAGCCTGTTGTCGTCCTTGTCGGCGCGCTGGAAGTAGCCAATGGCCTCTGTGTTGCCAGTAGCGTCACTAAAAGAATTTACTACAATGTACGCGTTTGTACATATACCTAATGTAAAAATTGCCCTTACGCAACACGGGAGGCAACAAAGAACTCTTGGAAGCTTAGGAGCCCGTCGCCGGATGTGTCAATTTGACGGAACCTGTCCTCGAGCGAGCTCTCCATGAAGAAGCACTGCTTTTGGAGTTGCCTCCGGCCAAAGTTGTAGAGCTCCTTCACGGTGACCACCCCGTTGTTGTCCTTGTCAATGCGCTTAAAGCCGTTGTCGATCACCTTCTGACCAACGAAGCTAAAAGGGATACGTACGTACATTTTGACCAAATGGACGCCAAACTGCATGGCTAAATAAAGCTATACTCATTCTTACACAGCCGTGGCCATTGACAGAGACGCGGAGAGCGCAAAGAGAACTGCAACTTTCATGGCGAACTTGTGCACGTCTTCGTCGTGATCAGGTCTACGACGGACTGAGAAGACCAACCGGGTCAGAAAACAGGAAGCCGAGTGAATTTGTAGGGTATGCAGTTGATATTGGTTTCCTCTAGGTATATGGGACTAATTGACTCTGACTAAGATGAAAAGTGCGTCAAATTTATATCATTTTTGCTGGTGAATGGGAACTCTGGCGCGTCTTCTTCTTTGCCTGACCCATTTATTTCATTTCTGGTTTTAGCTATATAGGTATCTAGTCCAGTTCGATTCTATCGCGCCAGTCGATCGTTGCCCGGTCAGTCAACGCAGTTGCAGGAGGAGACGTTTACGGACAGACAGACAGCTAGAATATGATATTATTATATTCTGCACAGCGCAATCACTTCATTATCTGAAGTATGTTACAAATGGTACAACTGGCTGTGCGCAGGCCATAATGGGCCTAATGATATTGCGCGGCTTCTGCTTCCTGCACTTGTTCGCCCCCAACTCCTCGAAGCAGGCGGCCAGAGCATTCAGATCGAGGATTCCCTGATTCTTGGCCACGCAGTCCAGGTCCAGGGCGCGCTGGGCGTGCGCCAGGTACTTGAACATTACGCAGTGGTGACGGGCGTCGTTGATGCCCTCCCTCCACTCCCTCTTGTCCAAAAAACCGTCGCCGTCGGTGTCCATGTGGTTGAAGTAACCCCTGGCCTCCGGGCGGGGAGTGTCAGTCGCAAAACTGAAAGAGAAACGCATATATTCAATTATGCGCTCGCGCACACGCACACGCACCTTCCGATGACTCTAACGAATTCCTGAAAGCCCATGCGACCGTCGTAGTTTCCGTCCGCCATCTGGAACGTCTGCTTCTGCGGGTTCTTCACAAACTTGCACTCCTTCTTGTAGACCTTCTCGTACGCGTCCAGCTCGGCGAGGGTGATCTTGCCATTGCCGTTGCGGTCCATCCGTCGGAACCACCTTTCAATCTGGTCAGGATCGATGCGGCTGAAAAATGTAGTGCATGATTTCGCTTTGCTTCTGCACGTGTACGAGACTGGACTCACGTGGCATCCACTACGACGGCGACGATGAAGAAGCCGGCGATGATGGCGACTTTCATTGTTCCGACTTTCTGTGCGTCTTTCCCGACCGACGACCCGGCTTCAAGTGTAACCAAGTCACAGTGCAGTGTCTTCTCTATCGCCCGGAGAGACCTGTTTGGGGACGCGTCCCTCGTAAGTTTAGCTAGTCGTTAGACCGGTAAGGGGCGCTGACCGTCTCGATCGTGGCCGGCCAGGAAATCGCAGTCACCAAGTCGACTTTCAGTCTGGTATTAAATTAGACTCTGAATGGATATTCTATTACAGGGAGGGCACGCGCGGAGATTGAAGTGCGTTATAAAGTTTGGTACGTCGGGGCCCAAAGATTGCGCTAAACTTGCATCTTTTACCGAGGACGAAACAAAGTACGTACTTACTCACGGTGCCTGCAGCCTAGTGAAGTTTGATTAGAAATTCATTACTCTCCTCTATCTCTTAAATAGATATATAAGGCAGATGCCGCCTACAACCGGCAATCAACGGGAAATCTCCCTAATCTATATAACCAACCAAACCCTTTCGTTTCGTGCCGCCATCTGGTAACGTTGCACGCTTTGCACACGTTGTCAGCTTTAAGTTCTTTGAGAAAATACAATGTACATATACCCTCTTGGACGTACGTATACGTACATGTATACGTAAATTAATTAATGCAGCTCCTTCATGAGCATGTTTATAAAGCAGGAATTCTAAAGTTACCGCGTTTATGTACCCAAATTCATTGGCCAATAAACTGCTATCTGCTCGTCGTAGATCAGCTCTAAATTCGTAGACCGTCTGGCCGGCCATCCGGTCGGGGCCATTAAAAGCTGAGCTACTGGCTCCGGACAATAAATCGGCGACCGTCCGAGCAATAGGTGCAAGTGGAAGAAGAGCTGGACTCAGTAGAGGGATTAGTTCGCAGCAGCAGTGTAGCGCCAATGATCCTTGCCCAAGGACTTAAACAAATGAAGTGGTGTCGCCTTACCTCGATCCCAGTTCAAGAGCTCTCTCGCTCTCTC
>JAAUYK010158123.1_pt1 | contig 10004 bp, 6 predicted proteins | sample 7278021 | NCBI WGS metagenome assembly JAAUYK01 (sample SAMN14350223, study PRJNA611818) | marine sediment metagenome | isolation source: surface marine sediment (1.8m) | place: French Polynesia: Moorea | collected 2018-08
ATCGTAATGCAGGAATCTCCGTGGTAGCCTTGCTGATAAGCTCCTGTATCCACCTTCAACACATCCCCAGGGCGAATCACTTTCTTCGGACTGGGAATTCCATGAACCACCTCATTATTGAGGCAAACGCAAATCGAAGCGGGAAAGCCATAATAGCCCTTAAAGCTAGGAGTTGCTCCCATTTCCCGAATCCGCTTTTCTGCGTAAGCATCTAAATCAGCCGTAGTCATCCCCGGTTCGACCATTGCCGCGATTTCCTTGAGCACCGTCGCCACAATCTTTGCTGACTGGCGCATGATTTCTATTTCTCGCGGAGATTTAATTTCTATGCCGCGACGGCTTTTTTTCGGACGGGGAAGCCCAGTAGACTGGCTTTTTTTCTTGCGCTTAGATTGAGTTTCCCGAAAAAGTAAATTGGTGAGGATATTCATTTTAGTAAGGGATATTTGCGATTTTTTATTCCTGGTCCTAAATGAAGGCAAGTTGTAATGGTTAGTTTATTTTCTAATTTAATCACTAATTCATTTTCGGTAATGAAACGTTCATTAGTTGCTTTCAAACCTTCAAATTTAATGATTTTAGAGATCGAAAAAAAGGGAGTTAGATGGCATGTTATTAAAAACTCATTTTTACGGCTCAAGTTTAAGCTATTTGATGGGATAAAATCTAGTTTTTGCCAGGCTTGAGCGAGATGTCTTAGGGTGGATTTAGGGGCACATTTTGAGACTTATTAATACCATTGATTTTTCAGTTTGACGAATTTATTTAACCATTCATGTAAGTTAATTGATTAAATTAGATTGTATCATATTTGGGGATTGGGAGGGCTAGGATGGCTAAAAATCTTCCTCATTTAGGGGTTATTTCTCATGATTTGGATAATCTTGCCCAAAATTGGGTAAGTTTTTTGCTGCTGTCGTTAACCCCCAGGATTAGCTATGAGTAAGTGGTATAAGTTGGACTCAACAGAGGTATTGCAGCGGCTGGGCACTGATGCCACTTGCGGCTTAAACCAGGCGGAAGCCACCCGTCGCCTGGCGGAAAATGGTCCTAACGAGTTGATCGAGCAGAGTGTGGAGAGTCCCTGGCAGATTTTATGGCAGCAATTGACTGCCACAATGGTTCTGATTTTGATTGTTGCTGCGATTATTTCAGCTCTACTAGGTGATTTAAAGGATGCTACCGCTATCCTCGCCATCATTATTTTCAATGCCTTACTGGGGTTCAAACAAGAATATCAGGCACAACAATCCCTTGCCGCTCTCAAAAAGCTAGCGGTGCCCGCAGTCAGGGTTCGTCGAGACCGCACCGTAAAAGAAATCTCTGCCCGCGAGCTCGTCCCCGGTGACATTGTACTGCTGGAAGCCGGAAACCTAGTGCCAGCGGACTGCCGCATCCTGGAAAGTTCCAACCTGCGCATTCAGGAAGCCTCTCTCACTGGTGAATCAGATTCTACAGATAAAAACTCTCAGCCACTAGGAACAGCAGACATCCCTCTAGCTGACCGACACAATATGGCATACATGGGAACTATTGTTACCTATGGTCGCGGTCTGGCGGCAATCACTGAGACCGGGATGAACAGTGAGTTAGGTCAAGTCGCGACGGCGATTCAGACGGTGAAGCGAAAACCAACCCGACTACAGCAGCGTTTGGAGCAACTGGGACGGGGGTTGGCGATCGCCATCCTAGTTATCGTGATTGGGATCTTTTTCCTAGGCTTACTGCGAGGAGAGGATTGGAGGTTGATGTTCTTGACTGCCGTAAGCTTGGGAGTGGCGGCAGTGCCAGAAGGATTGCCAGCGGTGGTAACAATTGCCCTAGCCTTGGGGGCGCAGCGGATGCTCAAAAAGCGAGCCCTAATCCGCAAGTTAGCCGCTGTCGAAACCTTGGGTTCGGTAACGGCGATCTGCTCTGATAAAACCGGAACGCTCACCGAGAATCGCATGACCGTAACCTTTCTAGCCATAGCAGGTCATCGGCTCGATTTGACCGCACACCTGCGCCGTGCCAAGCTAGTGCTCGATGACAGTGGAGAACAATCCGCCCTGCTGAGGGAGCAGCCAGGGCTAGTCTTGCTCCTGACTGGCGCTGCTTTGTGCAGCGATGCCCTGTTGGAAACAGATCCAGAGGATCCGCAGCACTTCCGCGCCATCGGAGATCCAACTGAAGGTTCCCTAGTAGTAGCTGCTGCCCGCCTAGGACTTTGGAAAGTTAACTTAGAGCATACCTTGCCCCGCGTAGCCGAGGTGCCCTTCGATGGGGAGCGCAAGCGGATGACCACTGTTCACAAACTCCCCCTTGAGGGAGAAAGTGGGAAAAGGGAATTGGGGATTGGCGATTGGGAATTTGGGGATGCATCCTGGGTTGCCTTCACCAAGGGGGGTGTCGATAATCTACTAGAGGTTTCCACCCAGGTTTGGACGAACGGACACGCCGAACTGCTCAGCGATCGCTGGCGCGAAAAAATTTTGGCTCTCAACAACCAGCTAGCGCAAGAGGGGATGCGCGTTCTCGGTTTAGCCTTTCGACCCCTAGAGTCCCTACCGATTGACGAGCAGTGGAATAACCTAGAGCAAGACTTGGTCTTTGTCGGTGTTGCGGGCATAATTGATCCAGCGCGACCTGAAGTCAAAGATGCCGTGCTAACCTGCAAGGTGGCTGGCATCCGCCCCCTAATGATTACAGGAGATCACCCCCTCACTGCTCAACACATTGCCCAGGAACTGGGCATCGCCAGCAACGATCGAATTCTAACGGGTCAGGAGCTGGATCGACTCTCGGCTGAAGTCCTGACAGACCTGGTTGAGTCGGTATCTGTCTATGCTAGAGTTTCGCCCCAGCACAAGCTAGAGATCGTTCGGGCTTTGCAAAACCGAGGGCATATCGTCGCCATGACTGGTGACGGCGTGAACGACGCGCCAGCTTTGAAGAAAGCTGATATTGGGGTGGCAATGGGCATCACTGGTACTGATGTTGCCAAAGAGGCAGCCGATATGGTGCTGTTGGATGACAATTTCGCTACCATTGTTGCTGCGACCAAAGAAGGGCGAGTCATTTACGACAACATTCGCAAGTTCATCAAATACACCTTGACAGGTAACTGCGGCGAACTCTGGGTCATCCTGCTAGCTCCTTTTTTGGGAATGCCACTACCACTCCTACCATTGCAAATTCTCTGGATTAATCTTTTGGCAGATGGTATGCTGGCGCTATCTTTGAGCGTGGAACGAGCGGAACACAATGTCATGCGCCGCCCGCCCTACAAACCTAAGGAAAGTATCTTTGGTCGAGGGGTAGGTCGAGATATCCTTTGGATTGGACTTCTATTAGGCTTAGTATTGCTGGCTGTGACCTACGGATATTGGTCTACTGATCAGGCAAGCTGGCAGACGATGACATTCACCACCCTCGCTTTCTCCCGAATGGCAATGGCTCAGTCCATGCGCTCAGAGCGAGAATCTCTGCTTCGTATCGGAGTGCTGTCCAATAAGCCGCTGTTGGGAGCTGTACTCCTGACATTTGCTTTGCAATTGGCAGTGGTCTACGTTCCTTTCCTGGGGGAAATCTTCCAAACTACAGCCCTGTCAGCGGTCGATCTCGGTATTAGTTTGGTTTTGGGGACTGTTGCTTTCTGGGCGATGGAGTTTGAGAAGTTCCTGCTCCGGCAACGACGAAGGAGGGCATCTAACAGTCGCCAATAATCTCAACTAATCTATACTTATCTTATAAAATCTCGTAGTATGAACAAAAGATTTATATGGTAACTTAAAAGACAAGGGACAAATTCGGTTAAATTTACATAGCAAAAGAAAAAATCAACAATTGGCAATACTTCATGATCTTACCAAGAAGATTGTTGCACTAGCTCTAAAATATAGATGTCCAATTGTAATCGAAAAGCTAGATTTTTCTGCCAAAAAAGCGCAAATGAAAGAGCGCGGTAGAAGATACAGCAGGATGCTATCAAACTTCACTTATAGTAAGCTAATAGACTTTTTGATCCAGAAAAGTGAGGACGCTGGAATTGAGTTAATTCAAGTCAATCCAGCCTATAGCTCACTTATCGGATTGGTTAAATATATGCGGCTCTATGGATTGAGTTCTGATACTGCCGCAGCATTAGTCCTAGCAAGGCGTGCTATGAGACTATCAGAGCGCGTTCCTCTCCATAACGCCTATCCACTTTTGACGGGTGGAAAGCACGTATGGACTGCATGGAGCGCGCTTAATAAAAAACTGAATAAAAAATTGTGTCTCCCACGACATGATTATTTTAGCTTGTCTAACGGACAGTTGGAGGCCAGGCTACGAGATGAATTTTTAGCTTTAATTAAAAAGGTTAAATAGGTGTGAGCAACAAATACAGACAAGGAATCACTAATAAAGCAATCAGAGTGGAAGCAACCAATCCAAAACTGATCGCGCTGGCTAGAGGAAACCAAGTAGGATCGCTTAAAGCCAGGGGAATTAAGCCGACGATAGTGGTAATACTGGTAGTGAGAATGGGGCGTAACCTATCTGCTGCGCCTCTAGCTGCTGCATCTGTTACTGATAGACCTTTTTCTCGATGGGAGTTCATAGTTTCGATCATGACAATAGCATTATTAACTACAATGCCAGTCAGGGCAATCATGCCAATAACAGCAGGAAAAGAAATGGGAATTTGTAGAAGAAAGAAACCAAGGAATGTACCAATGAATGCAAAGGGAATTGTCAACATGATAATAAACGGTTGAGTAAAAGAGTTAAATTGAATCACCAATACAGAAAAAACGAGAAAAAGGGCAACTATTGCCATTTGACCTGCCGAAGCAAAAGTTTCTCCTTGAGTTTCTAATTCTCCAGCAAATTTATAGTCGTAACCTTGACCCCAGTGACCCTTCATTTCAAGTAATTTGGCTTCAAACTCAGCAACAATTTCCCCTACAGTACGACCTTTATTTTTTGCCAAAACAGTAACGGTGCGTTGGGCATTCTTATGGGTGATCGATAAAGGTGCATTACCAAATTCTGCTTCCAATAACTGACTACCAGAAATGATTTCTCCATTATCTCCCAAGAGGGGAATGCTTAACAATTCATCCCTTCGAGTGGGTCCACCAATTGCCCCATCACGGGAAGCCCACATAGTACTGAGGCGAATTTCTAAATCTTCTTCTCCACCACCAATGGGAAAATCACCAATATCGTTATCGGTCATCAGGTAACGCCCTTGAGTAGCAAGATCGTTATCGGACAAGCCGTAGAAATTTATTGCTTCTCGGCGAGGACGCAACTTAATATCTGGTCGTAATGCCCCCAGATCGTCTCGGACATCTATTGCCCCAGAAATTTGTCTCAGTGCCAATTGTACTTCTCCAGAAATACTGCGTAACTTGTCCATATCTGTACCCACCAATTCAATTTCGATGGGGTCGCCTCCTTCTCCTGTAGATTCAGCATTAACTACCAGCGATGCCCCTGGATACTGACGTAATGCAGTATTTAATTCTGACCGTAATCCGTCTACATATTCAAAAGAAAGCTTTGCCCTATCCTCTTCTGGGGTGAAGATAGCTGAAAAACCAACCAAATAATTACCATTGTCAGGTTTTATGCCACTTTCTTGGACTAGACTACTACGCCTGCCGACTAATTTGATTACGCTTTCTAGATAGTCTTTCCTCCGCAATAATTCTCCTATTTCATCCGCTACTTTTTGGGAACTATCGAGGGTAGTTGTGGGGGGTAATTCGATATTAATGCTTAACTTGCGTCCGTCGCCCTCAGCGAAGAGACTGGAAGGAACAGTTCCCACTAAAATAGTTGAAGTAATAAATAAAGCGATCGCGCCTAATGCCCAAATCTTAGCTGTGGTTTTGTTGCGGATCGTAGCTGATAAACTCCAATTACGGAATTGGTTAGAAGCCTTTTCCGTCAAGCGATCGATCTTACTTTTTTGACCTTTAGCTTTGATATTGCCCAACAAATAACGAGATAGGGGAATATCTACCAGTAAAGCGATCGCATAACTAAGTAAGAGACAAACAATGGCACTAATAGGAATGAGGCGCACAAATTTCCCCATTGTCCCGCTAATTGCCATTAAGGGGACTAAAGCAAGAATGGTAGTTAGTTGACCAGAAAAAGCTGGTACGGCATAGGTTCTAACTGTTTTTAAAGCAGCCTGATTAAAACTCAACCCTTCGACAAATATGCCGTCGTGCATTCCTTCCATCATCAGAATGAATACATCTACCAGTAACCCCAAGGCCAGAATCATCCCGATTTGCACCATTTTATTAAGGGTGAAACCGAATAAAAATAGTACCGCTAGCGTTCCCAAAAGGGTTAAAGGAATCGATAAACCAGCGATAATCGCTTCTCGCCAACTTAGGGCAAACAAGAGAATGATAAATACCCCTAAAACCCCTTGCCAAGCATTATTAAAAACATTGAACAAATCTTTGTTTATTTGTTCAGCATCAGTATTAATTATCTTATATTCCATCCCATAGGGCCAAATATTAGGATTTTGTTTTGCTGTCTCAATGGCTGCTAAAGAATCATCAATAACTTTAATCGTATCCGAACCTGGAACTTTAACCAGATCGACATTGATAACTGTTTGAAAATCTCCTTTTTCTGAACTTAAAAAAGCCCTATTTTTCTCTCTTTCTAAATCTCGCCTGACTTCTGCAACTTCTTGTAATTTTACTACTCGCCCTTCCGTCTCACCCCCTAAACGGGTTACGGGCAAGTTGCGTAAATCCTCTAAACTGCGAAATCTACCGTAATAGCGTAACTGTGTACCAATTTCGTCACTTTCAATTTGATCCCAAGGTAAATCTAGATTTCCCTTTTGAATGGCATCTGCTACCTGGGTTGTGGACACTCCCATAGTCCTCATGCGAGACGGGATAAGCTGAACGTGGATTACTTCTTCCCGATTACCACTCAAATCTACTTTGCGAACATTAGGGACAGTTTCTAAAATATCTTCTATATCTTCGGCTGCTTTACTCAATACAGCTAAATCGATATCCCCATATAATCCCACTGTTAATACAGGAGTATCTTGCGTAGATATCTGTTCTACCTTGGGTTCATCTGCATCACTAGCAATCTCTGGTTTGGCTTCATCTACTTCTGCCCTAACCAAAGCAATTGACTCTGCAATGGGTGCTTCTGCCTCAAACTCTACCTTAATTACCGACGAACCATCAAAAGAAGCACTACTTAAATCTTTTAATCCTTTGAGAGATTTTAATTCCTTCTCAATTTTGTCTGTAACTTGATTTTCAATGGTTTCAGGATCAGCACCACCCCAATTAGTTTGGATATTGGCGATCGCCACATTAATATCTGGATTGCCTTCTTTCACCATTGAAAGCGCACCCATTAACCCTCCCACAATCAGCAGCAGCGATAACAAAATGGCAAATACTGTCTGGAGAAAAAAGAAATTAGCAAAAGGTGATGCAATCTGTTGTTCAGGCGCATCATGCCCTTCCTTTGACTCGTTTGTTTCTGGGAAAGGTAATAGCTGACTCATAAGTTATTGCTCAATTGAGAAGACAGAAGAAGATTTTAAACATCTCATTGTACTAGAACTTTTTCAAAAATTAACAAACTTTATCTTTTGCCAACACTGCGAGCCATATTTATGTCTTAACTTTATTTGTCCTTCTGAGAGAGATAACCACCCACCAAAATAGCTATTAAGATTGCTGGATACAATTGCCCGATAAGAGCTTCTAGATTAGTAAGCATTTTAGCTAGAGGACTGACAGGAATAATGTCTCCATAACCAAGAGTAGTTAAAGTGGTAAAGCTAAAGTAAACAACATTACTATAGGATTCTTCTGCAATAATTGCTTGTGAAAAAGCCTTGCCATCAAGACTAGCAGTAATGCCATAAAGTAATGCCCAAACAAAACCAATTAATAAATAAACACAAATCCCACCGCGAATAGTGTCAAATGTTACTTGTTGAGATAATAAAATCTCTCGCAAAATTAGATGAGCTGCCATGCCCAAATAAAAGGCATAAACTACTTGAATCAGAAATAAAAAGTCTACTGTCCACGGCTCATACCATCCCACTCGACCGACAATTTCTAGTAGAAATGTAAGGACGGCAATACTGCTATACAGCCTGAAAAGTTTTGGGTTGAGAGAAAAAGTTTTGACAATAACAATGATAGCGTATAAAAAAATAAGAGAAAGAGCTAATTCGCCAATTTTACCGCCAAGAAAAGGGGAAAGTACAAAATTAGTCACTAAGATAATTAGTAGTTGAGTGTACTTGTTTTGAGATGGTGCATTGAGATTAAGAATAGGTTTCATCTCCTTGTAGCACTTAAGGAATAATTTCTACTGGTGCGCCATTTACTAGACGGTTTTTACCTCCTGTAACCAATTTTTCTCCTGGCTCTACTCCCTCAAGAATTTCTCGTTTGGCTAATCCTTCAATTCCCAGTTTAATCGCTCTTTGTTCCGCAATATCTTCAGCTTCATTGACTACAAAGACATAAGGCTGGCGATCGCGAAAGATAAAGGCATCAAACGGCGCAACAGTAGCACTTTCTTTCTCTTCTGTAGCTATCCAAGCGGAAACTTGTTCACCATCTTGAAGATTAGCAAATCCTTGATCAATGCGAATAGTAACTCGAATCGATCGCTCTCCAGGAGAAACTGAGGGACTGACAGAAAAAACCGTTCCTTTTGCACTAGCTAATTCTATTAAATCTTGACCTGTAATGCGCCCCGAATTAGCTTTAGAGCGATCGCGATCGAGAATAATCAAAGCTCTTTGTCCTGGTTTTACTCGCGCTCCCTGGAAAGCGGGTAATTCGACTATGACTTCAAACCGATTGGGATCGATCAAAATAATCGGCAGTCTTTCGATAATACTTTGGTAGTCTCCTGTTGCATTAACTATTTGTGGTGTCCAATATTCTCCTTCGCGGATATTAAGACGACTGATGATTCCATCAAAAGGGGCAATTAGTTCTGTATCTTCTATATCTACATTGCTTTGAGTCAATCTGGCATTAGCCGAATTAACTCCTGCTTCGGCGGTTTCTACCTGGGTTTTAGCGGCAGCTACTTGAGCTTGAGCCGAACGCACCTTGGCTGCTGCTGCATTCAACCCAGCTTGAGCATTATAATAATTTGTTTCTTTAACATCTACTTCTCTCTGTTGGATTACACCTTGTTCGCCTAATTCCCTGTAGCGTTTCCAGTCAGATTTAGCGAAAGCAGCATCAGTTTTAGCTTGTTGTAGTTCTGCCTTAGCTTGTGCCAATGATTCTTCTGCTTGTTTGAGGCTAGCAACGGCATTGATAACTTGATTTTTGGCTTCGATTTGCCCTGCTGCTGCTATTTTAATGTCTGCGTCATACTTACGGCGATCGACTCTGGCTAATAATTCTCCTTTCCTTACCCGATCTCCTTCTTTTAAACCTCGTCCATTAACTTGCTTGATGTAATCAATTGTTCCTGTAGCTTGGAAATTCAGATGTTTTTTAACTACTGCACTTACATTGCCATCCCCATAACTCCAAGCTTGTATGGGTTCTAAATTGACAGGGACAGTTCGCACTGTTAGTCTTGCTTGTTCAATATTTTCTGTTACCTCTTCTGAAGATTGTTGAGAATTAGAAACCAAACGCCAAAGTGTGATTCCTCCTACAAAGAGCGCGATCGCTCCTAATAACAATAGCCATTTGGGTTGATTGATGGTATTTGATTTAATTGATTTATAATTAACATCAGTCGAAATAACTGAATCAGATTCTAGTTTAATGTCCTTGTTTTTTTTAGTAGTCATAAAGTTAAAAAAACGCACTTAGGATGTTCTTACATTTAACAACAAAGAGCATATTACAGTCTGCTGTTTAACAGGTGAATCGATCTGGTGAACTAGGCGATCAAAACTAGCGCCAGATAAGCTTTTCCCTAGCCTAGTGGTATTGTTATTAGCTACTAATTTAGTATAATTTATTACGATGAAGATG
>JAAUYK010116587.1_pt1 | contig 10002 bp, 10 predicted proteins | sample 7278021 | NCBI WGS metagenome assembly JAAUYK01 (sample SAMN14350223, study PRJNA611818) | marine sediment metagenome | isolation source: surface marine sediment (1.8m) | place: French Polynesia: Moorea | collected 2018-08
ATGAAATTGAGTTTTGCGTTTTAATCTCCCTTCCTCCCCCTCTCTCCCTCCCTCCCTTCCACTCGTATCCTTTCCCCGCCACAGCTGTCGCTCTCTCGCTCTCCGCATCTTAATCCAACTACTCTCTCTCTCCAATGGTGATCTCCGCTCGTATTTTTCTCTCCTTATCTTGGAGGGGGAAAGATCAGAAGTCTGTCCGCCCGTCCGCCCACCCTTTGTCTGACTCATACCTCCGTCGGTATGTCATTGAAACTGAAGTTTGCATTACAAGAACGATCCGTTTGCCTACTCGAGTCCTTAATTAGATATTCCGGAAGCAGATCACCATGCTTTATGTAAAGACTAGTATAGGTACGGCGTCACGTAAAAGGTTTTTGATTGTCTAAAGTTTCCCTGTCGGCATTTCAGTCGGGTCTCTGGGGAGCTCCGCAGGCGGGCGGGATCTGTTTTCCTCGATTCGTCCATTTCCCGTCTGCGTTAGCTTGTCTCAAAACTTTATTCCTGGAAACTGAATTCGTTATTCCTATATTGACTCGCCTCGTCTACAAATTTGGTCTAATGTGTCCCTCGCCACGTTACTTGTAACCAAGCTTACGAAAATATTCTAACACATCCATATTTATAGAGAGGAAAATAGAATAATAGAGTTTTTCGTCGGAGAAGAAGAGTGGCATGTTCGGCTGCGATAAAAATAATCGGTTGTCTCTGGACATATTTCTTGCGTGGGCGATTCTGCAACCTGTCTCTCCTGTGGAGCTTGAGGTATTCCTCAGCGCTGCTATCTTGCAGAGGCGATAGCGAAGGTGCAGATTCGAAGAAGTGCCGGCCGGCCTGTAGGTTCCGATTTTAATTGGAGGTTGGATAGTGACCAGCATATAAACGAAAAGAAGCCCTGTTGAATAATTCAGATTTAAGCTGGTCTCTCGCGGCCACCCACAGCTGGGGAAATTCTGATAGCAAAATTTATAACCAACAGACCGGGTCTGCAACAAAGAGACCTCATCGATATTAACAAAAGAATTCATCTGCAACATAATAGCGCCTTATCTCTTGACCGACAGACCGCTGGCTGCCGCCATCGCTGCCGCCTCCATCAAGTATCAACCCATTACTCGCCGCTCACAGCTACCGAACGGACGGGAACGGTAATTGTGGAGCAAAATGCGCCAGAGATTGAATTCCTCTTCCGTGAACAGGCCAGTTTCTTGGTCAATGAATCGAACGAATACGCGCAAAGGCCTTTACTATACTAGACATTTTAAGCGGACTTAAATACGTATGTCTCGAGTTTGTCAAAAGTCGTCGTCTCATCAATCTGGCCTCTTTGTTCGCCACTTGCAATTTTTCGCTCCGAAGCAGCTCAGTCGAACGATCGACTAAATTGAATTCTCGCAACGCGCGGAGAAATAAAAGTTCAACGATGCGTATAAGAAAGTGTATTTTATTATTCGTAATGTATTATTCGACAGAGTTGGGATCAACAGAGAGATCAATCGTATCAACTTTAATGCTCGCTTACTGGCAGTGGCTACAGTATTACCGAACAAATGCTCCTCATGGGGAATGGGGTATTCTTGCCTTGGGACTAGACCAAGAGGAGGCAGGCAAAAACGTGCGTGGAGATCAACATTCTGCAATCCTTACAACCTATATTTTACTCGCGGTATGTATTACTACGTAATAAGTGTGTGTAGAGCTACAACGTAACCGAACTGAGATCACAAATTGAATAACGGAAGTAAGTGCCTATAAATAGCTTGCTTTCTTTTTACACTTGGGTGATATTTCTTATTCTCCGTTCCAGTGTGGCAGATCCACTCGTCGGCGCTGTGTCACCGGTCTCGTCCAGCTTGGGCTTGGGCAGCGTCGGCGGAGGCACCTTCCTCTCCGCCTCCTCGCCCCCCGCCGCCGTCGCCACGTCGAAACTCGTCTCCAAGTAGGTGTTGCTCGGAGAGTAGTCGGGAGGGACCGATGCGCCGGCCTCTGGTATGGCCTCGGCCTTGGCCGTCGTCGGCGTCTCCCTGTCGCTGAAGCTGACGTTGGACGACTCCGAGAGGCGCTCGTCCTTGCTCGACTGCGAGCTCTGGTCTTCGTGTTGCATCAGGCTCTGGTTCTGAGGTTGTTGCTGATGCTTCGGCTTCTTCAGAATCGACTTGGTCGGCGTGTTGGATGCAGAGCCGATCAGACGAGTCTGTTCAGACGCGGTGGCCATGACGCTGCCGCCGCCGCCGCCGCCGCCTACTCCCACCGCTCCGTCCAACATCGGGGGAGGGGAGATGGAAGGAACGCGATCGTCGCCGCTGGAATTGCTGCTGCTCCCCGACGCCGCCGGCGGGTTGCTGTTTCCGCTACCGTTGTTCTGGTAGAAGATCAGGTTTTGTCTGCACATGAGGGCGTTGTTGTTGTTCGCGGCGCCGCTGGAGGAGCCGGTCGTGTCGTAGCTGGAGACGCCGATCGGACTCTGCGGGGTGGAGTTAAGCATTCCGGCGCTGCCGCCGAACAGCGCGCGCTGGCTCTTCGGCACCGGACGCGCGTACATCGAGTTGGAGATCTGCTGCTGGGCGTACGTGGTCTGCGGCGAGAACGCCGTTCTGTAGGTCGGCAGCGTGTTGCCGAGAGGAAGCTGCGCGTTCACGTAGGGGTTGTTGTACTCGGTCCAACCGTAGGTGGAGGAGTCCAGGTTGCCGGGGGGCGCGTTTCCGTCCGTCGCGTAGCTGACCGCGTTGTTCTGAGAGCTCGAGTTGGTGAAGTCGCCCACATTTGAGCTCGTGAAGTCGCTGTAGGTCGAAAGGAAGCCGTTTGTCTCCTTGTTCAGCTCGTGTTCGTCGCAGACGGCGAAACCGGGGCTGGCGAAATCGGCGCCGTTCTTGGCAGTGTCCGCCCCACCGCCTGCCACAGTCGTGTTGGCGTTCACACCGATCGAGTTGCTGCTGAGGTCGGTCTGCGAGGAGCTCAGGTGCTTCTTCCTCCTGTAAGTGACGACGATCAGGAGGACGAGGACGACGCAGAATACGATGAAGGCGACGATGCCGACGACGATGTAGAGGAGAATCTTTCCTGGCCGGTCGGACGTGACGATGCGGTGGTCGGGGCCCTTGGAGAAGGAAGGCGACGAGGAGGAGTCACCTGCCCCGCCGAGGGTTGCCGCCGTCTCGGGGCTCGGCACGTAAGCCTGGCGCACGTTCGACGGCTCTCCCACGTTACCGTCCTTGTCGATGGCCACGAGCGCGTAGTAGACGCTCTTGTCGTAGTCCGCCGAGTGGACGGTCACCCGCTGGATCTCCCTCTCGCCCGCAGGACGCGACGCGCTGAAGCCGAACACGGGGATGGAGGAGTTCAGGTCCGAGTAGAACACGTCGGGGTTCGTCGAGCTGAAGAGTTGGTAGGATGTGACTTTTCCTGGAATAGGGTCATTAATTAATAGTTTGCGGCAGGCGGGCGCGGGCGGCGGGTGGGATCGAGGAGGGGCGGTAAGGCTCTCATGCAGCCATCTGTTGAGTCAGCCCGGCCGGCCGACGCGGCGGGGCTCACAATTGTGTAAATTATGCCTGAAGGCAATCCGGTTGCGGGCGACCTACCAGCTAGCTAGCAAACCATTAAGAAGATTGATGATGACTAAGCGGAACGCCGCTCGCAGTTTTCTCTACCAGGTCTGTCAGCTTCGGCTTTCCTCATTTCGTCAGACAGACAGACAGACAGACAGACAGGACAGAGTCAGTCAGCGGGCGGACATGCAAAGTGGTTGTTGCGGGAAAGAGTAATTAATCTCGTCTCCTCAAATTTCAACGTCGGTTACTCAAATGCTGCATCATGTGTACCTTGGTCAAAGTCCTCTCCAGGCGCCGTCCAGCTGAACTCGAGCTGCCTGGAGTCTGTAAGTACCTCGACGCCGAGGTCGAGAATGCGCGCCGGTGGCATCGCCGAGGAAGACGCCGAGTCTCCGGAGGCAGCCGATCGGACGATCTCAGGGATCCTGAACGAGTCGCCGCTCGTGATCCGCGTGAACGTGCCCAGCTTCTGGTTGCGGACGGAGAAACCGACGAGGCCGGAGTCCTTGCAGCAGGAGGAGCGGGCGAGCCCTGAAAGACAGACAGGAGACATTTGTTTCGTGAAAAAAAGAATCCCTCCTTGTTAGCCAGGATGACGCGTGACTTCGGCAGCTACACAACTTACCCTCTGTCCTAAGGAGGCTGAATGCCCTACCCTGGTTGTCCGTCACCCTGAGGCTGACCATGTAACGGCCCTCGCCGCCGCGAAAGTCGGTCAGGTAACGAGAGTAGATGCCGTCGTTGGCGCGCAAATCGGGATCTGAAACAGGAGGACGTAGTTCGGTGTTACATGAGGCGCTTTTGGCTTCAGCTAACCCTTCTTAAACGGGGTGACGGTGCGATCATACGCGGCGATATCCGTTGGTCGGTCGGTCGGGTGATTGACCGGACGTGGTTCGAAAACAAAAAGCTCATGGAAAATAATGACTGTCGGTCGGTCGGTCGGACGGTCTATCTTTCTCCCGCCGGTTGGGTCAATAATGAAAAGTACGTATATAAGCGGCTGATTGAATACACAAGAAGCGTGAAATGGATCGAGCGGCGCGGAGGGCAGTGACGGGGCGGGATTCTCCAAAGCGGCTAAACACGTTCAAGACGCAAGGGTAGCCATGGTACAAATACATACATATCAAAGAATTTCCTAGTTCTTTGATATGTCAATAAAACCGGGATCGAGGCCGGGAGCGTCGCCAAAAATGATTAAAGTCAGAACTGAATAGTGATAGTTATTGCCTACAATATGATATCGTGTACGTGCCCCGCGTGGAGGGAATTACAGGCGGGGAAAAAGTTCGTTACATTATGAAGACCTCATCTGGCTAGAGCATCCGTCCGCTTCGTCCGTCTCCATCCCTCTGCTCGCTCGCTCTCTCAGATTTTCAAGCAGTGGCAATAGCCATTGAGTTATTATGTGGTCGACGATTAGGAGGAGTCGCGTCGGAGGACGCTTGAGATAAGGACAAATAATTTGAGCCAATTGTGAGTGAAAGGAATTTGACGGAAATGACGTGATGTAATTTGCGTGAACGGAACGGACGTACTACTACGGACAGAGAATGGGCGGATTAAGCCTCTCTTTGTGTGGCATGGCCCCAGGCATTTGGAAGCCTCTCTTTTTCTCTCCCTACCGCCCCCCGGCTGCTAATTGAAACGAGAGAGACAGACAGACACAGAGCAGCTAGGCAGTTATTCGGACGGTTTGGCGCCTGGAATGCGTCTCCGGCCGTACGTACCTAGCTCACAGCCGCTGTTCACGAGAAGAAAAGAGAGAGAGAGAGAGGAGCGAGGATTGGAAACGAGCCATCACGGCGGCATTGACCTTTGGCGCAGATCCTCACGCGCACTCATTAGCAGCGTGCTAGTTTCATTACGGGCGACCTTCCTTCTCTCCTTTACTCTCCGCATGTACTAGTACGTAGTAGGCGTGAAACTCAAACTTACCACCGCTTCCGGTGTCAAGCAGATCGACTTCAATCGGTTGGGAGAGGTGCCCCGACTGGTTGAGCGCCCTCAGCGTCGCCGTCACCCTCGCGTCCATCACCGGCGACGAGTTCAGCTTGACCTCCGCGAACAGCCGGACCGGGTTCGAGGGGCTCACCTAGAAGGGAAGGAATGGAATTAAGTCGTTCCACGAACAGACGTCGATATGAAAATTGCTTCCTATGAACGAACGTTACGAGCGCCGGACGCACTTGCAAGTCTACGTATTACAAGTATTCAGGGAGGCTACTACATATCCACATAGCAACGTAGGTGTCACTTTAGCGCGTTCTTTCAATAGTTTTCTATTATCCCATCCCACTCGGCCGTTTGTCGGTCTCACCTTGATCGCGTGTTCGTCGACGTTTGTGAAGAAGTGGATGTCAATTTTGTCTTCGAGCGCCCTCCTCCCGTCTCCGCCTCCGCCTCCGACTCCGACTCCCCTCCTCGACTTGGACGTCACGCGAACCACGTGCATGTTACGGTGTTTCGGAGACGGCATCCGCTCCAGGGTATAGGTCCAGTTCATGCCGATATTTCGATCCTGCAGCAAAGGAACAAGGAAAAAGTTAGGTACCTGCATCCACCCAATTAGGTTTCATTGTTGCTTTCTCTCTTACGGATTCGCGGAAAACAAAAGGCCAATGATCGACAATGGCTCTTTGACTGCGCTTGCTTGCTCGCTCGCTTTACGAGATCGTATAGAGAGTACCTGTTCTCTCTGGGGGGAAATTGCCGCCGGCCCAATATGTGGGCCACGATACAAATTACTCAATCGCGTGAACAAAATTCCCAGTCGGTGCGGTTGGGCAGTCAGCCGAGATAGCGAGCAGTACTATAGAAGGACAGGACAGTGTTACTAGCTGGCATGGAAAGATTAAAACAGTTATGCACAATTAAGTGAATACTGCCGCATTCGACAAAGGCATATTAGCACTTTGATCGCAACACTGAACGAGCGTTCATTCTTTACCTGCGTACTCTCTCCCTCGCTAGCTCTTTCCCTGCTCGCTCGCTCCATCTTATTGTCCGCTCGACTAGCTCTCAATCATGATTCCCTCATAGTCCGATCGACCTTCCTTCCTTCCTTCCTTCCTTCCGAGGGATCCCAGTCGGCGGCGCAGCGGGGGCCCCCCGTTGGTTAATTACTACCCACTAACTCTGTTCTCGCCGCCATAGGCTAATCAAAGGGAGCCGGTAGAGCGAGCGAGTGAGCGCGCACAACCGAGAGGAAGGCTGGAAGGCTAAGGGATCTCGCTCGGCTAGAAACTGATTTTCAATTTCAATCAGGCGCTGATTGAGAGCTGTCAAACAACCTGCTACCCATTACACGGTCCGGCGATTGCCGCTATTAGACCCGCCTGGGCATAACCATCTCGACGATATAATGGCCGCTGCCCTTGTAAAACAAACTTTCTCTGCTTTTTTCGGCCAAAATTCTTTGATGAGGTTCGTTCATAATTTTTTCGTTAACGTTCGTACCTCTTGGAACGGCACTCTGTAGGCCTGTATGAGGTAGAAGTTAGCCTTGTCGTAGAGAATCTCTCTGTACTGCCTTCCTCTCCTGTCTTGCACTGTGACCGACTTGATGAAGCCGTGGTCCCGGTCCAGCGTGAAGATGTCGAAGTTGGTGTCGCGGCCGGCGTACTTGTCGATCACAAACGAGCCGGTCTCCTCCATCGCGCCGGGACTCGAGTGCGCGTCGAAGGACTTCTCGTGAATCTGTGAAGTTCAAGAAGAGAAAATTAATTCAAGTGCGTTGAAATCCCTTCGTTTATGGTATTTTACCAGGTAGGGTCCGTCTCCTTCCGTCCTGGCCTGAATCTCCCTGAAGGCGTCGACGAGAGAGACGTAGGTGGGCAGGCTGGCCTCCTCGCTCCCGTACGACGTCTCCGGCACGAAGAACGACTCCCCGCCGGTGAGGTGGGCGAGGCGCTCCAGGGACAGGCTGAGGTCGTCCTGAGGCTGCCTCGGGATCGACACCGAGAAGATCCTCAGGTGGTGCTTGGTCGCGAGGTCTGAGAGCTCCCGCTCGTCGCTGAGGCCGAGGCTGGTGGTCTTGCCCTGGCTGACGACGACCACGGTGCCGCCGATGCCGGCCCCGGCGTCGCTCAGCGCCTCCAGCGCCTTCATAACGCCGCAGCGCACGCAGCTCCCGTCCTTCGACGTCAGGCTGAACTTGTTCCTCACGTGCACGTTCACGCTCACCCTGTTCCTCCCGTCGCCCGACGGCACGACCGGATGCGCCACGTGCGCCGCGTCGTTGAACAGCACGAGGCCGAGGTGCGCCTCGCCGGGAAGGTCGTCGGCGATGAACTTCTGGACGGCGCGCATGATCAGGTCCCAGTGGTTGTCGACGTCCATCGCCTTCGAGTTCTCCAGGGCGATCACGTACTTCGGCGGACGAGCGCTGCTCACCGTGAATCGAAGCGGCGGCGGAGACTTCCTCTTCTTCTGCTTCCGTCTCTCGGCGCCTCTGGACGTCTGGAGGTCGGGGTGAGTTCCCACAACCTCGAGGACGGACTTGCCGTAGCAGAGCGAGTGCTGCAGCGAGCCGATGGTCGCAGGCGCGCCGCCGTTCGGGTCGTCAAAGACACCGTAGCGGTAACGAAGCCATTCATTCCTACACATGTATATACGTACGTTATGTTAGCATATCGCAAAGCCTTTTTTTCCTTCCTCTACTTGCCTGATTTCGTCACCGAGCTCCTTTCTCCTGATGGCGTCAACCTTGGCGACATCGTTCTCGCTCTCGCCGCCGTCGTCGTCTTGGGCGGCAGCTACGAACACGGTGCCGCTCTCGACAGAGGTAGATTGGTTCCTCCTGTCACCGAACGCCCTTCTCTCGTCTCCCGTATTATAGTCGAGCTTCAGCGCCGATCGGGGTAGGTAGATGAAATCTCCCGGCCGACCGCATCCCTGGCTCTGCTGCGTCCACGGCGAGTCGCTGTGGATAGGGTGGTCCGGCGATATGAAAATGTCGCCGTCCTGTCCAGACAGGAAGAAAAAGGAATTAATAACGCCGCGTCGACAATTTGTCCGCTATTGTTCGCTCTCGTGAGATTTTTTCCTCCCCAAAACGACACGTAATCTAATCTGTGTTTGATCCGTAGCTGGCCGTCGAGACCACCGAGTAATAGGATATCTGCTTTGCCAAAATGGGAAAAAAGATGCGATATAATCGAAATGATGATATTGACCGACTTCGTACAACCGGTAGCCGACTGTGACAGAGACTGATTTTGTCGAAGTACGCACTCACTGTACCATAACTCTGGATTTAGCCTCCGTCTTCTTCAGTAGACAAGGGGCTCGTTACTAAGCAATCTCAATTCATTGTTGCGGCCGACTCGTCTCCAATCATCATTAAGAGGCGAGGAAGATTTGCATTTTTACAGCCTCGTACGTATACGAACGCGAATATACCTGCGATCTGACCGGCTTGTTGGGTTCGAGCGGCGTCTGGCAGTCTGCGGCGGACCATCCCTGCGGCACCTGGATGTTGGCCGTGGCGAAGTGGACCTTTCCGAGGGCGTAGGAATCCAGAGACTTGGACGCCTCGCTCAGGGAAGTCTGGAAAAGCAGGCGGGGAGAGAGGAAACAGATTATTTTACGGCGCATCTGCGGCGGCGGGAGCAAAATTGTTAATTAGCTATTATTTTTGCGCCAGGGCGGAAAACGCTGCTGATGGATGACCCACTTTCAGAGGTGCCAAGGTCTCTACTATTTTATAAGAGAAGAACTCATATTGATAGGGTGCCCAACGAATGCAGTAAAACTGTAAATTACGAGATTCACTCGGTTCCGACAACCCTGGCAGGAAAGAGCAAGCAAGCAGCCCAGTCGCTTCGCTTCATTTTCGAGACGGCGGATTACACCCGGTGATGGATCGGATCTACGCTTCGTGCGTTCATTGTGGGCGGAGAATCACGTACGTAGGGGAAGGAGAAATAAGGGGACTACTGGAGAGTGAGAAAGACTAAATGAACTTATGGGCAAAGACATTAGATCGAGACTTGGGAAGCCAACTAGCGAGTCTGTAAAGGCAAAGTTTGCAAGCCTACAGATGCGTCTGCTTCTGAGCACCGAGTTTCACTGACGGGAGGCGCATCTTAATTAAGAGACGGGCGAAATAATTAGTTTGCACAGAGAAGAATAGCCTCAACTGTTTTGTTGCGAGTGAGCGTACTAAAGGACGCAGTCTCCAGCCACTATTAATGAGGTCGCCGCCAGCCTTGAGTAGCGTGAAAATGAAAATTCGTTGGCGGCCGACCGGCGTCATTCGACACCTATCTAGCTTGGCACTGCTGAGGTGCGCTACAGGAATGAAAATAGACCAGAGACCAGAGGTAAGCGCGCTACATCTGACTTTTATAGCAATCGACGGTCGGCCGGCCGGCCGGCTCTGACTGCTCTTGCTCTTGCTCTTGCTCTTGCTCTTGCCATTGCCATCGTTCTTCTTTTGACCGACCAG
>JAAUYK010002646.1_pt1 | contig 9999 bp, 16 predicted proteins | sample 7278021 | NCBI WGS metagenome assembly JAAUYK01 (sample SAMN14350223, study PRJNA611818) | marine sediment metagenome | isolation source: surface marine sediment (1.8m) | place: French Polynesia: Moorea | collected 2018-08
CTCGCCTCCCCCTGCCGCGGCGGGAACAGCAACCGGAGCCCCATTACTAGACTGAACCTTGAAGCGACCGTCGTCCGCTTCGGCGTGAGGCTGGGCGGACGACGGTCGCTTCAAGGTTCAGTCTAGTAATGGGGCTCCGGTTGCTGTTCCCGCCGCGGCAGGGGGAGGCGAGTCGTCGCCCAGTCCGGCTGGTTCGAACTACACGACCGCCAGTGAATCTGGACCCAACGGCAACGGCAATGGCGTGCACACTAATGACGTCGCCACTGCCGGCGACCAGGATGCCGCGGCCGCTGTTCTCGCCAGCAACAATGGCGTGCACCCCGGCAGCCAGATGGTCGGCGCACAAAACCCTGATCTCATGCAGCAGCAGCAGAGTCCGCCCCACGCAAACGTGACCTCTGCGCCCAGTCAGACGGCGGCCATGCCTCAGCCACACCAGCAGCACGTTCTCTCCGCGGGTTCGATGCCGCCGTCTCAGCCGCTGCCTCCGAAGCAGCCGTCCGCCTCGCCGCAGCCAGATTTTGCTCAGCACCCGCCTCCGCACGTCCCTCAACCCCAGCCGCAGCAGGCTGTGGCAACGAGCGTTCCTCCAACAGCGGCGACCATCTCGTCGAACGTGATCATACCTCCAGCTGCCTTCCACCAGCACCAACATCACATGCCTCAGCAGCAGCAGCAGCAACAGACGTTGCCTCCCTCCGCCCAACAGCAGCCACCACAAGCGGGTCCGGGGCACACAGAGGCCACTCAGCAGCCTCCGTTGGAGCAACAGTCGCAGCCACAGCCTCTGGCGTCCTCACTTCAACAACAGCATGCCGAACAGCAGCAACAGCAATTAGCACTTGCTCAACAGCAGCCGCCTCCTGCATACCCGGTGAGTTCAACTTTTTTGCTGCCTGCTCAAACGTGATGCCTGTCGTCTTTATACTATGTACAAAAATTTTGGTAGGAAAGTCAGTGTTGCAGGCCCGAGATAAGACTTGCCTCGCTTGCAGTTTCGAGACTTGCCCATGCCTGTGCAAATATCCGCTTCAAATTTCCTCCGGCCTCGGGCCTCGCCCTCATTTTCGAACTCGACGGCGGGCTCGCCCGCCGCGGAGGAGTTTCTTCCGCCGCCGCCGCAGCCCTCTCAGGTCCTCGGCCCTCACCAGATAGTAATGAAGGGCCACGTTGGCCTGACCAGGACAGCGTCCGAGCCGTACACCTACGCCGCCCTCCGGCGACAGATGCAGCAGCAGCAGCAGCATTTCACTTCCCAAGTGTCGAGGTATCCATTCGCTTCCGCAACCGGAGGTGGTTTGCAAATGGGACCGCAGTACTCGCAGCAGGCTCAGCAGGCCATGGTCGTCGCTAAGTCGGGCAGCTTTGGAAGCAGCGGCGACATCGCCCTGAGGCAGTTGGAGGCGGAGTTGAACACCGTGTTCAGCGCGACTTCGTCGGCCTCCTCGTCTCCGTCGTCCTCGTCCTTGCTCAACAAAAAGCTGCGCTCCTTCTCGAGGTCCTCCCTCTGCGACGCTGAAGTCAGAAAGGTGTCGGTCGATCCCGGTCAACCTGGCGATTACGCCGTTGTTGGCGGCGGCGGCGGCGGCCCGGAGGTCATGGGCAGCAGCGTCAATGCCAGTCACGGTGGCACCGGCGGAGGCTGGGAGAATCCGGCTGAGGTCTATCACACCGTTCACGGCGGGAGGAAGAACACAATCCTGGCGTCTCGGCGCCCCGAGCCCTTCTCGAAGATCGTCCGTCGCCACCCGTCGATGTCGGACATTGCGATGCCCAGCCTGGCGGAGCAGCTCTCGGGCGCGTCCACCTCGACGAACTCGTCCCCAGTAAGAGAGACAGAAAATCGAGCAGCAAGCATCCATCGCATGTGGGACAAATATGACATCTTACCGTCAGGGGGATAACTACTATGCGTCCTCAATTCACGCGGGAGGCCTACGAAACTCGGTGTCAGTCTCGGCTAAAGTGATCTGTCCGTGTCCGTCCGTCAAGTCGTCGGTGTCCAGACGGCTGGTCGCCTCATCCTGCCTTCGCAGCCATCGTGCTCTGTCGAATATGTTACTTGCAGGAGCTTATATAACGCTTTCAATGTGTCTAACTGCGTATACTTTACGTACTATAGTATACAGTAGTACAATTATGCGGTCTGTACACGTGCATACTTGAGTTATTTTCCTGCCTCATGTGGCCTTCTCTTTCATCCTCTAGGTGCCTAACCAAGGCCAGCCGAACATGGACAACCCAACCGAGATATCGGAGGCTATTCGGAGGCTGGACGAAACGTAAGAGAGGGAGAAACCTATGGAAGTTTCAAACATACAAGGCACACACGATTACGCGCTTTCAGGCACAAGCAGAACATGAAGGACATGCTCCGCCAGATGGAGACGTTGCAGCGCGAGTACTCCTCCGATCGGCAGACGCTCAGCCGCCAGCTCCTGGCCGCCATCCAGTCCCAGGAGGTCGTCGCGGACATGGCCGCGCTGAACAACATTCCGGGATTGGGTGGCCACCGGAACCTCCTATACGACCCCCTCGGCCTGATGATGCAGCAGCAACAGCAACAACAGGGCGCAGCCGCAGCGGGTCTGCAGCATCATCAGCAGTTGTCGCTCAACCAGCACTTGTTGCAGCAGCAACAGCACCCAGCTGTAAGTTCCGAGGTTTTTGCTATAAGCCATCTGAATTACAAATTTAACTTTTGTATCAGCTTCCCATACTAGCCCCGCAGCAGCAACAACAGCACTACGTCTCACAGCAGCTGCAGCAACAGCAGCCCCAGGGTCAGTCTCAACAGCAACAGCAACCACTTCCGCCGGTCGCCTCGAACGTCAACGGCTACAGCAGCAACAACTCCACAATCACCGCGACGGCCGCAGCGTTAGCGGTGGCGGCGGCGAGAGCGGCCGCCGCCGGCGCGGCGGACCAGTCGCAACAACAGCAGCAGCATACACACGTTCCGCAGCCGATGCCCCAGGTGGTCACCGGACCCGACGGGAGGCCGTACCAAGTATTCGTGACCGGCGACGGCTCTGTGCAGGCCATTCCCTACGCCAGCAACGGAGGCGGCGGCTCGGTCGCAGGTACAGGAGGTTCGGTATCCGGACCCGCGGCGGCCAACGCAAACGGCGGGGGCGGGGCGCCGCCTCCGGCTGGAGGCACGGGGGCGCCCCAATACTACCCACCCAGCAGCACGCAACAGCCACAACAGTAGCTGAGCAGACGGGAACCGTGGACAGACACCATTCAGAACAGATTCGTCGCCGTTGATCAAGTCTTGTATAGTAGATGAAAGGAGCGCATGGTGGGCGCATGCATATGATACTACTTCGTCGTCGTCGTTCGTAGCCTCCTCCCTCTTCTGTGGTGCTTCTCATGCTTGGTTTCAACTGGCGCCAATCGAAAAGAATAACGCATACTGAGAAATTGTCAGAAAGAAAAACGAAAATATTTTGTGATAAAAGTATGTTAGGGTTAGCTACCGGCCGACACTGATCGACTGACAGAACGAACGGCAGACCGATCGATCACACAGCATCAAAATCAAATTCATCTTTGACACAAGAGGACATGAAGAAGAAAAAGTATAAGAAGATCAACTTTAATGTTCTCGCCCACTCCCTAGTAGAAATAATTTTAAGCATCTAGGTGTTTCGATTCCTTTTCAAAGCCATCCTTCCATTATGTCACGTGGTCAGCCGACGAGAAAACAGACCCCTAGCTAATCAGGCGTCGCGTCGTCCCGAAAGAATGTAATCCGAGAAGAGCTTCGTTATTTTGGTGCCTTACGGGACAACTTGGAAGAGAACACTTTTTTAGCAAGCTGCCCCCATTCGCACCACAGCAGGCGTGCATCTACACTATATAGTAGTGCTACTATGTAGCGCACACACACACACACACACGTACTGTACGCACGTCTCTAGGAAATTGTACATGCACAGTCCGGCCTCCGCCGCCACGCTGTTGCCGCTCCTGTAAGTTTCGCCAAACGTTTGTAGAGCCATGCGCGTTCGTATTCCTGCTTTGACCCCGATGCTCTTTCCCCAGAAAGACGAATCGGGGAGAAAGTGGACCGATCGAGCCTCCTTGCAATTAGGTAAATTTCAATCGCTGTCTCGTCGATATCGATATCAAATCGCGCCCGCGTTCTATCAAGTTTGCCATCGGCCTACGTAGCATCATATCCCGCTGTAAACACACTACTATGTTAGAATGTTTTGAAGGAATTGGACGAATACACAGGAATCCAAGTATAACAATTTGCGTATACTAATCTCTAAATAGCGTACGTGCTTTTGGAGGTGTTGAAAGCGGCGCTAACTCGCGTGGTGTGATGCCGGTGGCCGGCCGTCGGCTTCTGCCTCATTGAAGGAATTTAATCTTTATGATCGCTCCCTCGATGACGGCGGCCTCGACCGGACTAAGTTTCATCGACACTGTGTAAATATATTTTACTTCATTGGAAACTTTGACATAGGTCCCAATAAACCTACGTATCTTGTACAACATTTACTAGATCGCCTTCGAAATTCGAAGTTCGAATGCTGGCAATTTGCTGTCATTCGATCCGATTACTTTCTCCTGCTAATGCTTCATTCACTGCGAAAATGCGAGAATTCGTGAATTTACATACGTGCGTGCAGGTCAACCTGATATCCTTACGTCATTAAGCGAAATGACTGAAGTTATTACCTGCATAACGAGGCCCAGTTAGCGCCCGGCTGCCTATGACGAGGGTCGAATCGGACCGACCGAGAGCCCGCCGGCTCGCTGCAGACAGACGGCGAGCGAGCGAGCAAGCACGAGCATTGGGCTGATAAGCTAGAAATCGCAATAGAAAAGCCTTGTTATTTGCGTAACAGTTCTCCGCCGTCCGTCGCCCTGCTGCGTGTCGATAGCGTTCAACATTCAGTATGCCTTTAAATCTGATTAATTTGACAATTAGGGTAATTCATTAAGTTCTATGAAGTAATATAGTGCGTTAAGGTGCATGCATATGGCAACGCATTCCGATTTGTCTTTCCCATTGCCTTTATCAGTCGGCGCTAATGTGATCATTCCACGTTCACCTGTGGATAGCGGACGGCGCTGCCGGCGATCCGGGCCGCCGGCTTCCGTTCAAAACTAGCTTGCTTTTCCATGTGTAGAACACGTATTTAGTGTATAGTGGCAACTCTGAAAATGCGGAGCAGATAAAAAGGACCGATTGATCGGCGCAGCTATACGTACGAGATCGAGATAGTGCTCCGAGCCGACTGGCTGCTGCCTGAGCGACGTGATTAGTGATTGAGTTACTGGTGGCTAGCTGACTTGCAGGGCCATCGCGTCCGCCAGCATGGACTTCCTCGACTCTGTGTTGCCCACCTACGTGGACTACTTGGGCCGCTTCGAGAGCGAGCCCGGGTACGTGGAGAGCGCCTCAGACGTCATGAGGGAGATGTTGGAGCGCGGCGTGCAGGACCCTAAGAGGTTCCTGCCCAACGCTGAGCTATCGATCGAAAGGGGGAAAATCTACGTCAGAGACGGCAATCAGGTATTCGCGAAACTCCTAGCAAAGTCCCTGCAGTGTACCTTAAAAGAGGCGTTTTCTGACGCTTGGCATTTAATTCAAAGCGACAATTTGTCCGCAACGAGGCAATCGAAGGAGATTAACGATGCTGATCGATTGATTACTCTCGCCGACCGAGCGTTCGCGTTCGCTCGGTACAAGTACTTATGATGACTCAACAGGAAAATATTTGTAGGGGGCCGCCGAGATCTTTGACCTGGCCGACATCGCCTCCCCGATGGCCTTCAAGGCCAAGGACCAGAGAGAGTCCGGTTCGGGGCTGAGCCGCGTCGTCGTCTTTACGGAGGAGAGGGCGGGCCACTTCAACGGCAACCCGGTGTTTCACGCCGTCCAGTGCCTGGACTCTGATCCGATCGATCTGGTAGAGCGGATCCTGAAGGCACAGAGAGGCGGATCTCCGCCGCCGTACCTCAACAGCTCTGTCCCCTCGACGCCGCGGAGTCAGGCCAGATCGGGCTACGGAAGGCACCCAAGCAGGTGTGTACTCTACCTAGATGCTAATAGTGCCTTTATACGCGATTAAATTCATTGTCACAATATAGGCTGAGTAGTCAGCAGTCTTACGACTCCGTCCGCACAGTGGAGTCCTTCCGTCGACAGCCAATGGGCAGCAACAACTCTATGCGGTCGGCGACGATCACAAGGACGCCGTTGAACGGTGTCGGGGCGCCGAGGTTCTTCCCCCTTGAGCACCAGCAGACCCCCGTGGCGCCGGTGCCAGTGGCGCACGTGACGCCCAAGCCCCTCGCAGATACAGGTTGCGTAATAATGAGAATTTGCAACCACCACAGTCTAGGCAATTCTTATCTACGTACTATACATGCAGGCGGCTTCCTGATGAACACCCCGCGCGACCAGTACAAGGCCACCGACGACCCCGTTCAGCGCTACACCATCCTGCTCAACTACTGCAACGGCGACATTGAGCGATTCTGCGCCGAGATCAAGGACGTCAAGGAGATCGCCGACGAGTCGGAGAGGAGGGCCAGCCAAGACGACATCAGGGCCACAGACTTTGTCAACGTGTTCCAAAAGTTCAAGCTCTCATTCAACCTATTGGTACGAAAAGTAGTACCATTGCATTGTTACTTTGTGCTTAATTACCGTTGGAACATGTAGGCCTACCTCGAGGACTTCCTCGCCGATCCCGACGCCACGGACCTGCTTCACGCCCTCTTCCCTCCGCTGGCATTCCTCGTCGACGAGTGTTACGACCTGTTCGACGAGGACCTCGTCAGGGACGTGCTCTCTCCGCTGCTGACCAACGCCGCCTGCAAGTTTCTGGATCGCAGCCTGGGACAGAAGGAGAGGGTCATCTGGCAGGCGCTCGGAGATTGCTGGATGAAACCAAGGTTGTTCGAACCTGAGTCTTCGACTTACCAAGAAAATCATTAAGCGTATTTACATATATAATAAGGTCATCTTGGGACCGGGACGTAGTTCCTTACAAGCCTATCTTTGCCGACGGGTGGTGTCCCGGCATCGTAATTCTTCCCGACGAGAAGCCAGGCGCACCTGCCGGTGCTGACGACCGTGACCGTGACCGCGACCACGACCGCGAGCGACAGTATCGCGATCGCAGAGGGGAAGACGTTGCGGACGAAGCCGCTCAGGTCGCTGCGCAGCACTTTGGACGATATGACAGCCAAATGTCTTCAGGTCGGCAACACCAAAAGGTAATAAATTTTGTAATATATTTTATACAAGAAGTCTTTAATCTGACCTAATCTTTTCTACGCAGCTGTCTAGCATGAGTTCCTTCGAGTCCAATTCGGACGTCTTCTACCGTCCAGGCGTCGAACCCGCGGTCGAGTCAATGTTCTCTGGCCACGACGACTTCCGCGACCAGCTGATGTCCCGTAACGGCCGCATCGCTCTCGTCATGTACTCAAGAGAGCGGCAGAACTTCAAAGAGCTGAGCGTCGAAAAGGGCGAGTACCTGGAGGTGATGGACGACACGAAGAAGTGGTGGCACTGCAAGAACAGCTCCGGAGAGACCGGATACGCCCCACACACATTGCTCAAGGCGCTCATTTATACCGACGTGAGTCCATACGCACTAAAGTTGTCAAAATTAAATAGCAGCAAAAGCGTTTTATACGTACAGACCTTCGAGGGTTCCGAGGACGAGAGGTCGCGAAACGTAGTCCGTCGGTCTACGAGCAGCCGCAGCCGCCGGCGCTCGCTGTCGCCCAGCTCGTCCAGCCGCGGCGAGTCTCCGCCCCCGCCGCCGCCCGTCCTCCGCCGGCCGCGCAGTCCCTCTCCGGCGAGGAGCATCCCCCCGCCGGCGCCTCCCATGCCGATCAGGGAGCCGTCGCGTAAGTCAGACCTTTCATATTCGCTAGGTTCTGTAGCCTTATGAAGCCCTCGTATCATCAGCGCCCCGACCTCAACCGGTGTTTCGGCAGCAGTCTGAGCCTCGCCAGACGCAGCAGCCCCACCGCCACCGCCAGCCGTCGATGGCCGAGGAGCTGAAGAGCGTACTCGACCTCTACCGCGAGAAGGAAAAGCACCTCGAGATAAAGACCACGCCGAACGTGTTCATCAAACAAAACTCGACGCCGTACGAGGTCCGACAGTGGCTGAAGCAGAAACAGTTCGGAGAGAGGTGTATATATGCAACTACATAAGTAGGGGTGAACTCCATCGCTTTTCTCTGCTTAGGGTTTTGGAGCAGTTGAACGCCTTCAACGGACTCAAGCTATTTAAGATGACGAAGAAGGACTGCATAGCGGCCTTTGGCAAGGAAGAGGGGACCAGACTCTTCTCGCAGATCACTATTTCCAGGAACACGGCTGACTTCAAGACGGCGAGGACGTCAGGTATACAGTATACCACGAGAGAATATTCCGTTTACGCCCGAAAACTTTGCCTCCCCCAAGCAGCTCGTTTCGACGACTATGAGCATCTTGCTTCTTAGCTCTAGCTCGGTCGTCCCTTCCTTCAGCCAGATTAGCCGACATTTCCACCGCGCAGTGGTGCGCACCCGCTTTAGTGCTACGTCAGAAAGTTTAAACAGGCCCGACCGACCGGCCGAGCCGGCTTTTCCCAGGTTATAATTGAATTTTCGCCTTCTTTTCCCCTGCCCGCCCGCCCGCCCGGCCGCCGCTCTCTGGCTTTAGGCACGTACTATACCCCGTCGGCTGCCCGGCTGGCTAGCTAACCCTCTCCTGCACCGTCCGCCAAGCCTATTTAATGCCCGGGGCCTAAAATTGCCGCCTCACCGCGCGCGCGCGCGCAATACATTTCAGAGCTTAAGGAAATCCTGGAGAAAGCGAGGCGGAGGAGCGAGAAAGAGAGGAAGGAAGGGGCCGCCGCGGGCGACGACGACGAAGACGATGACGACGACGAGGACGATGTCTGAATTTGCAGACTCCTCAGATGCCCTACATTTTATAGGACGCCGTCGAAGAGAATACTTGGAGCGTACGTACGAGTACGTGCAGTAGTATAGTAATGAAGAATAAAATAAATGGGCTTACAGAGCGCTTCCGAACTTGCTTCCAACTCATTCGATGCATCGTTCCACGTTTGACCCGAGCCACGTGGCCGAGCATCTTGCATGCGGTCCAGATGGACGGACAGACGCGACACTCCCAGCTCCTTTCGCTTAGCTGGTTCCTTCCGTCCTTTCTGGCTTCCTTCCTTCCCCCTTTTGCCACGGCTGGTAATCCTATTAGCAGCGGCGGCAGCGGTGTCGTCCTTCCGGCTGAATGGCGGGGAACCAAAATATCGGCAGCAGCTAGCACGCCGCTTTCGGCCTCCGCCGCGAGCGACCGTGGCGGCGTCCGAAGCGAGGTAGCGTGTGTGCATGCGAGTCGCCTCCTCCTTCTCCTTCTCCACTACTTTCCGTGCTGTGTGCCGCGTACGTCGTCGTACTGCACGCCCACAGATTAGGATTAATGAGCTGGGACAATGGCGGAGGTGGAGAAGGAGCCTGACTGGAGGCTGCTGGGGGTGAGCAGGGTACGGACTTAATAATAGTTCAATATTTCGCTAGTATGTAATTCGCAAATGGTACGTGTACGTACAAAGTGAATTCGTTGTAACCCTAGCATATACTCTGCCAACTCTTGGAGGCTTCGACAAGAAGCAACAACTTTCCAACTGTGAAAGAGCTGGGTGGCGGACGAAAGTGTCGGATGAGGAAAAATGGTGTCGCAAACTTTGCAACGACGACGGACGGACAGACGGACGACGCGGACGGGCAAAGCTATAGGAATGGCGCTAGCTCCGCGCCCCGGCCGATCGAACCGCGTGGCAGCATAATTAACGTCGCTCGCGGAATGCTAATGATGCCAACTTGGTCGGTATAACGAGACTGCATGAGCTCGATGCAAAAACGCACGGCTAATTATTCATTGCTAGTCACTATGTGCGGCTCCTTAAGAAGAGTAGGACACGCAGACCGACGCTCTTCACGC
>JAAUYK010021768.1_pt1 | contig 9999 bp, 9 predicted proteins | sample 7278021 | NCBI WGS metagenome assembly JAAUYK01 (sample SAMN14350223, study PRJNA611818) | marine sediment metagenome | isolation source: surface marine sediment (1.8m) | place: French Polynesia: Moorea | collected 2018-08
ATTGGGTTTCCACCCATTTTTACCCACCCAGAACTACCATTAACCTCCAACCCTCCCAACCCAATCCCTCCAGCCCATGAATTGTCTCCCCTGAGAAGAGAACATAGAGGCGGCTCGGTGGGATTTCCAAGTAGGGCTGCTAACTATAAACTCAGCTAGCGGTGGGAAACAAAGTAAGACTTGAAACGATACGGCTGCAAGACTTGAAACGATAAAAAACGGCTTCAAGAAGAAGCGCAATTCTACGGCAATACTTGACACAAGTTCGACATACGAATACTTGATACAATACAAAATTCAATATATAATACATGATGCAAAACGAGTGCAGACAGACACAGAGAACGAGAGCGAAAGACAGAGGAGAGAGAAAGAAAGAGAGAGAGAGAGAGAGAGAGAGAGCGGGCCGTCGACGAGAGGGCAAAAGATACAGAAATATAGGACGCAGTTAGCTCAGTTAGCTATGACGCGACAAGAAAACCGCGAAATGGGAGATAGAATTAAGTAGGGAAGTAGGACATTTTGCAGTTTCTTAAAAGCGAAAAAAACAACAACTACATTTGCAAATGGTAATTGAAAAAGAAAATTTTTAAGAAACTCACTGAAATGTGCTGCATGCTATGGCGAGAAGTAGGGCGCATAAAGATAAGCGCAAACATATATAAAGGAGGGAGGGGTGGGAGGAAAATCATCAATATGCAATGGAGAGACTAGCCATCATCTTTACCTTCATTGTGGGGACACTGGCCGTCTGCCCGAATCCCCAATTCCAAGCAAAGCATGTGTGCACTCATTGCCAGACACTTCGGGATGCAGAAGCATTCGCCATGGCGCCGGAGCGGCAGAGAATTATAGGAATACACAGAAACGGACGCCCTCGTTATGGGCCCCTCAGTGTCATTCTCGGCGGATACTTCAACGGCCACTGGACCAGAAGCGGCGCGCCAAGCACCTGCATACCAACAAGGAGAGTTTTAATGACCATTTGTCACAGGAATGACAATGCCAATCCGGTAATGCGTTGCTTCCCCGTACAAAATTGTGTTGTGCCACACCTTGAATCGTCCGGCCATTTACTATTGAACCAAGTGTCATGCCCGGTAGAATGGAAAGTCTGCTAATAAAAGTGAACGAAGTGTGCATGCGCGGCGACAACCCCCTCTTTTTGCCGCCATAGGTTGCAGGGCTACACGACGGGCTCCATGCGCGCTCTCTCTCTCTTTTCTTCTCCTTCTCTTTCTCTCTCATCTCTATCTCCCTCTGAAAGAGAGGGAGAGAGAGAGGAGAGAGGAAGAGAGGGAGAAGAGAAAGAGCAGGTCTTATTGCCGCCTATTAGGCGGCTAAAGAAATTGACTGCACTGCAAATAGGAGTCAACTTGCTGCTCGTTTATTTAACTTCTCACCGTGTATCATTTCTATAGCCCATATCAGCGCCATTTCTTTGCTAACCTCACCGATTAAATTTACCGCTTTATATATCCTAGCATTTATACATCATATGCCTTCTTTATAACATTTTGTCCCTTTAACCTTGCACTATTTTCCGTCATTACGTGGTTCGCAACTTATGCAAATTCGTTCCTTTGCCCTACGTGGCAATAAAAGACGGTGTTTCTCGGCTTGTCTGCCATCTGGCGGATTTTGCTCCTCACTAAGTTATTAGACAGAGTGCGAAAAACGCGTTTTGCCTCCAGCCAAAAACGCGTTTTGCCTCCAGCCAAAATCGCGTTTTGCCCTGCAGGATTCTTGGCGCTTAGTGAGGACCAAGATGCGCCAGATGGCAGCAGCACCGCCAAATCATATCAATTTAAGAATGAGGGATCTAAATAGCGTAAAAGCTTGAATGGTAATAAAGTGCTTACTTTTAGAGTGCGAACGTTATAATTATTAGACTAAGGGCAATTGGTCGGATTATGTATTATGTATGTATCCTACGGACAGCTATAATCTGGGCGCGTTTAGAATGGGGCGGAGCATAAAATTGCCGGTAGCGCAGCGTTTCAACGAGCTTTTTTATTAGGATGGAGCTGCATGCCTGGAAGTTTTTGGAAGCCGTCTTTTGGTACGTTAGACGGCATTTAAATGCTATCCCTGCCTTTCCACTTCCTCCTCTCTCTCCTTCTCCTTCTTCACCCGACCAATCGAGTCGGTCGGGGAAGAAAGAGAACGAGAGAGAAGAGGGAGGGAGAGGCAGAAAAAGAATAGTGACGTATATGAACGAGAGAGAGGGTCGCGTCGTCGCGTTCCGAGAGAGAGAGAGAGAGAGAGAGAGAGAGAGGGGAGAGAGAGTTACAGAGAGCGAGCGATTGGGATAGAGTGAGAGAGAGAGAGAGAGAGAGAGAGAGAGAGAGAGAGAGAGAGAGAGAGAGAGAGAGGAGGCGCCGTCGCGGGGGATCCATCCTGCAACCTATGGCGGCAAAGGGGAAGGTAGGAACACGAACGCTTTGCCCGCGGCGGCCCAACCGGCCACATCTCTCAAAGGGACGCTCTAGCTGAATATCTGTCTGTGAGTCAGTAGACCGAAGAATGTCGGGAGGAAAGGAGGAGAGTGAGGAACTGCCCCGAACTGAAGTGACGCCCGAATTAACTGAAAAAGTTAGGAGATTATACACTGATCCAAGTAAGTAAAAGTTTTAGGTGAGCCTTATGTGATGAAATTAAAATTTAAAACCCCAAGGTTTTCCGGGATCGTTCTCAGGATCGGTAGTCTTCGCTCACGCACTTGCGACAAATGCACACATAAATTTGTCGTATCCACAAGTTTTGGATATTCTTCGACATTTCTCTCAGTACAATGAATTTGCCAAAAGGAGGTATAGAATTCCAAGGCAACATTACCATGTGTCAGGCCCAGGGATCGTGTGGGAGGCCGATCTTATGTTTTGTGCTGCCTTTGAGGTACGTACGGTGTAGCATATGCATATCTGTACGTAGTAAGTGGGCACGTAGAAATCCTCTAGGGTTACAGATACGCACTTGTTGTGGTCGACGTCTGCTCATACTTCATATATACCAGACCCTTAAAGTCGAAGGATCAAAAAGGCACCGCACGTGCGTTTCTGGATATTTATGAAGAGGCCAATGCTAAATTACTACAGGGCACACATAAAGTTCCCTCTACCCTGAGCACCGATAGGATAAGTTGCAGAACCATGTATTGAGCGAACGAACGAATTATAATTAGGCCTTTCCATTTAGCACGGGACAGAATTTAACGAAATCCGCACTAAGGTGGCTCCGCGTTTAGGTTTTCATTACTCCTACCGCTACCAGAACGTGAAAGGTGTGTACGTTGCATTAAACTGCAGTCAATTGCCTTGAGATTATTTTCTCTTAGCCAGCCGAGCGGAGTACTCCATTTACCGCTTGAGGCACCGCCTAGGGGCTATGATGCGTGAAATGTTATCCAAAAACTGGGTGAAGTATTTAAAAATAGTAACTGAAGGTAATACACGCCAGGTATAACACCTGACAGGTAAATTTCTTATTCGTATCTTTTCCACCAGCCTTGAACAATTCTCCCATGCCAGCTCTGAAGGGCCTCAAACCAGTTGCGATTCAGTTGCCGACGGACGCACCGAAAATTAGACGAGTTATGGGAAAGGATTGGCATAGAGAAGATAGCTTGGAAAAACAGCTAGAGCGGCAAAGGAGGTACATGGCTGATCCCCGGACCTTAAAGCCAGGTATAATCAGCTGCCATTAATTTGCCAGGTCACTAAATTTTGTGCATTTCAGGCGCACATGTCCTGATCAGTTATCCTCCCAACATTATTGACAATAAGTCATCTGACTATCAGGCCAGTCCCAGGATATATGTCATTGACCAGGTGCATGCACATAACAAACCAGTTATGTTTTCCTGTAAGTGGCCATTACGTAGCTTAGTTATTTATCTGGTATTACTATAAGTGCAACTTGAATTCCAGTGGTTGACACCAGGAACAAGAAAGTGCCAGGGTACTGGTACAGAAATCAGATTAGACCGACCGAGGCGCCGACTGCGGAAACACTTTATAAGATCGATAGCATTCTGGAAAAACGCAGAAACAAAAGAACGAAGGAGATGGAGTATAAAGTTCGCTTTCTTGGCTATCCGTGCGTGTGTCTGGCTGCCTGCCATTTGTAATTTGCTTGTTATATTTTCCCTTTTGGCATTTCAGGCCTGAGTTCGACGAGTGGCTGCCAAAGAGCTCTATAGTGCGAGGTGACAGCGAAGACGAGGACGAGGAGGAAGCTTCCTAATGACGACGGCGGCGGCTGTCTTCCGTGGAAAGGGCTCGTACCTGGTTTGTCGCATCACTGAAGGGACGGCGTTCACCAGACGCGGTGACTTCGAACTGGCCGTGGCGTCGATCTCTATTGAAACCAGTGGGAACACTGTCCTCGCCGACAAAGACAAAGTTCTCAGCTTCAACTGCGACATCTGCAGGTCACCGATGCCCCCGTCAGACGGAGTGAGTGAGGAGATGATTCCAACAGCTGCTCCTCTGGCTGTGTTCAGGATACCCGGGAATCGGACAAGCTTCGTCTACACAGTACGCTACATTAAAGTGTAAAACTAAATTTATTTGCCTTATTTGGTCCTATATTTTCAGGCCGGCTCTCTCACCTACCTCCCTATTAATGCAGCCTCCTCGAATGCATTTGGAAGACTCGAAGATTTTGCCAGTGGCAAAACCTTTGTCGACGGCGAGCACTGGAAAGTGACGGTTCTCGTGTATTATCGTGCCTCTGTGCCTTGGATGCGCTGATGGGGAACTTAAGATTCGGGCGTGAGAAACGAAAGAGACTGAAAAAAGCAATTAATGAGCATAGGACATTCTTAAAAGAACTAGCCCATATCCGACGGCGGCCGGGCAAGAACGTCAGGCGCAGGCTTAAGAGTGCTACATTGGAGCAAGAAGCCGTCTTAGCAAGTGTTTTAAAGGCGGTATCGTGCAACCTCATACCTATTAACGCAGAAACGAGAGCTAAGCTAGGTGTAGACCTCTGCAAGGAGCTCGATCGCTACCTGCTTGACTCTCGGGCTAAGTGGCGCTCGAAGCAAGCTAGGAAGAAGTTCTTAAGAAAGGCTGCAACTTATGTGCCCGTAATGCTAAGAGAAATTTTCACTTAATTGACATGAGCGGCGAGAGAACTCACATTCTCCTAGATTATAGCTACTACGAGGAGCTATCTCGGTGTCGAGACGAACTGCAAAAGCTGCTAGCAGAGAGAAGAGAAACAAAGGATCATGTTGTGCAGCACGGTGCCGGCCCTGAGTGGTGGTGGCGTGAAACTTTGACGCCATCAGAGACCTCGGTTTCCTCACCACGATCCACGGGAACTCCGTTGCCTTCAGAGTCAGATACACCGGCCTCGGGCCCGGGCCCGTCTGCGGCTACACCGGGCCCATCTGCGGCTACACCGGGCCTGTCGTCGGCTTCAGGGGTGACCTCGGCTACATCGGGCCCGGGCCCGTCTGCGGCTACACCGGGCTCGGCTACATCGGGCCTGTCTGCGGCGACCCCGACCCCGTCTTCGGCTTCTGCAACCCCGACGCCGTCTTCGACTTCTGCAGCGACCCCGTCTTCTGCGGCGACCGAGACATCTACGGCGACCGCGACATCTTCGGCTTCTACGGCGACCCCGTCGCCTTCAACTTCGACTACTTCAACGCCTTCGACTTTAGCATCGGCAACCTCATCGAGCACTTCGCCCCCATCGACTTCCTCGCCTGCGACACGTCCTACTCCAGCGGGGTCGACTTCAGCGCGGGCAAGCTCAGGCGAGAGGACGGAGGAAATTTCCTCGGCTTTCGTCGAGCATGTGTCAAGGAGGCACAGGGGAGCGGCTGCACAGCTCCTGGAACAGCTAGTTCGCCTTCCGGAACATGTGTTTCGGCTTGACGACAGAGGCATAGTGCATGCAGGAAGCCAGACACTGGGGAGCATTCAGGTAGTGAAAGTATTAGTCAATTAATTAAAGAGACCACTTAAAAATTTTATTCCTTAGGTTCTAATCCGATATCCCTTCGAAGTACGTTTAAGCGACCCTCCTCCCTCCTTCTTCTCTTTCCGAGACATCCTCAGCCAAAACGGCCTAAAGAGTTTCATTAAGAATAAGAGTGTCGTGGGTAAAATCCACAAGAGGAGAAGGAAAGCCCCGGCACAGGAAGGAGGAGAAGGATCTCCGGCCTCCGCCTCGGCCTCGGCCTCGTCATCGAGTGGAGCCTCCTGCTCGGCACCGAGCGGCCAATTTGCCGCAGAGACTGGCATCTGGAGCTCCGGCGCCGAGAAGAACCAGGATTTCACCGAGTCCGGCTCGTCATCGTCTTCCTCCGCAGAAATTAAGTCCGCGAGCCCGAGCACGAGCAGTAGCTGCAGTGACGACCTCTCTTTGGAGAGTGATTCGGGTTCGCTCTCAGATGAACTGTTCTACAAGCGAGATCACATGGAAACAGAATGAATTCACTTGAGATCGAACAGTGTATCTCAAATATTCCGTTCCTTAAGCCGTCTTTCCTAGGCACTTTCCCTAGAAGCCAAATTCCTGTAAGCCGGCTGAAGCCGGGCACTTGGGCGATAGTAAATTCAGAAGCTGAGGTGTGACCAATAAAACTTTTTCATACGTGCATCTAAGCAATCCAATTTTTTAACTTTTCAGAATCACGGCGGACGCCATTGGTTTCTTCTCCTGGCCCAGAAGCACGACACCTACGAGGTTGCAGACAGCCTGGGCACAAACGCCAGCGAAGTGCGAAAAGTGCTTCCTAGCTCAGCCAAAAAAGTGACTTGGAACAGCACCCGGTTGCAAGGAAGCTCTCGATTGTGTGGACCATTTTGTATTCTGGTGGCAGCTCTGAGGAAATCAAACGAAGAACTAACGTTTTCAGAAATAATGAGCCAGTGCTTTAGTGAGGACACCAGAGACAATGAAGAGATGGTAAAAGAGTTTATGACGCTATGGAACATCGCCCCCATCAGTGGAAGCTAGATCCTGTTCAAGAGAGGAGGAGGCTCGATTCTCTCCAAGAGCAGAGGCACCATCATCGGGTCCAAGGACAGCAAGTGGACGTCAAAGCTAAGTGGCAACCTATTAGAGCTCATAAAAACTACTGGGGATTCGCCTGTCCAGCCAGGTAATTCAAAGCGAAATCTTTGACGCTGTTTTCTTGGTAAACGCTCCTCTTGTTTTACGGATACATTAAAACAAGAGGAGCGTTTACTCCAGAACTGCGTCAAAGCGAAGTATTATACGTGTCTGTACATTCAAACAAGAGTCTTTGAACCTATTCCCTTGGTAACGCTCCTCTTGTTTCAGAGCTAATGTAAGCATACATTCAAACAAGAGGAGCGTTTACTCCAGAACTGCGTCAAAGCAAAGCTTTTATACGCAGCGTCCAAGCGAACTGTATCCGTATGCGTACATACATTCAAACAAGGGGAGCGTTTACTCCAGAACAGCGTCAAAGCAAAAAAAAGGGAATAATTGCTCCTCTTGTTTAACGTACGTACGCGTACGTTCTTTAAAGCACTTAATTGCTCTTATCACAGGATCTTAATTTCCGGACCGACGGGTTGCGGCAAAACGACTCTTATTTTAGGTAGATGTAACAAATTACGTGTAAATCCCTACAATCTGCTCAAATATGCATATTTTAGAGATTCTTCGGTGGCGAGACCAGCTTTTTGACGAAAGCTTTCAGCACGTAGTTTATGCGGCCCCGAGCGAGACTCTCAAAGGAGCAACCAACTTGGCAGAAAAAATAGCGTCCATCGACCCCGCCATCGAGACCACGACGGAGTTCCCCCAGTTCGATCACAGCCTTTGGTCGGCCGGTCCCACTCTATTGATTATAGGTAAGGGTTGCCCTAATTAAATAAACGCTGCTGCATTGCCCATAATTTTTCCATTACAGATGACTTTGACAGTACTTTGTATCACTCCAAGGCGTTTGTCACTTTCCTAACAAGACAGTCTCATCATATGCGTGTGACCTGCCTCTTTACAAGTCAGTCATTCTTCTATCCCTCTCCGTTGAGACTTAGCATCCATCGTAACAGCAGCGAAAAGGTACTACGAGGTGCTTACAAACAATTTTGCTAAATTTGCTAATCATACATGCAGATCATCTTCATTTCAAAGTCGGACCTTGAGATCCTAGACATTCTAGGAAGGTAAGAGAAACCATACAGCTGCGTACGTACGTACAGATTAATCTACTCAGGAAACTTGGACCGGGTTACGGAAACGTCTTGAAGAGAGCGCGACAATTTATTCTCCAAAAATTGTCACATCAAAGGCTTCATTATATAGGTGAGGGCATTTTGGGTTTTTTTGCTCTCCGTTAAAACAAGCCTTCCGCAGCGATCGAGGACAACAATTCCAGCTTTCTACCGCCACAACTGCGTATACGAACCAACTTGACGCCGCCCTCCTCCGTCCTGGCCAAGTCAACGCCGAAGCGCTTCTACGTGGGCAAAAGTTTTCCAATATTCTTTATGCTCGACTCCGACTAGCTAGCTGCCATGGACGGAAAGCAATCACCAGCTGCGTACATGAGGAATCTCGTGATGGCTGTCCAACAGAATTCTGGTGCAACGTACGTGTTCTATTCATTCAGTCTGTTTGAGCACACTTAATTTTAATCTATTCCTAAGGGAGCCCTACTCTAGCGGTATTGGAGAAGTGGGAGCAGAACGGGACTACTACATACGGCATTTCCGTCCGTGGAGCAACTACTACAACACGCTCAACGTGACTGGCCCCCACCTCGTCCAGACGACGCACAACGCGACCAGCGACGCCGTGTACATGGGAAACGGGGAGGTCACCGAGGAAAAGGAGAAGGTGTATGTTGGCGGCGGGCACGGCGACGGGCCTGGCCCCAGCCGCAGCGTCAGCTCCAGCGGCGGTGCGAGCGATTCAAGATCTAGCCGGAAGCGGCCCATTAGGATGGATGAGGCTGAATTCGAGTACGTATAACTGAATATGGTGTGCTGTAGCGTTTAACGTACAGTTTTCCTCCCAGCAATCTCATTGGAGACATGAAGAAGAGACTCAAAAGGCAGGCCAACAAGCGAAAGGCGGAGGCCGGCGAGAGCCAGGTTGGCGGCAAGGACGGCAGCACGGCCGACGTAGACGGAGTACAGCGGTCTAAGATGTCCAAGTTGATGTAACGACTGACTTTTATCAGAAATGAGCGAATGACTTTAACGGAAAGAATGAATACATTTAAGCGTTTATTTTGACTAATTGCCCTGCGTCTAATCACTTGCTTCTGTGGGCAGGAATAGCATGCCAGAGTCATCTATTTGAGCACTGCCAAAGGGCAGGCAAACGTAGGCCGGTAGGAATGTGTGCGCGAGACTTATAATTCTTTTCTTGCTCAGCTGATTGCAGAACGAAATTTCTCCTATTTTCGTCTTGCACTGACTAAAATCCCTGTGGCAACGCCGTTTGGCCGGGACGCTTTCTCGAGCCTCGACCACTTCGAGGGCCTTTCTGAGCATTTCACGGAGAGTATCCCACTTCAGTGTCTCTTGCATGTAAACGGTGTTCAACTGAAGTGACTGAATCTTCATTTCACTCCGGAGGGAAGAATCGCTCGCTCGGATGAGCAACTGCCGCACGCGCGGATTGAGTGCGACGAATTCCACAATTTTCTCCCCCGGTTTCAGCTCTGATTTGAAATCCCCGTGCGCGGCGGAGACGGGAAGGACGTTGCCCGATCGAGAGGGTCGCTCGTAGAGTAGAGAATCTACGTTGCACAGCAGGACATTGCAATTTGCTGCCTCCAACGCGATAATTTTTGACCAGACGTAGCTTCGAGCGTAAGCCAGCGTATAAGCGTATAAAATGCTGCAACGCAAGAGGAGAAGCATATAGCATACCATAGCAACACGCAGCTGAACCGGAAGGTGAAGCACAACTGGAAACTGGAAACGGTTTCCATCGAGTTAACAATAAATGATGTAGGTGAGGCGGATGGAGGTCCGTCCTCAGTCTACGATA
>JAAUYK010119280.1_pt1 | contig 9999 bp, 10 predicted proteins | sample 7278021 | NCBI WGS metagenome assembly JAAUYK01 (sample SAMN14350223, study PRJNA611818) | marine sediment metagenome | isolation source: surface marine sediment (1.8m) | place: French Polynesia: Moorea | collected 2018-08
GGCCGTTCGAAGTTGGAGATACATTGCTCTCTATCGTCTCATCCAGCAAGCTACGTCCTCTTTACCTTAACTCCCTTCCGAATCTCGACGACGTCTCCTCCGCCGTCTGTGTCGTCAGAGATTACCGCCAAACGTGACGGGACTTCAAAAAATTCCGGCTCAAACGACGTATGGTCCCATCATTTTTTCACAGGGGTCCCAAGCTCCCAAATAATTGAACTAAATTTGATCACCTGAGCGACTTGGCTTAACTGAATTTTCTCTTTGGTTCTTTTTCAGATTCACATCCTCCTTTCTGTCCTCCTCGTCTCGTCACGTGCTCAAGATCAGCCCGGTGTCGACGGGCGACGCGGGCACGTGGACGTGTCACACGAGGCGGCCCACTCCGGAGGAGGAGCTGGAGAGACAAAATGAGGCGGAACTGAAGCAGGGGAAGGAGGAGGGAGGCAGTGGTGGTGAGAAGGAGCGGCGGCGGAGGAGGTGGAAGCCGCCGGCTGTCTCGCAGTCGGACAAGAGTTGGAGGCTGATTGTCCTGCCCGGAATCGAGAGGGTCGTTGCCTTTCAGGAACGGAGCTTGACGGCATCGATCGCAGATAAAATTTACATATTAGATAGACTCAAGAACGTTGCCTCATTTCAGTCCGTACTTCCAATAGTAATCATGAGAACTTCCCAGGCATAGTACAAATTGACTTTATCTGCGATCGATAATTCGACTTGTGGCAACAGGAGCATGAGGACGGCAGCAGCGACATGTCATCCGCGGCCGTCTCGGCCTCCTCCTACGACTTCGACCTCGGCGGCGGTATCGGCGGCGGCATCGGCAGCGACACCGCCTTGCTCCGGCTGCAGGAGGGCGACGACCTCCGCGTGGCGTGCGCCATGATCGTCCGCAAGCAGAACGTGCGCGACGCCGCCAAGAACGTGCTCAAGTGGACCTCCAAGACGGCGAGCATCGTGTCCAGCCTGGAGCTCTCCGCCGGCCAGGATACCGTCGAGTACTTCGTGCAGAATAACGACGACGTGATCGGCTTCCTCGCCGTGCTCGAGCTCCCCGACGTGAACCGGACGCTGAACGGCGCCGACCTGTCTTGCAGCGCCCACTTCGGCGTCGCCAGCCTCGGTCTGGAGGTGCACTACCCGCCCACCTTCACCATCAAGCGGACGCCCGGCTTCGGCATCCCCGTCGTCGAGGGCATGACGCTCTCCCTCGAGTGCCTCGTCGACGTCTACCCGCAGACGTTCGGCTTCTGGCTCAAGGACGAGGAGGAGGCCGACTCTGTCAACGGCACGATCGTGTTGGACGCGGTCGGCGTGGACGACGCCGGGTGGTTCCAGTGCTACGTCATCTACAACGGGGAGGAGTACTCCAGCATCGCGTACTTCCTCAGCGTGAAGGAGAATAAGGATAAGAGGAAGCCTCACAAGGTGGACTCGGAGAAGTTGCCGGCGGCGTTGAGCTCCGACGGCGACATTGAGTCAGCAGAATCGTTAAGCAGGTTAGCTCATACTCCAAGGCAACCAAACAAGTATTGACGGTTTAATTTCAGATCCGCGGACGCCCCCTACGACGACGGCGACGAGGACGACCTCGACGACGAATTCGACGGCAACTACGACGGCCTGACGGGCAGCGTCGTCTACACGGAGGGCATCGGAGGTGTCGGCGGCGCCAACTGCACGTTCAGCGCGGTGGCCGTCGCCGCGGCAGCCGCCGCGGACAAGAAGCAGAACCGCGGCCCCACGATCGCGCCTCTGAACGGCAGCGTCGTCAACACTGTGATAGACAGCAGCAGCGGGGAGGAGGATCTGAGCCTCGCCTTCCGCGTCTGCTCCAACCCGAAGCCGCACCGCGTGCACTGGGCGACCCCGGTGTACGCCCTCCGGCCGGGCGAGTCGTCCCCGGACGGCGGCCTCGTCGCCGGAAACATGACACGGACACCCGACGACGTGACGTGCTACACGCTGACCCTGAAAGTGAGGCAGCCCTCGCCCACCGGCGAATACGTGCTTGTGGCCAGGAACGACCACGGTCTCGCGGACGGCGTCGTCGTCCTTAGAAAGCCGGCCACGGACTCGAGCAGTTACACGAGCAGCGCCGCGGCCAACGCCGCCATTCCCATGACGATACTAGTGGCCTCGGCAATGGCATATTCCATTCTGTTACTGTGATCAATTCATTAAGTATCCGTATAGCGTTATGCGTACTTTTGCCGTACTATAGAGATGTGCAATAAGTTGCGTTCGACTAGAGCAGCTTATAAACTACAACAGAGAACTATACTAGTAATTGCAATTCAGCCAGAATTAAGCGAGAAGAATTTTACACTTGTTTAGATACGAAATATATCACGACGTTGAGTACGTAGACTTCGGAATCTGATTTCGAGCGCAATGCATCTTCCGAACCGTCTATTTTGACTGCGCTCGCAGTTTGCGACAATGGTGGCGAAAAATGCGCCGCCCATAAAATTCGCCATAAATATCCTTTATTGCTTTTCCCTCCCGGCCGTGGCCAGCCAGGCCGCCGCAATGCGGGCCCATTGCCACGCTCGCGCGAGCATTGTACTTAGGAGTTACGCATGCAAAGAGCAGCTAGCAGTTCTTTATTCGAAGGATTTCTAGACCGGAAGAGGGCGAGAGAAAATTATCGCAAAATAAAGCTCTTCGTTACATGCAAGCGCTCTCCGCAGTACGTAACTCATTATCGCACCGAGCGGAGGAGCACCAACGCGAAATCCAAGATGTCGCTCTTCGAGAGCCTCACCGACTCGAAGGTGGCCAGCTTCGTCAAGCTCGACCCGATCAACACGGACAACTTCATCTTCAAGCTGCACTACATCGGCACCGTGACCGGCCTGATCGTCTTCAGCGTCCTCCTGTCGCTCAACCAGGTTGGTTATAGTAATGCGAACGAGAGGCGATAACGGACTGAGAGACTGCATACAGCAGTAGACGTACGCTAAACAAAGAGCGGACGGGATGGCCTTGAAGGTCAAGCTGCGGCCTTTTGTGCCTGTGATTAGGTTCCTTTCTTTCTTTTCTTTCCCTCTCCAAGCTGCGGTATCTTAGACAGGCTGCCGCGGCATTCATTCCCCAACATAACGCATTCGTCTTAGCCAGATATTTTTGCTGACTCCCCGACAAAAATTCCCCTGCGGCGGCCTTCCTCTCCTCATCGACAATTGTGTATCGTCTCCTGGGACATGTAGGCGGAAATTGAGTTAAATTGGCCTTGGCGGTCGGTCGTCTGGCTGGCATTTCCTCCTGTCGTGTACTACTACTACAAAAGGCCGCATAAAAGAGGCAGCCAGCTAGGCCGGACGGATCGCGTGTACCGAGAATATCTCGTGCGGTGCACACAACAAGAGCCTGCTGGAACAAACGACTTTCTGTCTGGATAGAAATCAGCAAAATGTTTCCACCTTTTGTGATATGGCGGCCGGGGGAATAATGAAACTGCGGGTGGGTTTTTCCGTTGGGTAAAACGACCCGATTCACGGCTCACTTTGGAAGACGAGGCTGACGAACCCGGCCCCGATCCCTTCCCTCTGCCGGCCGTTTCGCACAATTTCAAAGATCCCCCTCTTGGCACGCTGTCAAAGTCCCAAAGGAGGAGGGGAAGAGGAGGAGAGTTTCCAAATGGAAAACTTTTCAGGGCACACGGGGTAGTACTACAACGTCGTCAAGCCAACGGCCAAATCGGAGGGGTCTCACACGGCTTCTTGGAAATAATATATTAATTCTGTAAATCGAGCAGATAACGTTTTCATGCCGTTAGTTGAGGTTACTATGACGCCGGCTTGCCCTATACTGAACGACAAGCAGTTCCGCTTATCGCAGAGCATGATCCCCTCTGTAGTCTGTATACTGCCTACCGTCAGAACCGACGAACTTGGATTCCATCATGCAATAGCAAATTTTCCTATGCATAATCTGAAAGGATTTAAATAGTGAGATAATACGACTTTATGTTACATGCTACGCATTCATCCTCTCGGCCGGTATACAGTCTGGGGATATTCGAGATAAAAGCGTCCGTAGCGCCCGCCCGCCCCCGACCGAGATTTCGGAAATCGTTTCGAGGCGTGCGCAGATTCCGAAAATGTCTCCGCCCGCGCATGGCGCAGGCATCGGCCGCCCGTTATTATGCGAAAACTTCTGTCTAAGAAATCGAACGGTCGGTCGATCGGTCGGTTGGGCGCCGATGGGAAGGCCAGACGGACTGCCGCCGCCGCTGCTGGAAGGCTTCCGCTTTATGGACCAGATAAATTTGCCATTGGAGCCGCCGTCGGGGAGGAGGAGCAGTCCCTGCCAAAAATGCTCTCTTTGGGCGACAAATATGCACGACGGGAAAAAAATCTAGGGAAATATTTCCACGTCAAAACAAGGCTTTCTCCGTAAATTGCTGACATGTGTCTCGAAAAACTGCGCAAAATCGAACACGGAAGGATTCGGGTAGTCCATAAAACTGTTTATGCGGCTATAAATTCGGACAGACAGACGAGGGGGGAGAAAAGAACAGAGGGAGAATCGCGGCAAAGGGAATGAGGGGAGGGGAAAGGGGATGAGAGTGACATAAGAGAGGGACAAGGAAGTGGCTAATGCGTTTGCGTCGGACAGACAGGAAATGACGCACCCGCTTCCGATCTCCTCTCTTTTGACCGCAAAATTGATCACCAAGGGAAAATGGCTTTTCTCTCAGTATGCGGGCGACCCCATCGACTGCATCAAGGACCACAAGATGGACGACGACACGTTCGACAAGTACTGCTGGGTGGAGGGCACCTGGACCTGGAGGCACACCCCGCAGGTAGCCGCGGACGCCGCCCTAGGCAGGAGCAAGGCCTCGCTCAAGTCCGACCTGAGGGCCGTCGGGTGCTTCGACGAGAGCTCCGATCCGGCGAGGGACTGCTGGCACCACCAGTACTACCAGTGGGTCGCTTTGGTCCTCCTGCTGCAGGCCGGATGCTTCTATTTCCCAAGGTATTTAAGTACCTTACCTTTCATACTTACCTTTCATACCTGTAATAGGCAAAGCCCGTATTCTGAAAGGTACCTGTGGCAAATCTGGGAGGGCGGCCGCGTCAGCTCTCTGGTGAGCGGCCTCGACCGCCACTCTCTGATCCGCGGCCTCCAGTCCCGCGACGCGCTGGCCAAGGGCGAGCTCAACGAGAAGATCGTGCAGCTGGTGTCGTTCTGGGGCGAGGCCAAGGGCACCAACAACAACTGGGCGATGCGATTCTACCTCTGCGAGCTGTTCAACGCCGTCAACGTGGTGCTGCAGTTCTACTTCACCGACTTCTTCCTCGACGGGAACTTCAACCGGATCGCGTGGGAGGGGCTGTTTCTGGACGAGCACGACAGCGTGCTGCCAATCACAGCAGAGTGCAGACTCAACATGTACGTATCAGATAATGGTCGGACCCTAGATGACAGACGTACCTTATAACCTTTCAGGTATGGCACCGGCGGCGGCGGCACCAAGACCTCCGCGCTGTGCGTGCTCCCCCTCAACATGGTGAACCAGAAGTTCTACACCGTGTTCTGGTTCTGGCTCTCCTTCCTCATGGTCGTCTCCTCCTTCATGCTGACCGTCAGGGTGATCCTGATCTGCTCGCCGGAGGCCAGGGAGGCAATGCTTAAGTACTTCCACGGGATAAAGCACTACAGGGTGAGCGAGATAAGTCTTTAGACTTCAGTTGCGAATTAAAATTGTGGATAGGGAATACTAGCCAAGAACAAAATTAATTTCTTGTAGTAAAAAATACTTCAATTTGACCATCCCTGCAATCCGAAATGCCATCTTTGCGGCTTGCCCTTAATTGAAAAGAATACGCGCACTCTTGGCACTCCAGGACGGATATTTTGATGGTTTGTCTCACGAAACCTCTTAAAATGTACGGGAGTCTCTCGAAGACCTCCTAATTAAATATCGGGTGCTGGCCTGCCGCACATATTAAGTAAATTTGAGTTCCAAGTTTAACTAATCCATGTCCGAATTAATTGCAATGTGAATATGTTTCTATCGTAAGCCCAAATATTTCATAGTCGCAATTAATGTACACCACACTGTCTCATCTGCCTGCATAATTTTCCAGCGGTCCATCCTGACCAAGTCTAACCACGGCGACTGGCTGCTGCTCAGCCGGATCCTGGACAACATGAACGGCCTCGTCGGCTCCTACTTCATCGTCGAGCTGGAGAGGATCAAGGAGTTCGAGGCGTACGGAAACGACGATTAGCACCCGCCAAGAATAACTCATTCATTCCGACATCGTATGCGTACACTATATATGTTACGTACGCGTACGTCAGTCGCGTGTTATTCAACTCCTTGCGCGGAAAGTGAAATATGATTAATAGAGCGAGAACGCCGACTGACTCATACGAAGGGGCCTTTTCTGGGAAAACCTTATTTGTCGATCCTTCGGGACTAATTGCTGTTTCTCACGTCCCACAATGCTTCGCACCTTTTCTTACGCTGCTCGACCGTCGCGACGCACGCACAAAGGGCAAAGATTTTCCCAGTATTCTCGGTACTTACTCTACTTACACCTCGGTCGGTCGACCGAACCGACCGCGCGCATCGGAGGCACGCGAACGGCAGCTCAAGAAGGGAAGAAAGCGCACGCCGCGAAGCCGCCGCCTCAAAAACACATATTCCCAACGCTCGACGCTTGGCGTGGGCGGAATACACGAAGAAGGAGTATGGTTTGGCAGTAATGCCACCTCATCATATTGCTCCGCCAGGTGCTTACTGTAAGCGGACCTTTTGGGGAACTTGGCGGCATCGGTCCGACCGAGACAAGGCCAACCAGCCCTATCCACCCACGTACGATGTCCGTTCGTCCGTCAAAGCGGGGGCAAGAGACCGAACGCGGCGTCGCCGAGCGAGAGCCCGCTTGACGCTCGATCCTCTCTCGATCTCGACGGACGCTCGAGGGAGGGGGTCGAAACGAAGGACCGACGGACGATTCAAATGTCGCTGAGTCGAGTCAGTTAGAGAGCAAAGCTCCAATCAACAGGATAGAGTAAGGATTGACAAGTCCAGCAATGCAGTACTACAAATCTGTGCCGAGCCGATCCAACGCCCTGGCGGCCGCCTGCTGCCTCGCGATGCTGCTCTGCTGCAGCGGGTCCTCCTCCGCCAGGCTCTCCTACAGCTTCAGTCCCATTGGAGGACAACTCAGGCTGGTCAAGGAGATTCCGAGACAGCAGAGGCCTATCGAGGTAGAAAATGTAGGCTTGGGGTTTTTTTGCAGTTAGCGTAATACGCGCTTATCTTTTTTGCAGCCCGACTACGTCGCCCTCCCCGTGATGAGCCAGTTCTCGGCGGAGAGATTGATGAGCGAGGCGGCCGAATTCGCGCCACTCAGACCGCGCAGTCCCTTCGAGAGATTCATAAGGAACTGCGACTTTAGACAGATTGAGGATAGACGTGCGCTTTCAACCGGGTCCGGCTTATTGCCGAGCCAATCTATTTTTGCTCAATGTAGTGCCGATGCGTGGGCGTAATTAGTACTTCGATAATTACTTCCTTCCTATCCTCAACTGACCGCGACGACGCGTAATTAATAACTCAATCAGGCAGTGGTCGAGCAGCGGCCCGGGTCGACTCAAGCTGATCGGCCGGCCCAACTGGACGGCGATATCGAAGGCCAAAGACGTCAAGAGGCGGAGGTCCGAGTTGGACAATTGATTGAACGTGGCAATATCAACGCTGATTATGTATGCAAAATACGTACATTCACCCACCAACTAACTCAAGAAGTTGCTAGTGCCACGAAAAACGAACACACGTGCAGATCTCCACGCATCCAACCGCCACCGACATCGGGGTCTCGGAGGCGGACTCGACGGCGGCAATCCGGCGGCGGCCACGAAGGATTGCATTATTCTGATTGAGAACGGCGAAATTCTTCGATCTCGAGGTCCACGAACTCAGACGCTTAGCAACTCTTGCACAAGTACTACAATGAAGACCCTACCTCGGTTTATGTAAGGCCAATCTGGTACATGGTTTCCAAGATCCAGAGAATACAGTTCTCACCTTCACCTTAATTTCCTCCTAATTTGTTCTCATATTGCTTTCCCACATCTCCCCCGCGGAGAAAACACCTGTTATACGATGTGTAAGTCTTGATACAGTTCTGCAAAGTTCAATACACGCATCGAGATTTCTATAAAAGGCCTGCTGAAAAATGTATCGCCTATTTCTCTTCCTTGCTTCGCGCTGTATGTCCGAGTTGCACCGCATTTTGATGACTCGTCCGGATTCCTGGCCTCCGTCGTCGTAATTGAAAGCGGCATCCTAGCTGTTTCTTTCTGCACAACTTTTCACTTCCATGGAGGAGAAACTGCATTCGGCGTGACGTATAGTATATGTACTTTCGGGTCACGTGTTCCGTCCGTCCGTCCGTTTCTCTGTATTCAATACCTAGCTAGGTTCTCGAACGGTTCTCACGTACGCGTACGTACGACCACAATATATAAGTGGGTGCACACAATTCAATTCATATAGCCGCCGGCAGGAAGAGCCCACGTAAGGCTTCTTTGGAGGAGACAGCAAGGACCGACCCTCTCGATCTTCCTACACGTTTGGCCGGCGGTTACAAAATTGAGTCAGCTACTCAACACGGATGGCGGACAGAAAAAGGTTCGATTCCGTGAAGACCGCCGTGGTTAAATATTTCAGATGTAATTTATTTCTATCTCGCGATCTGTGACGCGTTACATCGACCGACCTTGACAATATTAAATTTAGCCAGCCCCGTTCACGACGGAGTCGTAGGTGGGGAGGCTCCCGCCGGAGTGCAGGGATAACTTCTCGCAGTCCTTGTCCGGCGGTTGCGGCCGAGAGAGGGTCATCATGGGCGCCGAGGCCGTCGCTCCCGCCCCGTCGACGCCGTCGTCGCTGAAGTAATCCGGGGTCGGCGGCTGCGGGGCCTGCGAACAGGAGATTATTCCATTAAGTCATAAGAGTGGAAGAATTATGCCTGCATGAATGGGAGGAGCCGGTGAACCGTGAAATCGGCCTTGTACCACTTCCACACGGATGCGGATGCGACTGTGGCGGCGACAGGACTCACCTGATCCGTGACGCTCCTCCTGTAGATCTGAAAGCTTCTGTAGGCGTAGGCGAGCAGGATCACGGCCAGGGGCAGCAGCACGACGACGACCTGAAGATCGAGAGATCAAACAATGATTGCATGAATCTTAAATCATGCATATAAAATGCCGAATTGGATTGCAAATAGTGCAGCCCAATATATTGACCGCATTTTGCGATCGGGCCTCACTCGATCCCTCATCAGATTAACGTACTGGCTTGGCAACAATGTTGCGTCGGCGTCCGCGGCCGCCCCCGACTTGGTCGGTCCACACGTACTATACTTATACTCACGAGCAGCAATAAAACTTGCAGGGCTGTGATCGAGTCTGCGGAGGCCATGGTGATTTTGCGGTCAGTATCCGTACTTGCGCGTTTATTTTAGTCCGATTGCGAACAAGGCAGGAGAGTGTCGGTCGCTCGTCCTCTCCAGGGAGCACTCCCGCAAATCAGTTGGCGCCGATCAACGAAGGAAGCCGGACCGTTACGGCCGCTTTCTCTATTTTCATCACTCACGAAAGAGAATAAATGTACGTGTGCATTGAGAGGGTACGTAAGCGTAATGTAGCAAGCGGCTATTATTTCCGATGGCCTCAACATGCGGGTTCCGTACGGCTTTGCCTCTCTCCGATCAATGAGAGAACAACATCCGCCTCCTGACTCCCATTCGGAGTTTTGAATAGGAGCAATCCGAGGTCAAGGAGGGTGAAATTCGGCCGCGCTATCCTCGATCTTGCCTATTTTCCTCTTTGAAGTTGGGTAACTTTATTTTCCTCCAAGTACCCAGTTTACTACGTATCCAACACGCTCGCGGAGTACTGTACTGTACTGTATGTAGTCGATGCGATGCATGCATGAGAAAGTCTTGATCTTTCTTGCGTTCTATA
>JAAUYK010229696.1_pt1 | contig 9998 bp, 6 predicted proteins | sample 7278021 | NCBI WGS metagenome assembly JAAUYK01 (sample SAMN14350223, study PRJNA611818) | marine sediment metagenome | isolation source: surface marine sediment (1.8m) | place: French Polynesia: Moorea | collected 2018-08
AACGGATGTCGAGAAAGTATTCGCACTCCTTAAAGGTAAGAAAGTTCTAATCACAGGGGCAGGAGGGTCTATTGGCAGCGAACTCTGTCGCCAAATTTTCAAGGCTGGTCCTGCGGAAATGATGCTTCTAGGACACGGAGAAAATTCCGTGTTCACTATCCAACAGGAGCTAAAACAACTTTCCCAAGTACTCAAAAAGGAGGGTAAAGCTCAAGGACGCCCACCTCGTATTATTCCCTTCATCGCCGATCTTCGCTTTCTCTATCGACTAGATTGCGCTTTTGAGCAATTCAGACCAGAAATCATTTTCCACGCTGCAGCTCACAAACACGTCCCTCTGATGGAATTAAATCCGCCGGAAGCGATTACTAATAATGTGCTGGGAACAAAAAATCTGCTGGAGCTGGCGTTGCGATACGATGTGGGACAGTTGGTGATGATTTCTACGGACAAGGCGGTCAATCCAAGCAGCGTGATGGGGACCAGCAAGAGAGTCGCCGAAATGTTAGTACTTCAAGCTGCTCAAACCAGTGGCAAGCCCTTTTCAGTGGTTCGTTTTGGCAACGTGCTCGGCAGTAGGGGTAGCGTTATCCCCACCTTCACTCGACAAATTGCTGCGGGGGGTCCGGTAACCGTTACCCATCCGGATATCTGTCGCTATTTCATGACAATTCCGGAGGCAGTGCAACTGGTTTTGCAAGCCTCAGCGCTCAGTAGCGGCGGTGAAGTCTTCATGCTCAAAATGGGGCAACCTGTCAAAATTGTTGATCTGGCAAAGGATCTGATTCGCCTCTCAGGATATGAGGTGGGCAGAGACATTGAAATTGCCTTTACTGGCTTACGACCGGGAGAAAAATTATTTGAGGAACTGTTTGTGGAGGGGGAGCAATACGAACCAACCGAGCACGAAAAACTTGTTGCTGTCAGAAATGCCAAGAGTAGGATTTCAGAGAAACTTGATTTTGCAGTGGAATCACTTTTGATGGCAGCAGCCAACAATGACCCAAATTTAATTGTCTTTTTGCTTGACCAACTTGTGCCGGGATATACTCCCAAATACGCCGATGCTCCTGTTGAAGCAGATGTTTCCCAAGAGAGTATTGCCAAGGCGACTAAAAATGGCAAGGCGTTGGAAAAGGTTCCCTCTGGAGGGAGCAATAAAGTTATGTACACCGATACCAACTTGTATTCGCCAGAGGTAGCTTTGTTGGAGAAAGGCAGGAGGGGAAAAACAATCCCAAATCATTATCAGGAGGACTTGCACAGAGCTCTCAAGCGTCAGGAGTTTCGGCTTTACTACCAGCCAATTATGGCGTTGGAAACCAGTAAAATTGTCGGTTTTGAGGCTCTTTTGCGCTGGGAGCACCCTGAGTTGGGGATAATTTCCCCAGCCAAGTTTATGCCAGTAGCGGAAGAAAGCGACTTGATTATTCCGATTGGCTGGTGGGTACTGGGTGAAGTTTGCCGTCAGCTGCGCGTTTGGCAAGAGGAATTTTATCTTGAATCGCCTTTGACAATCAGCGTCAATCTTTCTCGCAGGCAGTTGTTACAATCTGATTTGGTCGAGCAGATTGACAAAATTATCGAGGAAACTAGCCTGAATGCCAGCAGTTTGAGGCTAGAGATTTCTGAGAGCTTTATTAGGGAAAATCCTGATGCTGCTATCACTGTGCTCCCGCAACTTCGAGCCTTAGGAGTTAGGTTACAAATCGATAATTTTGGCAGAAGTCATCTATTCTATAGCGAGGGACATGGCTTTGGCAATCTGCTCGCAGAGCAGTTTGACGGATTAAAAGTTGACCGCTTCCTCGTCAGCCGAATCGAGCGGGATGATGAAAGCTTAGAAGTTTTCCAGGCGATCGCCAGGAATGCCGGCGATTTGGGTTTGAAGGTGGTTGCAGCAGGGATAGAAACTCCAGAACAGCTCGATAAAGTCAGAGGAATGCAATGCCCATACGGACAGGGATACTTTTTCTCGAAGCCATTAGACGGGGAAGCAGCGAAAACTTTGGTGGGAGCGCAATAAAACAGAAGAATCTTTTGCTCAAGTAAGTAAACCCTCTTGATATTTCCTAGCGATCGCTAACTTTTCAGCATAACTAAATCGGAAGAGCCATTTTTTCTAGCTTTGGCGCACCGCTAGGCAGCTCCCGAAGGAGCCAATGTCAAGAAATGTAGATAAACCAAGGGGTAAGGCTCTTGATTATGCTGTGAATTTCGCTACAATTTTATTTTATTAGTGAAAAATTTATAGAACATTAAGCTAAGACAATTAGCTGAATAACTATCACGAATAAACGGCAGACACTTACTGCTGTTGGTTTTGTTGGCTGAAAATTTTTCAGGTTCCAAGATCCACATCCAACCAATTTAATTGACTGAAAAAATCCTAAAACTTCTTTAAAAGGTAATTTTTCGAGAAAAATGTTTATTTTGAAGCGAAAATGATTACTTTAGCTGGATTTTAGGGAACTGTATCAGTATAGCCTCTAAAATTTGTCAGTCTACCAGGTAAATTAATCTACAAGAGTCAGGAATTGCTAACAATGGATTGCACCCATATCCAGTTTTGCGCTCAAAAATCAAAAATCAACCTCGATCGACTCCAAGCCTTATTTAACCTAGCGGCTTTTTGGGCGCAAGAGCGAACCATTGAGGATTTAGAAATTGCGATCGCCAACAGTGAACCAGCGATCAGCGTTTGGGACGGAGAGAAAATGATTGGCTTTGCCCGAGCGACCTCAGATGGTATCTACCGCGCTACAATCTGGGATGTGGTCATCCATCCAGATTATTGCGGTGCTGGGTTGGGTCGCAAGTTGGTAGAAGCTGTTTTGAGCCACCCCCGCGTCAACCGGGTTGAGCGAGTATACTTAATGACTACCCATCAGCAAAGATTTTACGAACGTATCGGTTTTCAGCAAAATCAAACCACCACCATGGTACTGCACAACTCCCATCCAGCTAATCTGCTGCCAATTCCTGGGCAACAGCTTCAGCAGGTGCCAGTGGAATCGAACACTGTAACCGCGTAAGTGGCTCGCTGGCTTCTTCTGGGGATACATCTAGCATCTCCAAGTGTCCCTGCATTACTTCTAATAAGGTCTGAGAGAGCAAGAGTTTCATTTTCGGTGAAAGCTCCAGTTTTTGGCTGAAGGGCTTGACAGCCTCCGGTCTAGGTTCTGGGATCTGCTCGAGTAAATCGGCTGGCTCACTCCAGATACTTGCACGACACTGGAGGTCAATGACAATCTGAACCGAATCAGATCCCTCGGGAGAATGAGCCGAGACTTGAATTTTGCCTATTTCCATACAGGAAATAGCAGTATCTACTAGATTGACAAGGGCTTGCAAAAAACGTCGCCAGTCAGCGAGGACATAGATCTGTGGGTCGGTAGGCGAGATTTCTAGCTGAAGATTCTGATTGGCAGCTTGCAGGTAAGTCAGCAGATAAAGTTCTGAGAAAACTTTAGTCAATTGAAGAGGTCGGATCTCCAGTTGATTCCTACCGCATTCTGCTTTAGAGACATCGACAATTTCGTCAATGATTTGCTTCAACTTCAGGGCAGATTGGTACGCCTGAGCGAGAAATTCTCGCTCTTCTTCAGGACTGTCACATAGATCGGACAAAATTAGCTGATGTAATCCCATGAGACTGCTCAGAGGCGATCGCAACTCGTGGGCAGTTCGCGCCAAAAACTCAGCCTTAAACTGACTCATTTGGACTGCCATTTGATAAGCAAGCTGAGTTTGCTTGAGTTCTTCTTTGAGCGCTTCAATCTCATCCATAGATTTCAATTAAATAGGGACTGGGAACTAGTGGTCTGTCAAGATAGTTTTGAGGGACTGGGAACGGATAATTTTGGATTTTGGATTTAGACTACGTCCCTGCTATCGCAGCGGGATTTTGGATTTTGGAGAATTGTCCTATCCCTCATTTCAAAGTTGACAGAATACTAGGATGCTTACTTCATCAACCATTTACTAACTACAATCTACCTGTTGGGTATTCCTGAATTGCTGTTCGAGAAAATTCCCCTCTTAAGCTGCTACCGCGACAAGCCTACCGCCAAATCTGATTTGGTGTGTCGATCAATCACGGTCAAAAGATCCAGAAATCTCTCAGCGTGAGTTGAGAAACAGACACCAAAGCTAGTTTGGTGCTCGGAGAGGTCACTAAGGCTGTTCCTTACCCGCATCTACTGAAATTTTTAGATAAAAATGCGGATAGGGATAACCTTGGTAAGGAGGAACAGACTAGGAGTAGGCTAGTTGAGGTGACAAATTTGGTGGTCTACAGGTATAGAGTTCCCTAAAACCCTGCCAAAATAACTAACAGCAGGCAAGTTAACTGATGTTGCTATTGAGAACTCAAAACTTTCTAATCTCCTTTATACTTCCCTGACGCAGGATTTCCCAGCCATTCCCCGTCCATTTTGCCACCGTGGAAGGAAGACCGCTTCCCAGTTTTTTCCCTTCTTCTAAATCAGCACAATCCAGGGTGAAGAGATCGGGAAATGCTGCCTCTATTGCTGTCATTGTTTCTAAAGGCGGTTCTCCTGAGGGATTGGCACTGGTGGTAGCCAGAGGACCAGTTTGGGATAAGATTGTTAGGGCAGTTTTCTGATTCGGCACTCGGATCCCAATGGTTGTGGGGTCAGCGGGATTCATCGCTGCTGGTACGCGAGAGGAGGCAGGTAAGACCAAAGTCAGCGCCCCTGGCCAGTACTGCCTGGCAATTTGTTGCCAAAGTTCCAACTCTTGGGCCGTGCCAGTCACATAAGACCAAAGATCGGCTGAGGATGCCCCCATTAAAATGAGAGGTTTATCTTGAGGGCGTTTCTTAGCAGCAAATATTAACTTTGAGCGCTCAGGCAACACTGCCAAAGCAGGTACGGTATCAGTCGGAAAACTAACGACCTTACCAGCGATCGCCCCAGCAATTAGTTTAGCCAGAGAAACTTTTGTCATTTGTCATTTGTCAGCGGTTTTCAGTTGAGTGCAATACATCTTGTCAAGGTGAGATGATGTCGTTGGCAATGCCTGACAACTGATCATGAGTGAAAAATCAGATTGAGAAGTTATAGCGCTACGCGCAATTAAGAATGCACAATTAAGAATGCACAATTAAGCTATGACTTCGTTTCAAGCTTTCTAAGTGTCCTAACATTAAAGCGTAGCACTATACCTCCGGTCTTTTTTTCAGGACACTCAAGGCATAATATCAGAGAAGTCTCTCCGATTCATTTAGGGAAAAATTTACCCTAATTCCCTTCTTCATTGACAGAGTACTAGTTTCTTTTTTCTTTTTCGGGCGCGTAGCGTCCTTCAGGCGCTGTTGACTGCAATATCGAGGTGAAACAACTCTACTGGCTCGATCGGATTCAACCTTCAGAACGACTCCTTGTGGGGGAGAAAGCCTTTGCTTTGAGTCAGCTAATTCAGCATGGCTATCCGGTTCTTCCTGGCTTTGCGATCGGCGCTGCTATAATGCGGGAATTTCTTGGAAATCTAGGTGATTCAGAGTCACTGCTGGCTGATTTTCCCGATTCATCTCTCCATGTAGATGTAGATAATCACCAAGCGTTGCAAATAGTAGCACAACAGAGTCGTCAAGCAATTATTGATGGAACTTTCTCCCCTGAATGGAGATCGACGCTATTCTCCGCCGCCCAAAAGTTACAATCTCCAACCCTAATTTTGCGCTCCTCTGTTTGGGCACCTTATCCAATCGGACAAGGGTTGGCTGGTTTAGTGCCTTCGCAGATTTGCCAGTGTGAGCCGGAAGCTTTAGAAGTGGCTCTCAAACAAGCTTGGGCAGAGTTATTTCGGGCCAAAAGTTTATTTTACTGGCACAGAGCCGGGATCGGAATAGAAAAGCTAAATTTAGCAATTTTAGTGCAGCCGATCAATAATGCGATCGCTTCGGGAACATTAGAAATTCAAGCCACTCCCATTCGCATCCAGGCAACTTGGGGATTGGGACACAGTCTCGTTCAAGGAGAAGTGCTGCCGGATTTCTACCAAGTCCAGCGAGGGACGGGGAGCGTGGAAACTCGGCAGTTGGGAAATAAAATTCGCGCTTATCGTCTGAACAGCCAGCTGGAATTAACCGCCGCTAATCAGAGTCGTCTGGAAGCTTACTTACTGAGCGAGGAAGAACAAGAGCAATATGCCTTAGACGATCATTCCCTGACTAAACTGATTGACCTCGCTCAAGATTTAGCCTCCGATCGGCAATATATTGGTTCTTTAGAGTGGACTTTGCCTCAAACCTCAGAAGGTCAAGAGCCGCAATTATATCTGACCCAATCGAGTCCCGATCTAAAGCAGGCAACTCAAGTGAGTTTTCCGCCAGGTAAATCTTTCATAGCAGACTCTCAACCCTTATTAAAAGGATTATCTGCCTCTCCAGGAGAAGCGATCGCACCTGCTCAAGTGCTTGCTGGTTCAACTCAGCACCTGCAAGCTATTCCGGGGGGGAGGATTTTAGTGACTAAAAGCATTACCCTTGATTGGCTGCCTTTGCTCAAAAAAGCTGCGGGTGTGGTGGCAGAACAAGGGGGAATAACCAGTCATGCAGCTATTATGGCCAGAGAACTTGGCATTCCGGCGATCGTCAGTGCTACTGGTGCGACGCAGTTGCTTAAAACTGGAGAATCTGTGCTGCTCAACGGTGAAAAAGGCGAAATTTATCGCCTCCAAGGGGAGAGGGAGCAGGGGAGCAGGGGAGCAGGGGAGCAGGGGAAAGGGGGAGAATTTTCTCGTCCCCAATCCCCACCCCGCGTAGCGGCGGCGTTAGCTACTTCCAATTTCCCCATTGCCACTCAAATAATGGTGAACCTGAGTCAGCCTAGTTCTATTGCCAGTGCTGCTGCTTTGCCCGTCGATGGAGTGGGGTTAGTTCGTTCTGAATTGATGCTGCTGGAGTTGCTCTCATCTGGACCTCCCGAAAATTGGCAGCAGGAGTCGCAAAAGGTTCTGTTTGTTGAATATTTGACTGAGAGGATTCGCGAGTTGGCTGCTGCTTTTGCCCCGCGACCGGTATTCTATCGCTCTATCGATTGGAAAGTCTCTCGATTTCCTCATACATCCTCAGAATTAGAAGCCAATCCAAACTTGGGAAAACGGGGAACCTATCATTACCTCTTAAATCCGGCTTTATTGGATCTAGAATTAGAAGCCTTAGGGCAAGTCAGCGCCTCCGGCTATACCAACATTAACCTGATTTTGCCTTTTGTCCGCAGTGTAGAGGAGTTTAGCTTCTGTCGCCGTCGCCTAGAACAAGTTGGTCTAGCTAGACAAGGGTCTTTCCAACTCTGGATTATGGCGGAAGTGCCTTCAGTGCTGTTTCTGTTACCCCAATATGTTCAGGCAGGAGTTCAGGGAATCTCCATTGGCACCAATGATTTGACTGGGTTACTCTTGGGAGTTGACCGGGAACAGGCACTTCTAAGTGCAGGCTTGAATGCGCGCCATCCGGCAATGGTAGCAGCACTCAAACAGTTAGTCGCACTGGCAAAAACGGCGGGAATTCCCTGTTCAATTTGCGGTCAAGCGCCTGTGCAATATCCTGAACTGATTGACCAACTGGTGCGATGGGGAATTACCTCAATTTCTGTAGAACCAGAAGCTGTAGAGAGAACTTATCAGGCGATCGCACGGGCTGAACAACGCTTGCTCTTAGAAGCTGCACGGCATTAACTAGAGCCTGTTTTTCAGCAATTATCAAGTGTTCTGTTTCAGCTTCGGCAAAGGCGATCGCGCTTCAATACTGCTCGGTTAAGAAAAATTATCGCTTCAACCTTAATTCTAAAAAACCTACCCTTGTTAGCGGTTTTCAGTTGAGTGCAATAAATCTTGTCATGGTGAGTTGGGGGAGGTGGGGGAGATGAGGGAGGTGAGGGAGGTGAGGGAGTGTGGGAAGAAACTCCCCCCCGCCGCTTCCGCGGCGGCGTAGCCACCCTCCCCACCCAATACTGCCCGGTTAAGAAAAATTATCGCTAAAGCCTGACGCTATTTGAACCAAGTCCGCCTGCGCGGACTGTCACTTACTTTTGACTTTTGACTTTTGACTTTTGACTTCTTACCCTGACGAGGTTTTGGCTCTTAACCGAGCAGTATTGCCTCCCCACCTTCCCCACCTTGGCACAAAGCGTATTCTATCCAAATGAAAACTGCCATGAAAGCCCCCTTGACAATCCATACTCATAACGACTACGCTTTTAAATGAATTCAGAATAATGAGTCCGGTTTAAGTCGAGAAATAAACGCAAGGGAAATACAGATCGTGACTAACACCTCAACCTCAAAATCAATATCTCAAACCGTTGCAGCAAAATCCTCTCGAAGCTTTTACCCCACTCGGATCGACATCGCTGCCGAAGTTCGATTGCAAGTTGTAGAAGTGCTCAGTCAAACCTTAGCAACCACTACTGATCTGAAAACTCAGGTAAAGCAAGCTCACTGGAATGTCAAAGGGATGGACTTCTATCAGCTTCACGAACTTTTTGATGAAATGGCTAGCGAACTAGAGGAGTACATTGACATGGTGGCTGAACGGATCACTGCCCTTGGGGGGACGGCGCTGGGAACTGCGCGTACAGCAGCTACTCAGTCGCTGCTGCCAGAATATCCCTTTGACATTGCAGACGGCATTGAGCACGTAACTGCTCTGGCTGAGCGCTTTGCTCTCTATGCCAAGCACCTACGCGCTGGGATCGAGCAAACTGATCAGTTAGGAGATGCGGATACCGCCGATCTCTATACAGAAATCTCGCGTACCATTGACAAGCGCCTCTGGTTCCTGGAAGCCCATTTGGTCAAATAAGGAGATGATAGTGACTGGAGAATAAAAAATATGCTGATGAAAGCAGTCCAAATCAGTAAAGCTGGCGGTGATTTTGAATTAGTCGAGCGAGAAATTCCCCAACCAGGTTTAGGAGAAGTACGAATCAAGGTGGAAGCCTGTGGGATTTGCCACAGTGATGCCTTCGTCAAAGAAGGAACTTTCCCTGGGATCACCTATCCCCGCGTACCCGGTCATGAAGTCGCCGGACATATCGATCAGTTGGGAGAGGGTGTCAGTGGTTGGCAGAAAGGACAGCGGGTTGGCGTGGGCTGGCATGGCGGGCATTGTTTTACCTGCGAGCCTTGCCGCGTCGGGGATTTTGTCAACTGCCAGAACCAGAAAATTACGGGGATCACCGATGACGGCGGCTACGCAGAATACATGATTGCTCCGCAAGAAGCGGTTGCCCTCATGCCCGATCGCTTGAAAGCTGTGGATGCTGCTCCTCTCCTTTGTGCTGGAATCACCACCTACAACGCCCTCCGCAACTCTGGAGCCAGAGGTGGAGATCTCGTGGCGATTCAGGGGATTGGGGGATTGGGTCATCTGGCAGTTCAGTTTGCCAGCAAGCTTGGATTCCGCACAGTAGCCATTTCCCGCGGGCAGGAGAAAAAAGACCTTGCTTTTAAACTAGGAGCGCACCACTATCTGGATTCAGCTTCGGTGAATGTGGCGGAGGAACTTTCAAACATGGGCGGGGCTCGGATCATCTTGGCAACCGCTCCCAATAGCCAAGCGATCGCCAGGCTCGTTGACGGTTTGTCTATCGATGGGAAACTGATGATTGTAGCTGCTTCAGGAGATCCGATTGAGATCACACCACTCCAACTAATTATCGGTCGCAAATCAATTTTGGGCTGGCCCAGTGGTCACGCCAAGGACTCGGAAGAGACCTTGAATTTCAGTGCCCTGAGTGGCGCTCTTCCGATGATTGAGACCTTTCCTCTGGAACGGGTTGGCGAGGCTTACGAACGGATGATTACTAACAAAGTCCGGTTTCGAGTCGTGCTGACAATGGACTAGTACCGCTGCGGGTCAGTCAGAAGTCAGAAGTCAGAAGTCAGAAGTCAGAAGTGTTATTTTTTCAGGGTTTCAAGCTTCTCAAATGGTAACCTAACTTAGGCCGTCGTGTACTAGCCACTCAAAG
>JAAUYK010000424.1_pt1 | contig 9997 bp, 7 predicted proteins | sample 7278021 | NCBI WGS metagenome assembly JAAUYK01 (sample SAMN14350223, study PRJNA611818) | marine sediment metagenome | isolation source: surface marine sediment (1.8m) | place: French Polynesia: Moorea | collected 2018-08
AGTAAATATCTCTTTAAAGCTAATAGCTATTAGCCATTAGCTTTATCTACTTGAAGGGCTAAAAGCTAATAGCTTTTTTGCCAAATCTTAAGATGCGACTGAGGCCGCAGAAGCCGAACGTCTTCTCTTTCTTGTGGTACGAATGACTGGTGGTTTTTCAGGAGTTTGCATCAAGAAAACAACTAAAGGACGACTCTGTAATTCTCTTCTGATCAATCTTTGCAAGGCACCTTCTATTTCCACACGAAGACCTGTCCAATCTACTTCTGGTACATTATCAACTATCGTACTAAAATGACTCCAGCGATCGCTTAAAAGTCTCTCTAATGTCCTTGATACCAGTTGTTGTAGTAAAGTTTGTTCGACGCTAGTAACTACTCCTCGTAAATGCAATCCTGGTTCAGCGACTAGTTGACCATCCCAACCAATGGCTGTCGCTACGGTGACAACGCCATCTTCTGCTAGTTGTTGTCTTTCTTTCATAACCACATCATGAACTATTCCCGCTCTATCTACTAGTTCAATACCAGAAGTTACTTGTCCAATAACTTGAATAGTTTCTTGAGTGAGTTCGATGATATCACCGTTATCGATCACGACCATATTTTCTTGGGGAATGCCCATACTTTGGGCCATCTTGGCATGTTTAACTAGCATCCGATGTTCTCCATGAACTGGAACGAAGAATTTTGGTCTAGTTAAACCCAACATCAGTTTATGGTCTTCTTGAGCTCCATGTCCGGAAACATGAATCCCTTGTGCTTTACCGTAAATGACATGGGCACCCTGCATCATCAAGCGATCGATTGTATTTACTACCGCAATAGTATTACCAGGGATCGGATTAGCAGAGAAAACAATGGTATCTCCCTGTTTGACTTGAATATGCCGATGTTCTCCTTGGGAAATTCTGGTTAAGGCTGCTAAAGGCTCACCTTGAGACCCTGTGGTTAAAATGAGAGTTTTTTCTTCGGGTAAACGATTCAAAGATCTTAAGGGTTCAAATAGATCATCAGGACATTCGATATATCCCAAGTTACGAGCGTGAGCAATCACATTTAACATGGAGCGTCCAACTACTACTACTTTCCGTTGTAGCTTTTGGGCTAGTTGCAGAATAATGTTAACTCGATGCACAGAAGATGCAAAGGTTGTCACCATCAATCTTCCTGGCGCTTGAGCAAAGATGCGCTCTAAATTAGGAGCAACGCTACCTTCTGAGGGAGTATGTCCTGGTACTTCGGCATTAGTGGAATCACTTAGTAAACACAATACACCTTTTTCGCCATGTTCAGCTAATTTTTGCAGGTCGTAATGTTCCCCATCTATGGGAGTATGGTCAATTTTAAAGTCTCCTGTATGGATAATGACACCCAAAGGTGTTTGAATAGCAACACTGAAACTATCAGCAATCGAATGGGTATTGCGAATGAACTCTACAACAAAATGTTGACCTAGACGCACTTTTTCTCTCGGAGTGACGCTTTTGAGGTTTGTGCGATCGCTTACTCCAGCTTCTTCTAGTTTATCCCGTAATAGGGTCATGGCCAATCTAGGACCATAAATCACTGGAATATCAAACTGCTTAAGATGATAAGCTATGCCACCGATATGATCTTCGTGACCATGAGTTACTATCATGCCTTTAATACGATGACTATTTTCCCTTAAATAGGTCATATCAGGCAAAACAATATTGATCCCATGCATTTGATCTGTGGGAAATGCTAACCCGGCATCTAAGAGAATAATTTCGTCTCCATATTCAAACACACAGGTATTTTTGCCAATTTCATGTAGTCCTCCAAGAGGAATAATTTTGATCGAGTTGTTCTTGTTTTTTTGATTCATTGGTTTGGTGTTTGTTTGAGGTTTTTCTTTCATTTATAGGTAAATAATCGCGGATAGTTGCTTACTTTATTTGCTTAAATAGTTGGGCTGTGATTTAATACATAAAAGATACAAATAGAGTTCCTAGACGAGCATTTGAAGCCGCAAAAATGTCAGGGATTGTCTATCTTTATTACTGCTTGCTTAATAGTTGATTTTTGCCATAAAACACGGTGAGCATTAATGATAAACTAACAATCTCCAAATTTGAGATCTTGCATCAACATACCCTGATGTAATTGTTGGCTAATAATCAGTTATTCTTAAGAAAATAAAATTCATTTCGATAACTTGAAAGCTGATTTTGTCTTAATTCAATAGCAATTTCCTCCTGATTTCAATGGTTTATCACCCATAAGCCCCTTATTTTAAATTACATTTCTTACAACTAATAAAACTATCGTTCATTTACTATTTTTATATTTTTAGTAATTATAGCTAATTTAATAAAGATTGTATTTTTTAACTTAAATTCTGATTGGTTAAAAATTTTTATTTTCCTAATTACTTAACAACTAAGGCAAGTCAACAACCACTAAATCTACTAAATCTACTGGTGATACAACAATTACAGTAAATTTTGTTCCTTAAGTTCTACTTTTAGTTTTTCTAGTAAATCCAATTGTAACGCACAAAGGGGAGAACGCAAACTTCCTACCTGCCAACCTTGTAAATTAAGAGCTGCTTTAATGGGAATGGGATTGGTAGTAGCAAACAAAATTTTAAACAAGGGAAATAATTGTAATTGAATTTTCGTTGCTAATTCATTGTTTCCCGCGTTAAAAGCTTGGATCATTTGCCGCATTTGTTTGCTTACAATATGAGATGCTACACTAACCACTCCTATCGCTCCTACAGTTAACATGGGTAAGGTTAAAGAATCCTCTCCAGAGTAAATAGCAAATGATGCTGGGGTTAAACGACAAATTTGGCACACCTGTTCTAAATCTCCGCTTGCCTCTTTAATCGCAATAATATTCTCGATTTCTGACAGTCTCGCCACTGTTGACGCTTCCAGATTACGACTAGTTCTTCCCGGAACATTATAAAGCATCATCGGTAAATCAGGACAGGCTTGCGCGATCGCTTTAAAATGTTGATAGAGACCTTCTTGAGGTGGTTTATTGTAATAGGGGACAACTTGTAAAGAACCATCAACTCCTAATGTAGCAGCTTTTTGCGTTGCTGAGATCGCTTCTTGAGTGGAGTTAGAACCGGTTCCAGCAATAATTTTCCCTCGATACCCAATAGCTTTTTTGACTACTTTAAAAAGTTCGTATTCCTCTTCCCAAGTCAAACTAGGAGATTCTCCTGTTGTACCACAGATAACCAAACCATCATTGCCATTTTCGATCAAATGTACAGCTAATTTTTCGGCTACAGCATAGTTAACGCTACCGTCATCAGCAAAAGGAGTTACCATTGCTGTTATTACTTTCCCAAAAGGTTCGGTGCTCATGAGTTATCTCTTGAAGTTGGTTCTAAACTGCTGCGGTAAATGCGGTTCCTTTCAGCAAATCTTTTTCTAACAATAATTCGGCAATTTGAATCGCGTTTAAAGCTGCTCCTTTACGAATCTGATCTCCACAAAGCCATAATTCTAAACCACTAGGATGGGAAATGTCTTGACGAATGCGTCCCACTAAAACATCATCTTCTCCTGTAGCATCTATAGGCATAGGGAAGTAGTTTTGTTCCCAATCTTCGACTAATTTTACCCCTTTAGCGGCACTAATAATTTCCTTAGCTCGATCTAGGGGAAAAGGTTGCTCAAATTCCAGGTTAATTGCTTCAGAATGTGCTCTCAGTACGGGTACACGAACACAAGTAGCAGTTACCCTTAAGTCGGGAGCCTCAAAAATCTTTCTGGTTTCGTTAACCATTTTCATCTCTTCTTGACAATAGCCATTAGATCCTAGAGGAGAATTGTGAGGAAATAGATTAAACGCCAAGGGATAAGGTAAAATTTCTGGCTGGGGAGTTTCCCCGTTAAGGATTGCCTGAGCTTGGGTTTCTACTTCTGCCATAGCTCTAGCTCCAGCTCCCGAAGCAGATTGATAAGTTGATACCACAACTCGCTTGATAGGTTGTACTTGGTGGAGAGGATAAATAGCGACTCCCATCAAAATCGTAGTACAATTGGGGTTGGCAATAATTCCTTGGTGGTTAGCTGCGGCTTCAGGGTTAATTTCAGGCACAATCAAAGGCACATTGTCATCCATGCGAAAAGCACTGGAGTTATCAATGACAACGGCTCCTGCTGCGACTGCTGCTGCTGCATATTTCTTGGAAGTAGAGCCCCCAGCCGAAGCAAGTACAACATCAACTCCTGCAAAAGATTTATTACTGACTGCTTCTACTGTCAATTCTTGATTGCGGAATTTGATCTTACTTCCCGCTGAACGAGGAGAAGCCAACAACTTCAAATTTTTTACAGGAAAATTACGACTTTCCAATAATGCTAGCAGTTCTTGTCCTACTGCCCCTGTTGCGCCTAAGATAGCGACATTAATTCCACCAGACAAAGATTTTAACCTCCACAGCGATTTGTTGAGCTCTAAGAGCGATCGCGATTTTATTAAATAGTAATTGGTAACTTCCTATCTTATCAGATTAACCCTAGATTTATTTATGACTTCAATTCGATGAGAAGGCGAGATTTGATTGTCACTCCGAGCCCGGAAAAAGCTCATCAATTCTCTACCTCCAATGTTTTGTAAGGACTACCAGAAATTCTCTTGAGGGCGATCGATCCTTGCCCTAACCATCACTTTTAATTACACCCCCCTAAATAAAGTGAATTCTATAAAGCAGCAACTTCAATATCAACAGTCGCAGTTACTTCAGGATGGAGTTTGACTTCTACCTGATACTCTCCCGTAATACTAATATCGGGAACGTTAATTCCTCTTTTATCAACGTCGAGCATTGCTTTTTCTTTAATGATATCTGCCACTTCTTGAGCTGTTACTGTACCGAAAATAGCATTGGCCTCACCAACCTGTTTGCGGATAACCAAACGTCCAATGGTTTTGAGCGCAGTTTTTCTATCTTCAGCCTCTTGTTTTTCGGCTAATTTACGTAGTCTTTCTTTTTCTCTCCGTTGTTCAACCTGTTTGATGATTCCTGGGGTAGCAATACTCGCTAAACCTTTGGGCAGCAAATAATTACGGGCATAACCGGGTGCAACTTCTACTAAATCGCCATTTTTGCCTAATTTAGAAATGCTTTCATTTAAAACTACAGAGACACGCTTTGCCATATCTTCTCCTATGGGTATTTATATATAATACTCTCACTGTATTTTAGTATTGAGAACTTCTAATTTTATCAGTTTGTTATCAAGATTGGAATATTTTCTTGACGTACTCCCACCGTTAAGCTCCTAAGGTCGCTATAACGGGGGATTCTTGAAGGACGTTAACCCTTACCGGCTGCGTCAAGCAGACCCTAGACACTCGGCTAAAGCCTTTGTGCTTACTTTTAAACCCAATATTTAATGAGCCATTAGCATCAGCATTAACTAGATGACCGTTCTTCGTCTTGTACAATCCACGCTTTACCCTCCTACCAGAGAATTCTCGCTTGCTGGGATTGTCTGCGTTGTAGACGGGGATTTCGTCTCTATCAAAACTCGATGCTTTAGATGTGTAAGATTCTTCTTGATCGATGTAGTTCAACCCATATCTTTCACAGAGGCTTTTCAGCTTGGTGCGAAGGGTAAAAATTGGAATTTGAACGAAGTTCTGATTGTTGCGTTTGCCCATATTGCTATTTTGTTTCAGCGTCGGGTTGTATCCCACAACAATCGTGCCAATTTTTCTACTGAGACAGAAGTTAACTATGTATCTAGAAGCTTTATTCAGATAGTCATTGAGCTGATTCTTCCGACGATAAGAAAGCCATGCTTCTTGTTTAGTCAAGTGTTTAATGCCTTGCTTATCTTTGTGATAAATCAATTTAGCACGTCGTTTATTAAACCATTGGTTTTTAGATTTAAGCCATCGACCATCAATAATAAAAGATTCATTGGTAGAACTGACTACTGTAGCAAGGTTATTCAATCCCAAATCAAGAGATATCGCTTCGTTACTAGTATTATTGATCACTGCGTCTGGAGGCTCATAAACAAATGCCGCATCCAAAAACTTCCCTTTTTGTTTAGGCAATATTCGGATTTCCTTGATTCGATATTCTCTCAAATTGGGAGGAATGGTTATGTAGACCGAACCATGTTCTCTGTTGTATTTGCGAGATGTAGGAATTTTAAATTTCCAGTTACCTTGGGCAAAATCGTGACGCTTTCTGATTGGGACGATCAAAGGAAAATGACCATCTTGGGGCAAGTACCGAGGAAGATTAATCTTCTCTTGATACACTCCTTGTTTTCTCAGAGAAAGCAGCTTAAAGAATGCTTTAAAACATCTGTCTACATATTTAAGAGTTTGTTGAGCGCAATCTGTAGCCAAGAGTTGATAATTTTCATTCTCTTTGCACAAATGATAATTCGACTCGTAACTGAGATATTTCTGTTCTTGAAAGAAATATTGACGCACTGTATAAAGACCAACATTAAACAGGTTTTTGGACAGATGACACAACTCAATCAAGATCTCTTTTTCAGAATTATTCAGCTTCAGTCGAACTGTCTGAGTCAACAACATAAATTTATCCCGCTATATACTTATTATTATAGCGGAATTGAGCGACGTATAAACATAATTGAGGATGCGCATTGCTCTCCCGCTAACCCTTCAGGTTTAACGGGATTCCCCTGCGGGAAGAAAGATGGCTTTTTTTTGCCACGTCAGCCTGTGCTAAAATCAGCCCTCTTTGATCTCTCTTAGTGACAAAAGAGGAATGATATCTAATCTTGATGCGATCATAGAACTAGCTGAGATCCTCTAATTATGCTTATTATGAGTATACAATCTCAGCTTTTCTTTTCTCTCAAATTTTTGTCGAACTCACGTTCCTTAAGAATCGAAAGCCCTTGTCATTTCAAACAGATTTTGAGCTTGGGGAGCAATAAATCCTTCAAAGAGGCTTTTCTCTCCAGTGTCATCTTCTACCAGATACCTCTGTGCCAATTCATAATAAGCATAACTCCAGAGCATCTGATCCAGATTTCCCTGCTCATCAAGAACCGCTACTGGTTCAATCACAGCATGGGTTGCGGTTTGTTGTAACCCACTAGCTTGACCGCCTTCAAAGCTATTTTTCATCGGTACACCCTGACTAGCCAGTGCTTGAGCCGTACTCTCGATATCAGGATAGGTTGGGGTATTCTGTCGATTAATGTAAGCTGTGAAGTGATTCACCCCATAGCCATGCAACAGCACCCATGCGCCATACTGGCTGACCATGTTCACCGCTTCTACCACTGTACGTTTAGGTGGTGCCCAGGGGCGCATAAAGGCAGGGAGCAAGGCTTTAGAAATTGCTTTCTCGTCTTTCTCTGATGCAAGGGATGATTGTTGAAGAGCCGATAGATCGAAAAACGAACCTGACTTAACAGTATCTTGAATCGCGCTGACAATTAATGGTGGTAATTGCTCCACAATCAATTCGCTGATAAAGAGTTTTGGTAAATCAAACTCATCTTGAGCTGGATGACGATAGTGACGGGCATAAAGATGGCGATCGCCGAATTGATATTCTCCCGCTACCTGATACCCTAACCATTCAACAATATTTTCTAGGTAAGGAATCCCTAAATTTACTGACCCTGTGGGGCTATCCACCACCAGCCGTAAGGAACGGAAGGCAATATGATCGTTAGCCACGATGCCTCCTGCGGTTTGAATCATCGTTTCATACACTCGGGCATAGTTAACCCGTTGACGATAAATTTCCCAGAGTTGTGCCCATAGTTCTCGGGCAAGATGTGGTGAGTTCATGAGTAGTTTTTGAGTACTTCGTTAAGAATATTCAAGGCAATAGCAATTTGTTCGGAAGTGATTACCAGAGGCGGACAAAAGCGAATGGAGGATTTGCCACAGCCGAGAAGTATTAAACCCTGATAAAAAGCATCGTTGAGAATGCGATCGCGAGTTGCTGGATCTGGCTGACCCTGATTGTCCTGAATATCGATCGCCACCATCAATCCCTTACCGCGAGGTAGTGAAACACAAGGAGAACCAGAGGCTAACTGAGTTAACCCTTCTTGTAACTCTAATCCCCGTTCCCGAGCATTCTCGATTAAGCCATTTTCCAATAATTGTAAAGTAACATTTGCCGCAGCACAGGCTACTGGGTTACCCCCAAAGGTATTGGCATGGGAACCAGGAGGCCAGGTCATAATCTCAGGTCTGGATAAGATTGCGCCTAGGGGTAAACCACTAGCAATCCCTTTAGCTAAGGCGATAATATCAGGCATCACACCCCAATGCTCAATGGCAAAGAGTTTCCCGGTGCGTCCCATGCCAGATTGTACTTCGTCGAGGATGAGAAGTATTTGATGGCGATCGCAAATTGTCCGTAACCGCTCTAAAAAGCCATCTTCGGGTACGATATATCCTCCCTCTCCTTGGATAGCTTCTACCACAATAGCTGCCACATCTGATGGTGGTAGCATCGAAGTAAATAGGCTTTTTTCTAGTTGATCTAAGCTTTCGTGGGTGCCATAGGGAATATGGGTCACTCCAGGAACTAGAGGGCCAAAACCTTCACATTGAACTGACTTAGATCCAGTGAGGGACATTGCCCCATAGGTACGCCCATGAAAACCTCCTACAAAAGCAATCACCCGCCAACGCTGGGTATAGTATCTCGCTAACTTTAAGGCACCTTCGAGAGATTCTGCTCCAGAATTGGTAAACAGCACTCGGGCTTTGGCTCCCTGAGCAGGTTGGGGAAAGGGAGCTTTTGTGGCCAAAGTTTCTGCTAGCTGTGCCAGGGGTTCATAATAAAAATCAGCGCCACACATATGTAATAACTTTGCTGACTGCTCCTGGATTGCCTGCACAACCTGGGGATGGGCATGTCCAGTAGCAGCCACGGCAATCCCTGCGGTTAGATCCAAAAAGATATTGCCATCGACATCTTCAATTAGACAACCTTCCCCTCGCTTGACCACTAACGGATATTCTCGGGTGTAGGATAGAGAAGTGACAGCTTGATCGCGATCTATAATTGCTTTAGCTTTCGGCCCAGGTAGTGAAGTGATTAACTTAGGCGCATCTATGTTATGAAATTTGGTTACGGTAAACATGGCTTTAAATAAGTAATAAGTAATAAATCGTGATTTTGAGCAAGAAAGATGCGCGAGTCTCACAGGGATATCCAATCGATGCTGAAAATTTTTCGAGTATTTCTAACTGATAGGTAGGTTATTTCCACTGTGGGATACTAGAGTTATATCCTCTATTTTATCTATTGCCTACCGATCGGGCTTCGCTCTTAAAGACAGACGGCAGAAGATTGCAATTGTCTCTTCTCTACTAAAGATACAAAGCAGCAAATTCTTAAGTAAGAAGAGATTTAGTTTATGTAATGAAAATGATAAAAAAACAATACTATACCTTTCCCCAATTTAAGAATTTGTACTTAGAAGACAGTTTTTTTCTCAATATTAAAGCCGAAGCAAACTATGTTTAATTCTTGCTAGAAGTTGTTCTAACTGAGAATCATCCTTCGTATGTGCCTCCTACTTTTCAAGAACAATATTGTTATAAAAAAGCTAAGTTACGCTTCTCCAATGCTAAACAAATTAAATGGATAGAAAAAACAAATGTATTTTTTACAGATGCTAATAATGAAATTGACTAAGTAAATATTGATGAATTTTTTAAAGAGGAAAATTACTTTTATCTTAGTGGAGATTGGGGAGAACTTGCAATTATATAGCAATCAGGAACCATATGTGAGAAACTGACACAGAGGTTACTTGGTATTTTCATGGAAGAATTGGAGTCGTTCATTGTATCTAATCCAGACCCGAGAGAATTGAAACGGGCTCTGGCAGTAAGTATGACTCTTCGAGGCTATAAACACGAAGAAATTATGGCTATTTTACAGATTAGCTCTGGATTTATCAGTAAATGGAAGCAAGCCTTTGTTTTTCAAGGTTTAGAAGCTCTCAAATTAAATTATCAGGGTTCAAAAG
>JAAUYK010064595.1_pt1 | contig 9996 bp, 4 predicted proteins | sample 7278021 | NCBI WGS metagenome assembly JAAUYK01 (sample SAMN14350223, study PRJNA611818) | marine sediment metagenome | isolation source: surface marine sediment (1.8m) | place: French Polynesia: Moorea | collected 2018-08
GGATGGGAATCCCGCGCTGTCTCGCTTTCGCAGCGTCGGGAGGATGTCAACGTTCATGGTAGTTAAACGTTAAATGTTGTTAACATCATAAAATAATCAGGCTCCTAGTTGAGCTTTAGCCCCTTAAATATTTGGGCTAAAGCCCAACTACAAACAAGTCTAACTTCCTTCTTCCTTACGAAAAAATGAATCAAGCTGTCGCGATCGTTATCTGCCTAGCTTATATAATGGGGCTAATATCTACTATTTTTCCCTGGGGTATATATGCTGTACTAACTATAGGATTAGTATTAGCAATTATTGTACAACAAAGATACCGACAAAATTTACGCAGGTCAGCTAAAGTAATCACAACTTCTCAGCAGAAAATAAGTTCTGAAGACTTACTCAGAAGTGGTGAATTTCCAGATTCACTCTCCAAAAGAACTAGAAAATCCCTACTAAATTCAAATGGGTTGTGGATAACTGCTGGAGCGATCGCTTTTCTTGCCAGTATTTATTTTCAATTTCGAGTACCCCAACCTACAGCAAGCGATATTAGTAAAATCATCCCAGTTGATGGTGAATCTAAACAACAAGTAGTTACGGTTCGTGGAAGAGTTATTTCCTCTCCGCGCAAGACTCGCTCTGAAAAAGCACAATTTTGGCTAAAAGTAGCTCAAGTGAGTGAAATAGTTGGTACTGATGGTTCGGCAAATGTACACCAAGATGTTACAGGAAAACTTTACGTTACAGTACCCCTTCTGCAAGCAACAGGTATCGATCCTGGTGAATTAGTGGCAATAACTGGTTCTTTATATAAACCATCACCAGCTACTAATCCTGGAGGCTTTGATTTTCGTGCTTATTTAGCTAGACAAGGTTCTTTTGCTGGGGTTACAGGTTATAAACTTACTACTACTAACCAAGAAAGTAGTAATGCTTGGGGATTATATAAGATTCGACAGCGGATTATTCGCGCTCAGGTAAGTTCTTTGGGAGTACCAGAGGGTCCTCTGGTAAGTGCAATGGTTTTAGGACGTAGAGCTGTGGATTTGTCTTATCAGCTACGAGACCAGTTTGTGCAGGTGGGTTTAGCTCATGTATTGGCAGCATCAGGTTTTCATGTTTCGTTAATTTTAGGTGTGGTGCTAACTTTGACGAAAAATTTGCCTTCAGGAGCAAGATTTGGTTTTGGTATCTTGACTTTAATTATCTATGTGGGTTTGACAGGTGGTTCGCCTTCAGTATTGCGAGCAGCTTTTATGGGTTTGGTAGCTTTGGTGGCGATTGTTTCCCAACGGCAAGTTAAACCATTAGCTTCTCTAGTTTTGGCTGCTACTTTGCTTTTATTAATCAATCCTCTGTGGATTTGGGATTTAGGATTTCAGTTGAGTTTCTTGGCAACTCTAGGATTATTGGTAACAGTGCCACCTTTAATGAAACGCTTGGATTGGTTGCCCTCTGGTATTGCATCTTTAGTTGCTATTCCCATTGCTGCTTCTGTTTGGACGTTACCTCTATTGCTATCTGTATTTTATGTGGTTTCGCCCTATACTATTTTGGTGAATATTATTACTGCACCTCTGGTTGCTGTAATTACTTTGGGTGGATTTATTAGTGCAATTCTGGCTTTAATTTCCCCTGATGTTGGTAGCTTGAGTGCTGGAATTTTGTATTTTCCAGTTAGGATTTTGATGGAAATTGTGCAGTTTTTTAGCAAGTTACCAGGAAATCAAGTGGCAGTAGGGGCAATATCGGTTTATCAGTTGGTTGTGCTATATGGGTTGATTTTTGCTACATGGTTTTTGAGAAGTAGACCCCCAGAAGCAAATAAGAGTAAGAAGAAAAAGTTGCCTCTGAAGTTTTGGCAGTGGGGTGTGATTTTAGCGATCGCTATTATTGTTATTCCTCTCTGGTCTACTCGAACTTCTGTGTTTCAAGCTACGATTCTTGATTCATCCTCCGAACCAGTGTTTGTGATTCAAGACCGAGGTAAAGTAATTCTGGTCAATGTTGGAGATGAAAATACAGCCAGGTTTACTGTCTTACCATTCTTACGGCAGCAAGGTATTAATAAAATTGATTGGTCTATTGCTGTTCATTCCCAAAAAGGTCTGAGTCGAGGTTGGTCAAATATTTTTGATAGCTTAAGAGTTAAAACTTTTTATGATGTAGATGCTGATGATGAAAAGAATTATCAAACTAATAATCAACCCGTGTTTAATGCTCTGCAAAAGAGTCAGGCTAATTACTACACTGTGGTAAATAATCAAAATATTGAATTGGGTTCTACACAGATGAAATTAATTAATTCTGAGACTCCAATTGTCAAATTTATGATTCGTGGCCAAAGTTGGTTATTATTGGGAGATACTAAACTGTCCGAGCAGAGTAAGTTATTAGCAGCAAGAAGTTTTCAGCAGACTCAGGTACTTTGGTGGCCGGGAAATAAGCTGAATCCAGAATTATTGAATATTATTCGGCCAGAAGTAGCGATCGCTTCTTCAGATTCTGTCCATCCACAGATGATAGAATTTTTTCAAGAAAATAATATTCCTCTATTTTGGACAGGTCGTGATGGTGGGATTAGATGGACTCCTGTTACAGGCTTTCAAACGACTTTAGAATCAGATCAGGTTGATAGTTCTTTTCTCTGATATAGAATCCGGGTAATTAGTTACCGTATTGCTGAGGAGTCAGGAGTCAGGAGTCAGGATTCAGGAGAAAGAAAGGATTTGAATAGCATGAATTTTTAAATTAGTATTCAATAGAAAATCTGTATTAAGAGCAAGTAATTTTGCGATTACTGTATAATATTATGTCCGGTTGAATAGTGATAATTAAAGCTCGTAGTAGGGCTAAAGCCCTACTACAAACAAAAACTTTTGTATCACTAAATTATCCAGACATGATATAACCTGGTTTTATATGATATAATAAAGAAATTATATTTTGCTCATCTTAATGGTCAAAACTCCAAAATCACTTTTGACTTTTGACTTTTGACTTTTGACTTTTGACTTATTAGGGAGAGGTGGCAGAGTGGTCGAATGCGGCAAACTCGAAATTTGTTGAAGGGAGACCTTCCGTGGGTTCGAATCCCACCCTCTCCGTTAAAAATTATTAAAAATAAATTTTTCTTTCTGATTTTTCTGTTTTTGTAGGAAATGTGAAAAAAAAATTCACATTGACTATTGTGAAATTCATTTTGAGAGTTAGTCAAGATTCAATCTGAAATTAAATGTCATTTTTCGTCACTGTAAATAGACATTGGTTAGGATTATTTGTAGTGAAACAAGGTTGAGATACAAACTATTCAGTAGTGCATTAAGAAAGTCTAGTAGCGCGTCCAGACTAAAACTGTGGGTAAAACCTAACCCCCTAACCCCCTTACTATCCCCCCTTACCAAAATAATTGGGTCGCGCAGTCCCGCCTTGATCGGCGAAATGTTTTTGGAGCGTTGCTCTAATCCCGGTTACAAAAACATACGTCGCCAATCCGACGTCTCCCCTATCTGACTTCCCCTCCACCGGAAGGGTTAGGGGTGGGTTGACTTCTGACTTCCTTAACCCCCTTATGGGGGCGGAAGGGGGGGAATCTTCACCCCTCTCCTTGCAGGAGAGGGGTCGGGGGAGAGGTCTTCATTTACTCCAACTGACCCACTGAAATAGACGCGCTACTAGGAACAGACTGAGGTAATAGTAAGTTTGGTGGTCACCTATTTCGGCGTTGCATAACCTAGGTATGAATTATAAATATTTATCTTATAAGACTACTTGTTCCCTAACTATGTTATTAGAACTACTGCTTTTTGACATCTTCCCGACGCTGCACTTGCGTGACAGCACGGGATTCCCTAACATCACTGATAGGGGCTTTCTGCTGCCTCTTTCAGAGGAGCTGCGCTAACATAGCACCTGCCTCCGAGGCCGAACCTCTTTTCGGTCTTACGGTCGCTCCACAGACTGACACTGCTAGCCCAGCAGCCTTATCTTAATTGACAATAGCATACTATTGTAAGAACCGCAAGATTGATTGGTTTTCCCATGCGACGCTCCCCTTCGGGAGAGCGCGGGTCTTCAACCAACGTTGAGATAAATTTAACTATAGAGAGACTGTACCCATTCCCATTCTCTTTGCAACCCCTCTTTCAAAGAAACTTGAGGTTGATAACCCAAAATTTTCTGTGCCTTAGAAACATCAGCACTGGTATGACGAGCATCTCCCCTAGCTTTTTCCACAAAATTTTTCTTAATTGGACGTCCTACTATTTCCTCCATCGCGTCAATAACTTCTGCCAATACAACCCGACTACCCCCACCTACATTAAATACCTCACCGACTGCTTCTGGTACTTTACCTGCTGCTAAGTTAGCTGCTACTGCATCACTAATAAAAGTAAAATCCCTAGTTTGCTGACCATCTCCATAAATAGAAATTGGTTCATCTTGCAAAATCCACTTAAAGAATTTATGAAAGGCCATATCAGGTCTTTGCCGGGGACCGTATACTGTAAAATAGCGTAAATATACGCATGGTACACCAAAATTCTGGTGATACAACTTACCTAATCTTTCTGCTGCTAACTTAGTAATTCCATAAGGAGATACCGGTTGAGGACAAATAGTTTCTGGGGTGGGAAAAGTTTCAGCATTACCATATACAGAAGAAGTAGAAGCATAAACCAATCTTTTCAAATTAGGAGCATCTTTAGCAGCTTCTAAAATTATTTGAGTAGCATTAATATTACGTTCTGTATAAGAACGAAAACCTTCACCCCAACTAGCACGAACTCCAGCTTGGGCAGCTTGATGATAAACTATATCTACATCTACCAGTAAATCTGACCAATTCAAAGACTGAATATCATCTTCTATCAATTGAAAATCGGGATGGTCTTTAAATTGAGAAATATTCTGACGCTTCAAAGCAGGGTCATAGTAATCATTAAACTGATCTATTCCTATTACTTTTTCTCCTTGATTTAAAAGAGTTTCTGCTAAATGAGATCCAATAAAACCACCAACACCTGTTACTATAATATTACTCATTTTTTTTTGCTATATCTATATTATTAGATTTACTATTTCTTGACATTAATAGGGAGTATAGCTGAAGTTAGAAGTCAGAAGTTAAATTCTTGCTGTGACTAATATTTGATATCGGCAATAATGTTATAACCTCCCTGACAACTGCTATATATGTTCAAATCTTGATCGGAAAATTTCAATTTTCTTCCTTGATACCCCGTTCCATCTTATCTAAAATTTTACTAAGCTGAATCCAGACAATTAACCCAGTTCCTATAGTTAAAGGCAAACAAATAGAATAAGCAACTAAATTAGTAAATCCAAATAACTGCAAGCTTGAGGATAAAAAAATTAATGCACCACTAGCAATACCTAAATAAGGAATCTGTAATGTTAATCCTCTCATACTACCTATGTTGCAAGTAGCAGGATTTTCTGACCAGTCTTGAACCAGTTGCTTAATTAATTTAGCAAATACTACTCCCGAAGATAAACTCATCAACAAACCAACTGCGATTAAAAGATAGGGGGGTTGAGGCAGATTATACACAAAAAAATACTTCCTTGATTGATACTTTTTATCTCTTAAAGTAGGTTTAGGTTGGTTAAACTAAGCTTTTTTCACGCTCCGCATAGCTTCTGTCTTTGATGTCGTGCTAATGGGTAGCATTTAATATGAAAGCTTCTCCAAAGGATAAAACCAACTTGGATAAACCAGCTTTTGTTGGGTTTCCTTCCTCAACCCAACCTACTAGAGCGACACAGCTAATTTTGTTTGTTATGAGTTTGGGACGGGTTTATTTCATCGGGTGGTTAAACTCGTTAATTTAGAGTAAAACCTGCCCCTACTATCGTAACATTTTAGATGTGTCGGTCTACTACAAATATTATGTTCAATTAATCCTAAGTTTATCTCATACCAAATTAATATGAAGTTGCATAGAAGAAAATTTTAATCAGAGTTGATTGTAGATAAAGACAGGCAAGTTAATGAATTCATAATTCTGTGCAGCCTCACATAAAATTGGTATTACAGAATTATTCATCTGGTCATAATTTGAATTTACCAGAATTAACTAATTAATTTTTACCTGTAATTCAGTAAGCTCGAGACATCAATTAATTAATTTTATTTTTGCTCAAGAATAATTAAAGTATAAGAGCCATTGAATTACGAACTTACCAAAAAATCAAGGTATAAATTCTCTCCATTCATGGAAAAAAAATCCTTTGATCCAATCCTCTTATTATCAAGAAGAGGAAATAATTAATTATTAATTATTGAAAGGAGATTTTAGGGAAAATTTATGACGACTTATTCCTTATTTTCCTAGTGATTAATTTGGATAATATAGTATTCAATTCTGACTCCTGACTGCTGACTGCTGACTCCTTGCTTGAAAATTGGTCATTGCCATTACAGAGGGTAAAATTGCAGCAGCTCTCTCTGTAGAAAAATCTGCTAGAGCGCCTAGAGCAAGATTAAACAAACGACTTGGTTGAAGGTCATCTTGAATTAAACCCCACAGACGACTAACCTCTTCTGTATGAATCCGATCGTCTTCTACCATTGCTAGTATCAATTGTTTTCGGAGAAATTCACCCTCTTCGCTCAAAAGATATTGTAAACCTAATTGGGCAGTAGGTAGTATATCAAAATTTTGGTCTGTCCGAGCTATACCAATCAAATTTTCTAACCTTTGCCACTGGAACTTTCCATCTTTAAATAATACCTCAATCAAACGACGACGTAATGCTGGGGACTCGCCTTTTAATAACCTTCTCGCCACATAAGGATAAGCGACATCTACAATTTTGAAATTTGGATTGAGGGAAAGAGCTAAACCCTCTTCGGTAACTAGAGAACGAATAATTAGGGCAAACTTAGCAGGTACTCGGAAAGGATAATCATACATTAATTCCGAGAACTTATCTGTAATTGTCTTAAAGTTAAAATCTTTGACTCTCTCACCCATAATATCTCCCAGAACTATTTCTAGAGCTGGTATGATTGGCTGAATATCTACATCCGGTGCCAAAAACCCTAGTTTGACAAAATCTTTAGCCAACTCCTGATAATCTTTATTAATCAAATGAATTACTGAGTCAACTAAAGTTTCTTTAGTTTCCTGCTCAAGTTGATCCATCATGCCAAAGTCAATGTAGGCCATCCTACCATCTCTCAAGGCAAATAAGTTGCCGGGATGAGGATCTGCATGAAAGAAGCCAAATTCTAGTAACTGACGTAAACCGCTAGTTACACCTACTGTAATTAGAGTATCAGTATCAAGACCTGCTGCTTGAACTTGTTCTGTGTCTAATAATTTAATACCATCAATCCATTCTAAGGTCAGAACATGGATAGTAGTATAACGCCAATATATTGATGGTACTTTCACGCTTGGGTCATCAGCAAAATAGGTGGCAAATCTTTCTGCATTACGCCCTTCATTTATATAGTCAATTTCTTCAAATAGCTTTGTGCCAAATTCATCTACAATCATGGATAAATCGTGGCCGAGATTCAGAGGCAACCAGGGAGCTAGCCAACTTGCTGCCCACCTCATCAAAAATAAATCTAGAGTTATGATAGGTAGTAAATTTGGTCGTTGAACTTTTACTGCTACATTTTCGCCACTCCGAAGGCGTGCCTGATAAACTTGCCCCAGACTAGCTGCAGCAACTGGTCTGGGAGAAATTTCGCTATATATATCGTAGATATTTTGGCCTAACTCTGTCTCTATAATTGAGATGGCAGTATCATTATCAAAAGCTGGTAACTGATCTTGTAGTTTTGTGAGTTCTTCTAAGAAGTCTTTACGAATTAGATCGGGTCTTGTGGATAGTGCCTGACCTACTTTGATAAATGTTGGTCCTAAGCGAGTTAGTATTCTTCGCAGTTGAGTTGCTCGTTCGGGAGTATCTTCTACTTTGTGATATCGCCATTTGTCCCACAAAACTCCCAACAGAAAACTAGCAAAAGAAAAGACTATGACTAGAAATCTCCAGATTACTAACCAAAGACGGTAATGGTAATACTCAGCGATCGCTTCTGGGTCGTACCGTCTATTTGAACTCAAGTGATTTTCACCCACTTTTAATATTTTCCTCTTAAATTTTATATTTTTTATTTATCGTTCTTATAAGCTGAAGGTGTTAGGTGTAATGGATAATTAATAATTAATAATTAATAATTAATAATTAATAATTAGAGATAGTTTTCATTATCCATTATCCATTGTTCATTATCAATTAATGAAAACCTTTTTGAATGATTTGAGTTAAATATGACTTACGGCTTTTTTGGGCTTCAACACTACAATTAGTGTGGCACTATAGTTTTGATTTACTATATATAGGGTTTTTGCATAAGCCATCTGAAAAAAGGGGAGGGTGTTTCACCACACAAATAAATAAAGGATATTGGTAGTCTTTCAGTAAAGAGAAAGAGTAATTGTTACTCTTGTGTAAATTAGTTGTATTTCTTGAACTGAATTTTTTCCTTCCTGTTTATTCTTGTGTATTACGCCCTTTTTCTACTTAACTAATGGGAAATTTTGAGTAATTCAGAAGGTATAGTGCTACGCAAAAGTCAAAAGTTAAAAGTATCTCTGACTGAGTTTTCGGTGCTAAAATACTCCGCCAACGGGATTTAGCAATATCCGCGTTCTAAATGCGTAGTGCTATATAGAAAATTTGATCCCTGCTGTCTTACATTAAATTTTTTTTATTTTTATTAAGTATAGTATACAAAACTACAAATTTCCCAAATAAATTTTAAAGAAATATTAAAGAAATATTAAAGTCAAAACTATTATCAAAATAATTGGGTCTAATACCAATTTCATAAACTTAAAACTTCACTTCTCAAAGTAATCTATCAAGCTTGAAAACCAAGATGTCAAGTTATGTGTAGTCTGACTTTAGGAAATTGATATAAAACCCCGCCTTGATTGGCGAAATGTTTTTGGAGGGTTGCTCAAAATCCTTGTTACAAAAACAACTTCTGACTTCTAACTTCTAACTTCGCGCCTTCTGACTTCTGAGTTCTGACTTCGTTAAAGTTCTTGCAAACAATCTTTCAAAGCAAATATAACTTGCTCTTGTTGTGGAGTGGAAAGTTCAGGAAACATAGGCAAAGACAAAACTTGATGGCAAACTTCTTCTACAATTGGCAACTGACGGTGTGCCAAAGATTTGTAAACAGGCTGTAAATGTAAAGGTGTGGGATAGTAGATTGCTGAACCTATTCCCTTGTTTTGTAGCTGAATACGAACCCAATCGCGCAGGGAATTAGAAAAATGAGACTTTGCTGTGGCTTCTAACTCTTGACTTTTAAGCATAATTGTGTATTGATTCCAAACACATCTACCTCCAGGTAACTCTTGAGGAGGAACTACAGAAGTTATGCCATTAAGAAATTTATGGTAAATATCTGCTAAGTCACGACGCTGCTGATTCCAACTATCTAGATAAGGTAATTTAACTTGCAAAATTGCAGCTTGTATGGTATCCAGACGACTATTAATACCAATCTGTTCATAAAAATATTTGTCAGACTGTCCATGATTTTTGAGCATCCGCACTTGAGCAGCGATCGCCGGATTATTTGTAGTCAGAGCGCCCCCATCTCCAAAAGCTCCTAAATTTTTAGTAGGAAAAAAACTAAAACAAGCAATATCACCAAAACTTCCGACTTTTTGGTTATGCCATTCTGCTCCTGTAGCTTGGGCACAATCTTCTATAACTATTAAATTATACTGGCGAGCGATCGCCATCAACCGTTTCATATCTACAGGTTGACCAAATAAATGTACTGGCAAAATAGCCTTTGTTTTTTCTGTTATGGCTGCTTCAAGTTGTTGAATATCCAGATTAAAAGTCTGGGGGTCAATATCGATAAAAATTGGAGTTGCTCCTACTGCACTAATTACTTCAGCAGTAGCGAAAAAAGTGAAAGGAGTAGTAATTACTTCATCCCCA
>JAAUYK010240274.1_pt1 | contig 9995 bp, 9 predicted proteins | sample 7278021 | NCBI WGS metagenome assembly JAAUYK01 (sample SAMN14350223, study PRJNA611818) | marine sediment metagenome | isolation source: surface marine sediment (1.8m) | place: French Polynesia: Moorea | collected 2018-08
CCCAACATATCTTAGGGTCTGTTTATGAAATCTTGTCTGGACTTTTTATTGTCAGACAGTATATAAGATAGACTAGTGTCTGACAATATGAAGATCGTGTCTGCCCAACATATCTTAGTGTCTGTATTTATGAAATCTTGTCTGGACTTTTTGTCTGTCTGACTATAGTAGGAGCCATCGCCGATGGGGCGATATAAAACTATCAAGGTCCGGTAATTGGTCGGGACAAGGCAAGGACGGAAGCTAGTATTCGGTATAATCTTCCCAGATCTTGAGGCCATTCTACGCCGTCGTCATATATATTATTAGTCCAGTCCAGGATTGAATTTGGCTTCGGCAATTGGACAGAAAGGGGACCAGTTGCTGCCAGCGTTAATTGCTCTACACAGTCAGTCAGTCAGTCACGTTCAAAGAAGAGGAAAAGGGCTTCGTTCGTTCGTCCGTTCGTGCCGCAGCTGACAGACAGATAGAGAACCGTTGCTTGGAGGGCTAAAACAAACGTACACGGACGCCTACCTGCCTGCCTTCCGTCTTCCTTCCCGTCTGGCTTGTTAGAGGCACTAAACTAATTCACGGATACGGCCGCCGACTCGTGACTTGTCAAGGGGAAAATCTCCCTCCCTTCCTAGCTCGGAGTCTGTTAACCGTCCGTTCGACGGACGAAAATGGGATGATTGGGCTGCTGGCTCTGTCTGGCGCGCACGACTTTTTGCAGAATTTCAGAGCGAAAAAATATTAGGCTAGATTTTCGCATGGCGGCGGCAGAGCACGACAAAATCTCGCAGTTTTTGACTCGCGCGTGCCACGCGATGCCTGCAAGGATCGTGTGTTGTCATTTCAGCCGGTGCCATCTTGATGCCGTGCTGCCAGATCGCGATTCGGCTCCGGCCCTCAGACCTCTGTCAAATGGGAGCCCGTCTTCCCGGCCTCACCGTCTCCCATCTCGCATCCTTGCCTCCTGTGACGGCCGTTCATCATCTTTCTCCCTTTGCCGGCCTTGAAATCGAGAAATGTGCGCGACAGACGGACAGACGGACGGACGGACATTCTGCGTGCAGTGCAGCGAACGAGACGCTAGGAAAAAAGGCAGACGTCGTACGTACGTAGATAACGAATTGCGTGACAAAACACAGCAGGGAAGGAAGGCACGCTCGCTTCCTTCCTTCCTTCCGTCTTTTCAACGTGGCCTCGTTTCAGCCCTACCGACAAGTAGTGAGATGCAACCTATTGAATAGGACCCTAAAGTGCCGCCTCTGGCCGGCCAAATTAACCCGCCCGCAATCTTTATTGCATCGGCCCAACAAACCAGCTACCGAACGAACGCATGTACGTATGTAGTACGTGCACACGCACGCCATCGCATCCGACGTTTTACTGTTATGCCTCCTGCTCCAACATGCAAACCAGCTACTATACATGCAGATAAGGTCGATCGGCGTGCATGGCGTGAAGAGAAGTAGATTAAGAGGAGAGGCCTGGCTATATGGAACGATTTACAAGGGTTTTCAAGGCAGTGGGGGGGAGGAGGAACTGCTACGAGGTTTTTCTTCCCGAAAAACCTGTCGGCCATACGTGCAACAAGCCATCAACCGACGAACGAACAACAGTTCATTTCTGAGTCCGTCCCTATCCGAAGACGTGACTCTCTCTCTCCCTCTCCTCTTCTCCTTCCTTTCTCTACCCACGGCGGTCAGTCCGTCCGAAGATAGGTAACAAGCTATAGCTACGGGACAGCGTCATCTCCGTAGCTAGCGGCATCGGAGACGGCCGCCGTGTCTAACTGTTCGGCCCATCAATGTATCGGAAGAGGAGAGAGGGGTCCGGTCCGTCCCTGTAATGGACATGGATCTCCACGCATGGACATGCCTCAAAGTCGAGGACGTTCACTAAGTGATCGTTTTGCCCAGCTCGGCTTGTTTGTGCCGCATGGGAAGTTTTCCTAGGCAAACATTGATGGCTGCAGGGAGATACGAGAGATCTTCCCATAGGTCCATCCAACTGTCCGTTCTCTCTCTCTGTCGTGAAAATGCTTCGACGCCGTCGTCGAGTCGTCGTGAATGGTCTTCTCCGTCGTCCGTCAGTTTTGCGAATCGCGCTCACGCTTAAATGAGAGAAGCATGATTTGCGCAGATCAAAATGATTTACTGCCCGTAGTTAGTGTTGTCGAGTAGCCGAATTAAAGGCTTAATGTCGGATACCGTTACAACAAACATAGAGCCAAGTCATCGGTCATCACGCGTCTTATTACATCTGGCAACCCTATCGCCTTTCCCTTACCCCTCCCTCCCTACTCCTCCCTCCCTACTCCTCCCTCCTTCCTTCCTTCCACCTCTCATCATCATCTTGATGATGATCGCGATCCAGCTAGACGCATTGCCTGCCTGTTGCCAACATTCCCAGCCGCCGGCAACTCGGACTGGACTGGCATAGCTACACGTTATTTCATTTCGCAGAAGGGGCTGGCTGCATGGCTGGCCAGCCCTCAGAAATCCACCGTGATTTTCAATTAACCACAGGGTAGCAATCTGCACGGTAGGCTGATCTCAAAAGTTACGGCCGTTCAATGCATAGTATACACGGGCGCCTCTTGAGATTCTCCCGCGGTGAGGAACGAAGGAGGGCTCTGCGTATATATAATACGGTTATGAGCAAATCACGAATCGGGAGCGGCAGCCTTTTTTCCCGTTGCGAGAGCGAAGCCCTCGGGCGACTACTGGGGCTCTCCTCTTCTTTCCTTTCCTCTGCTCATCAGTTTCCTAGCTTCTTCTTGCCGTGTGTGTACGTGTATGGGGGCACTAAAAGACAGGCATTAGAAGCTGGCAGACAATAATAAATTGCTTTCGTCTAGAGCTATACCGTTACCTGAACTCTGTCTCTGCTTCTTTGAGCAGACCGTTAGTCGGGCGAGTTTATGCGTTTTCTTTTGGCGCCGCTCTCTCGAACTTCGAAGGGCGAACTTTATGGCCAACCCAGTTCTCTGGCTGGGCATCCGAGCCCGAACTTCTTCTGCGGATGGATTTTTTTCGCGAGATTCTCGCCGGGAGAGCAGTTACATATACTAGAGTCGGCTTACGGCCGAGGGTATCGAAGCACGCGAGCAATGTCGCCGCCACTTTACTCGTTCGGACCGAACGAAGGACGGAATCCGTCTCTCTCTCTCTCTCTTGACTGTTTTGTGGCCAATATAAATTCCGTTTCTCCGGCACCGTAAAGCCGCCGCCGCTCGCATTTTTGCGCCCTTCCTCTAAACGGAAGCGAAGCGATCGAAACGCCGCCGTCTATCGGTATTGCATAACGGTGCCTATATCCAATTTTCGCGCGCAGATGCCCGGGGCTATTGGAGAACAAAGAGCGGCGGCGGTTCTAACCCCGTGAGTGAAGAAAGAGGGTAATTTTCCTCACCTCGTTTTCGTCGCGGAGTCAATTTAGACTTGATCCCAATATAAGTGGGAGGCAGTCAAGGAGAGAAGGAGAGAGGGAGAGAGCAGTAAAACGATTTCTTCGGAGAGAGAGAAAATTGCCGCCGTTTCTCCCTCTCCCTCCTTCCAGATAAATAGGTTGCCGCCGAGCGAGGCAGCATTTGGAAATCGCCGCCTAATGGGACGGCGGAAGACGAAACGAACGGCAATTTGAGAGACGAGTCGCCGTTCAATTTGGGCGGACACGCGAAACTCGTCCCATCTGTCGTCGCTCATTCATCGGCGTCCGTCCGTCCGTAGAAACAATTAAATATGTCATCCTTAGCGTCGCTATAAAGTCGGCTTTTTTTGCCCGCCTCGAGCCCGGATTAGCGTGACCTTGGCCTACGGCACCGTCCGTCCGAAAGAGTTAGAGAAAGGGCCGTTGCATGAGTGGTGGGCCCATTAGAGCCGTAAAAAGGCACCCGCGGCGGCGGCGGCGTTGGCAGCTGGGGCAAGTGGAGCAGCGAGCGAGCACTGGCTTAATTTTGTCGACGACGCCTTTTGGCCGGCGGCGGCGGCGGCCAAGAGAGATAGGCGAGGCAATAATTCGCTCAACAGGGTTGGCCATGCTTAAAAAGTCACATTTCCCTCGTAGGTACATTAACCCTTAGAATGTGTCCCAATGTCATTCGTACGGCTACCCTGATTCGTGTAAGACCAGTACGTATATGCAGGCTAATGTTGGGAGGGCGTACCGGAAGGACGAATGGGGGAAGCCCGGACCGCCTGCCAGATGTGGAAACCTACTTCGTTCGTTCGTTCGGTGTCATAATCATCCTGTGTGCGGGGGGCGGAATCATCTACGTGTAGTAATTGGGAAATTAAAATTGCCTGAGAGGAAACGTGGGTTTCCTGCGGGCCCCAATTGAAATAAAAGCCGGCACGTGCTCATGTACGGACTTTTTCTCCAGTATGTATGTACCCGTGGCCAAGCTGCCTAATTGGACCTGAGGAGGCTTGCCAGCTAGGACGTGCCCCACCTACGAAGCCGTCACTCCTCGCTCAAAGTCTTACTTTCACCGCTGGTAATTGCGTCCCGACGTGCGTGCGGGACGGAGACTTGAACGAACGCATCCAGCGTCTCTTGGGCCCCTCCATTAAAGGCGCATAAATCGTCTCCGAGCTGTCTGTCCGGACTACAAACAAAAAAAGAAAATGACCGGCCTAGTATACTCAACGAAAAACCAACCGACAATGGCTCACTCTGTGCGGAATTGTAGACATTGCGAAATCGCCCCTGAAGCCGTTTCGCACGTAAAACTATAGCGCGCGCATTAAACCGCTAACCAGAGCATGGAGAAAAGGGTAGAAAATGTTTGATTTATACACGCGGGCGGGCGAAAAAAAGATGGTTTTTCATTTCCACATCCAGTGCAGCGCTAGCTTGATGCACTTTCTGCGTGCCCAATCAGAAGTCACGACGCGAAAGATCTTGGTCCCTGCAATGTCGCAGCTAGCAGCGAGCCCGCACTTTCTCCCCCTCGAACGGGACCTCGGCGCCCGCCGCGATACGTGACGGCGATTTTGAGCTTCTCGTCGTCTGGGCCTAATCAGATCGGCGGCGGACCGGCCGCCGGAGGCGGAAGAGGAGACTTGGTCAGATCCGGATCGTTGTGATGGCGCGATATTATTCGGCGTGACTCGATGCTCGCCTCCTAGCTGTCGCCATTTCCATTGCGGACGGGCCAAAAGCGGGCGGGGTGTACCATAGCCCCGCTATACACAATTTTGAGCTTCTCTTCGTCTGGGCCTAATCAGATCGGCGGCGGACCGGCCGCCGGAGGCGGAAGAGGAGACTTGGTCAGATCCGGATCATTGTAATGGCGCGATATTATTCGGCGTGACTCGATGCTCGCCTCCTAGCTGTCGCCATTTCCATTGCGTACGGGCCAAAAGCGGGCGGGGTGTACCCTAGCCCCGCTATACACAATGGCGCTCGCGGGGCAGAAAAAGTCCCGACTCATCCAGCCATCCCTCTCCGTCGTCGTCGTCGTTTGCGTGGGCCTCTAATAACAGCCCTTGCTCCAGCTAGCTGCCTTCTATGTATGGTGCGTGCTCAGCTAGGAAGGAGAGGAAGGCGGGCGCGGTGCCGCATGACTAAAAAGTGGGGCGGACGGAGACTGCTGCATGGCCATAGGAAGAAGGAAAACACTGACGGACGGATGGACGGATTCAGGTGGCCGGCAGAGCGAACGAGCGAGCCATTCCCATTCATGAAATCCTTTCTCCGATTGTCAGAATCCAGAGCTGCGGCCTGCCCTGCAATCTAAGCCGTCGTGATTTGAGTTATGGCCGTGCGGCAGCGGTGCGGGTTCCGGCTGCCGCGTTCCATTTCGCGCAGGAGGTCATACTATGCAGCCACGGTCGGTCAGTATATCACGAGCGGAGTTCATTTGGTTTATGTACGTGTGTGTAGCAAGAACGACGAACTCGAGCTCGCTCGCAAATGATATCATGCGCGCGCTTTTTGTTTCGTCACCCTAATCTCCTCCGCGCGGGAATTTTTGCTCCCGACGCATGTAGGTCGCGTTACGTGACAACCGCCGTGCGTGAAGCACTCGAGTTGTGACACGTGCATGCCCTGCTTTGAAAAACATACTTAGCAACCCTGACTGACTGTCACGTACGTAGTCATATGTGAGAGAGGCGAGCTCGATCTTTTGTTCTCATGCCGGCGAGAATGATGATGATGACGGATGGCCAGTAATAGAAACGGGGCCATGATGTCCTCGGCGTCCACGTATGAGTGGCTACAGATCGGCAAAAAACTCCATTCGATCCGCAATTGCACAATTTTGAAACAGCCCTCTCCGCTAATTGGAAGCCGGATTGTCAAAGTCAATCGAATATCTCCTCTCTGTCTGTCTCTCAATCGGATTGCGGGCGTCAATCGTTTTAGCAACGGCAGCAGAAGTCATTCGCGTCGTCGTGACTCTCTGGCTGGCTGGCTGTCATTATAATTAAAATCGGCCGACTGGCTTGCTTGCTTGACGGTCCTGGGAACTCGGCTCTAATGTCCGTCTGGCTATCCGAATCAGGGGTCGCAAAAGTTAGTCGGGATGGAATCTGAGTCCTCGGAGTCTGCACGCAAATTATAGAAGCAACTTTTTATAGCGTGCAGGGCATCAAGCTTTACTCTCTAAATCTGGCCACACTCCGCCGCCTCTTATCTGTCGTAATGTGGCCGAATTTGTGCCGCCTGTCCATCCGAGGCGAGAGAGAGAGAGAGAGAGAGAGAGAGAGAGAGAGAGAGAGAGGCCGTCATGTGAGGTCCGTCTGAGCTCTTAAGAGATCAGGCGTCCACTCGTTCGGCCGCCGCCTTTGACGCGCCCTTAATTAGAATTGTCGCGACGCGCGGTGCATTTTAAAGGTAAAAAGGGCGGCGGCCGCTACATGCAAGTCAGAGAAGAGGTGGCAGCCTCTCATTAGACATACTCTCTCTCTCTCTCTTTGTGTTTCTGGATCGGGCCTGGCCGCCGCGCGAGAAATGAGGAACAATTGCAATTACGTTTATTACGCCTTGAAAAATGACGACGGCTTTTTTCCCTACCTACGCACCCACCCGATGCATTTTGTAGCGGCTCCCTTTTTTCCTGCCGGCTCCGACTTAAAAGAGGGCAGAAATAAATTAGCCGTTCCATCCAGCTCTGTTCTTTCTTTCGTGAGCAGCTATATAGCGGCCGAAATTTGGGGGGCTCCATATAGACCGGGGCAGATATAGTCTGCAGACATGCACGCGGCGGGCGGCGGAGAGAAGATTTTTTATGTCTCGGTCGGCTCGAAGCGGCGGCCGGTTCGCAAATCATATCCAATCTGGCGGATGCAGCAGCATGGAAAGTGACTTTTAGTGGTGGGAGAAATGGGCTGGCTCTCTTTCTTTTCCATGCATGGTGTATCTGTCCGGCCGGGTTTGATTGAGAGCCATACTTGGTCATTCGAGAGGATCGTCGTTTCTTACCTCTATCGAGTTTCCTATCTCCTTCTCTTCGATGCAGCTAGACACCTCTCACACAATTGTATTCTCCGTTACACAGTCTCTGCTACGTAGAAAAGGGGAGTGAAACACTGAAGATAGCCGCTCGCTCCGATACTATCTCTCCTCCTCTCCACTTTCCAGTCTTTCTGTTCCGGGCCAACACCTCGCTTGTACACCACTTTTTTTCCCTTTCCGAGAATATACATAGGCGGTCTTTCTCTTAGAAGAAGAGAAATTCGGAAGGGGCTGTTAGCGGTTGATCATATGAAGCCTCATGTAATAGTCACACTGCCAATCGGGAGTTTTATCCCTGTTGCGCCACATGTACGCGTACGTACACTCACTTTTTTATCTCGATCGCTCGCTCGACTCGAGAGTTCACTTTTCCTTTTCTGTTTTAGGGGTCGGCCGGCGATCGAACTGTCAGAGCGCGCCGCCGCCACACGCGCCACCACTACTATAGGAGATGTAGCAGTACCTCTACCACAGCACACAAGTCAGGTCGATCGTCGCAAGGTATGTAGGCTGGAAAACCCGCGCTATGCACGCCGTCCGTCTCACTCCCGGCAGAGCCTCGATGAAACTGACTCGAGAGGAGAGGAGCGAGCGAGGTATACGCACACGCACGACGCGACGGACGGTCGGACGGACGCGCCGCCAAAGTTGAAACGCTTGCGAGATACGACGAAGCGGCGGCGGCTGCGGCGGCGGTCGAGACGAGCGGCGCGGAGGGCGCCTATAGTATGTTGGTCCGAAAGTTATACCAGTTTCTTAAACAGTAGCTCAAATCGGCCATGGATGTTTCATGTTACATGGGAATGCCAGTGTAGCAAAATCGAGACTAAGAAACTCGACTACCAGACGCAGCTAGGTAGTGGTACGTACACTACGTATATGCACGGCGTCGAACTACAAGACGAGACGGACGGATAGTGAGTGGAACGTATGAGAAGCGCGCATCATGCGTCCGAAGCGAGCAAGAGAGGGAGAGAGAGAGAGAGAGAGGGAGAGAGAGAGGGAGAGCGAGAGAGAGAGAGAGAGAGAGAGAGAAGCTGGACGGACGCTCTTTTCTCTCGGAGCAGATCGGGCCGACCGACCTCGCTTTGGCGAATCAGATGCATTCAACTTAAGGCCCCGCCGCAGAAAGAGTTATGTAATTCGCGATCTCGGTCGTCTGGCTATATTTTCGCTTTCTCGATTCGCGTTCCCAGCATAGTTGCTGCCGTGTTTGATTTACAGATTTTAAGAATGCCAATTTGGGCGGACAGGCGGCTGGAGATGACTCAGTAGAAATTCCGCCTAAGATCACTCACCTGGCAGGAATGCTTTTTTAGCGCAGCAATTAAAGATCGAAGCGACTAAAACGGGAAACCGACTGCATGCTATAGCCTTGATAAATATTTCCTACTCTTTTCCTCCGCGCCTACAATGGCCGACGGACTGACTGTTGAGGGCCGTGGGAAAAGCGCCGCGATTTCCTGGCTACCGGAAAAAGAAGGGCCGGGGAAGGAAGGAACTAAGCATGCGCCGTTTCGCAAATTACGCACGTGTAATTTCCACCTGCAACCGACCGCAAATGTGCACATAAATGTAAAATGTGCCGTGGAAGCCTTGACAAAAAGACACAATGTGTACTAGCTGCCTAAAATCACGCCATCGGAAACGGCGGGGACGAGCAACAACTGCCTCGCGTGATCCACTTTTTGGGGGGGTGAGGGGATGAAATTTGTCAAAATAAAAGAGGAAATCCTCCGCACGAAAAGAGAACGTTGCCTGTCTCGCGACTTTATAGTAGCTACTTAAATCGTTGCGCGCCCGGTGACAGAATTTCCGCAAAGGACATGTACGCTGTCAAGACATATATTGCATGCAAGCCATGTTGATCAAAAAGTTTCAGCGTTAACTCGACTCCAGCATGAATGGGGCATTCTTCTATCCGAAACGGATTCATGCCGCTTAATCCGACGCCGGTCGGTCGTGACTATGGTGCATGAGGCGGCGCGTTTTTCCGTCATCCACCCACCGGACTCCCTAATGCCGTCATCGATCGCCAGTTTGGACACCTAGCTAGCTGACCAAAAGCCGATTCCGGCTCACGCACGCCTTCTCAGATGGCTCTGAAGTTTGAAAACCTTCCAAAACTGGATCTCCGTATCCCCATTCTGGGAACGGGCCATGTAGTAAATCTCCTCTGCCAGACGCGGAGAGAGCCGACTGCGATGATGGAATACTTCGGATGATGTCACATTACATGAATTAAACGACTTCGGCGCCCCCCTTCTCGGGGCATTTAGACACCTGGCATCACCGGCGGCGGCGACCCCTCGCATGTTGGAGTAATGCATTCGATACGGGCCTCATTGTCGGCATCCAGGCAGCCGTCGCGGAGTTTTCCACGTCCGAGTGAACCCAAAAATTGCTCGAAAATGCCAAGACGAAACTTTACAACCAACGGTGCCCACTTAAGAATATCATTTACCCGGAGCTGCATGGGTTTCATGCATAAAGCACATTCTGAATTCATAGAGACAACGGTGGCGATCCATCATTGCAGCGCA
>JAAUYK010235422.1_pt1 | contig 9993 bp, 6 predicted proteins | sample 7278021 | NCBI WGS metagenome assembly JAAUYK01 (sample SAMN14350223, study PRJNA611818) | marine sediment metagenome | isolation source: surface marine sediment (1.8m) | place: French Polynesia: Moorea | collected 2018-08
GAAGAGATTATCAGTCATTTTTCCTACGGATTTGCAGTTCATTTGGCGGTGTTGGATAAAGACGGTGTTTTAAAGTATATCTATGCCGCCCATGATGGCGGTAAAATCATCAACCCCGCTTTGTTTGAAGGTCAGGTCGAAGGGGGTGTGGTCATGGGTTTGGGATATGCGCTGAGTGAAAAACTGCCCCTTAAAGATGGGAAACTTCTTTCCACGCGCATGGCAAAGTTGGGGCTTCCCAGAATTGGCGACATTCCTGAAATTAAAGTAATCGGGATTGAGTGCCCTGATCCCATGGGACCTTTTGGCGCCAAAGGAGTAGGGGAGATCGGCACCATTCCCACCGCACCGGCGATTGCCAACGCTTATTGCCGATTCGACGGAGAACGGCGCACACAACTACCTTTGGCACCATTACGTAAAAAAACATAGGATTTGCACACCAGCCCAGCCCATCAGGAAAGGATGTTGGTATGACCTTATATTTAAAAAATGCCAATTATGTGGATTGGCAAAATTTTAAAATTACATTGACCGACCTGAAAATAGAGACAGGCGTCCAAGGCGGCATTGATTGTATTTCAAGCATCCCTGCACCTGACAGCATCGAACCGGAAGCAAGGGTGCTGAATTGCGCCGGCAAACTGGTCACCAAGTCATTTGGCTGTGGCCATCACCACATCTACTCAACATTGGCCCGCGGAATGCCCGCGCCGCAAAAAGCGCCCACCAATTTCCCCGAGATTTTAGAATACATCTGGTGGCATCTGGACAAACGTTTGGATCTTGAAATGATCGAGGCCAGCGCACTGGCGGCGGCCATTTACTGTGCTAAAAACGGTGTAACCTTTGTGATCGATCACCACGCGTCTCCTTTTGCTATCAGAGATTCGCTGACCACCATTGCCAAAGCCTTTGACCGCGTGGGAATTGCTCACATGCTTTGTTATGAGATATCCGATCGGGACGGTGAGGGGCCCAGGCAAGAGGGCCTGGCGGAAACAGACACCTTTTTAGCGCAAGGCCATCAGGGACATGTGGGTTTGCACGCCTCATTTACCGTTGGAGAGGAACTCCTGCAAAAAGCCATCGCCCTGGCGCAAAAACATAACACCGGACTGCACGTACATGTTGCGGAAGATCGTGCCGATCAGGAACAAACTCAGGCCAAATACGGCCAACGGGTGGTGGAGCGGCTAAAGGAAAGCGGCGCACTCGATCTCAGCAAATCGATTCTGTGTCATTGTATTCATTTAACCGAATATGAACAAGAACTGTTGCGCGATGCCGATGTCTGGATCGCCCAGAATACCGAGAGCAACCAGAACAACAATGTGGGCTTGACCGAATATGCTTCCTTGGGTGACAATGTGATGCTGGGTACAGACGGCATGCACTGTGATATGCTGCGCAGTGCCAAGGCATCCTTTTTGGCCGGCCAAGCCACCGAGGGCATCGATTTTAACGGTATTTATCATCGCTTTCGCAATGTCCATCGCTATGCGCGACAGTTCGGGGCCCGGGGCGATGACGCTAACAATCTGGTAATTTTTGATTACGATGCCCCCACTGAAGTGACAGCCGACAACTTTTTGGGCCACTTTGTTTATGGCCTGGATGCTCGCCACGTGGAGACCGTTATCTGCCAGGGAAAACTGATTGTTGAAAACCGACGTGTGACCATGGTGAATGAGGCTGAGGCGCTTGCGTTTGCCAGGAAGATGGGTAAGAAGCTCTGGGGCAAAATGTAGATTCAGTCAAGCGGTTAAAAATGGTTTGGCAACCGAAAATTCTCGCCGACAGGAGATGTGAGCATGAGCAGCGATAAATTCTGGGGCTGTGATCTCAAGACTCTGTTGCAGTGGATACTGGCAGAGGAAACCCAGGGGCAGATCTTTGGTATTCGCAAAGAATTGTTTTTCACGCCCCAACCGACCGACCCCTTCCGACTTAAACGCTATGGCCAATTACTTGAAACACCCCTGGGGGTAGCCGCCGGCCCCCATACCCAGCTTTCCCAGAATATCATTTCCGCCTGGTTGACCGGTGCCCGCTATATGGAGCTGAAAACGGTGCAGGTGCTGGATGAACTGGCGGTAACCAAGCCCTGCATTGATATGACCGACGAGGGCTATAACTGTGAATGGAGCCAAGAACTCAAGCTGGATCAATCTTTTAACGAATACCTGAATGCCTGGATCGTGTTGCATATCCTCAAAGACAAATTCGGCTGGGGAGTGCCGGAGGAGCCGGGATTTATCTTCAACATGAGTATGGGCTACAATTTGGAAGGTATTCTCAGTCCCACCATGCAACGTTTCCTGGATCAAGTGCAAAACTGCGCTACGGTCAAAGCGGATAAACTTGAACAACTGGCTGAATTGTATCCTCGGGTCAAGGATTTGGATATTCCGGATTGTATTTCCGATAATATTACGGTTTCCACCATGCACGGCTGCCCGCCGGATGAGGTGGAAAAAATCGGCCGCTATTTTATTGAAGAGCGCCGGCTGCATACCACCATTAAGCTTAATCCCACACTGCTGGGACCTGATAGGGTGCGGGATATCTTAAATGACCAACTGGGATTTGAAACGGTGGTACCGGATTTGGCCTTCGAGCACGATTTGAAGTATTCCGACGGAATCGATTTGATCCGATCTCTACTCGAAAGCGCCGCTAAAAGCAGGGTAGAATTCAATATTAAACTGACCAACACGCTTGAGACCAGCAACCAGGAACAGAGCTTGCCCAAAAACGAACAAATGGTTTATATGAGCGGTCGCGCGTTGCATCCGATCAGTATTAATCTAGCGGAACGATTACAGACCGAATTTAAAGGCCGGCTGAACATTTCATTTTCCGCAGGCGTCGACAGTTTTAACTTCGCTGATGTCATTGCGTGTAATCTGAAACCGGTAACGGTTTGCTCCGATATTTTAAAGCCGGGCGGCTACGGGCGTCTGTCGCAATACTTAAATGAACTGCACACGGCCATGAACCAACGTGGTGCCAAGACACTGGAAGAATTTGCCGTAGCTTACGGTAGCTCAGTTCAGATTGATGCCCCGGATCAGGCGCAGACCCCGCTGCAGGCCGGATGGGCCAATCTGCAATCGTATGCTCAAAAGGTAGTTTCCAAAAAACAGTATCACAAAAACAATTTTCCTTATGATAATATCAAGACCCGCCGGGAACTGAATCTGTTTGATTGCATCGAAGCACCCTGTATGACTACCTGTCCCGTCAGCCAGGACATTCCCGGCTACATGTACTATACCGCCCGGGGCGATTATACCCGAGCGTTGCAGATCATTATGGAAACCAATCCTTTCCCGAATTTACAGGGAATGGTGTGCGATCATTTGTGTCAAACCAAGTGTACCCGAATCAATTACGATGATCCTTTGCTGATTCGAGAGATTAAGCGCTTTGCTGCCCAGCAACCAGACGAGACCAATGGACTGAAGCCGGCACCTCCCAATGGCCTGAAAGTTGCTATCATCGGTGCCGGTCCCTCCGGATTGGCCTGCGCCCATTTTCTGGCTCTGGATGGTTTTGAGGTGCAGATATATGAAGAAAAAGAAATTGCCGGGGGATGGGCATCAGATGCGATTCCAGCCTTCCGGTTGGATGCCGCCAGCGTTGAAAAAGATATTGAGGCGATCTTAGCTCTGGGTGTCAACATCCATTACCAAACCTCGGTTGATCGGCGGCGATTTAATCAGCTGCGCAGTTATTTTGATTATGTCTATATTGCCATCGGCGCCCAGGAAGGCACCGAACTGGGCATTTCTGGTGAGGATGCCGAGGGGGTTTGGGATCAATTGAAGTTTCTGAGTGCGGTGCGCCGCGGCGAGCGGCCCGATTTAGGCCGGCGGGTGGCTGTAATCGGTGGCGGTAATTCCGCTATGGATGCAGCGCGCACGGCTAAACGTCTGGTGGGGGCCGATGGTGAAGTGAGTGTCATCTATCGGCGTACCCGCAAGGAAATGCCAGCAGCACCTGAAGAGGTCCGGGGAATGCTGGACGAAGGTGTTAAATTGATTGAACTGACCGCGCCTGAATGCATGTTGGTGGAAGAAGGCCGGGTGCGTTCCAACCTCTGTTTTCGCATGGAACTGGGGAACAAAGATGACAGTGGCCGACCGCGACCGATTAAAATCGATGGTTCGGAATTTGAGCTGGATGTCGATGCGGTCATTTCCGCCATTGGGCAGCGGGTTAATCTTGACTTTTTTCCCGAGAAAAAATTGGAAATTAATCCCGCCACCCATGAAACCCAAATCGAAAATGTATTTGCCGGGGGCGATGCCATTCGCGGTGCTTCAACCCTTATCAAAGCGATTGGAGACGGGAAAAAGGTAGCGGAATCGATCATGCAGCGCGCGAGGAAAGATTTCCAGATTCCTGCAAGCAGATCGGATAAAGAGGTGGATCCAATCGATTTACAGCAGCGCAAAGCACGGCGTCAGTATGGTGCCAAATTGCCGGAAATCGATTCTGACGAGCGTTTTGGATTTGATTTGGTAATTCGAACCTTAGATCCGGAAACCGCACAAAAGGAAGCCGGTCGTTGTCTGCAGTGCGACGAGTTATGCAGTATTTGCGTGACGGTGTGTCCCAACCGCGCCAACATAGAGTTTCAGGTTGAACCGGTTCAGTTAACGATTCAGCAGGTTCAGCAAGTCGGTCCGGATATCGACATACTGGATATCGAAACGGTGTCCATCGATCAACGATACCAGATTCTAAACATCGCCGATTTTTGCAATGAATGCGGCAACTGCGCCACCTTCTGCCCCACCAGTGGCGCCCCCTACCGGGATAAAGCCAAATTTCATTTAACAGCCGATAGTTTTGCTGCTTCACGATTCGGCTATCATTTTTCCGCGGCGGATAATTTGGACTATAAAAATGAACACCATAGCGCTCGTCTGCAAATCATGGCTGATGGATACCGCTATGAGGATCCGGCGGTCAAGGCCAAGCTGGGCAAAGATTATTTATTGCAGACCATAAATTTTAAGTCTGATGCCCTAAAAGCCGTCAACCTGCGCACGGCCGTGGAGATGGCTTTTCTATCACAGGCGGTGCGCCAGGTATTACCTCTGACTATTAAGAATCGATGAGCCGCACTGACAAAAGACTAAATTTTAGAATTACGGATAGCGCAATAGAGCTTGCAAACCATCCAGCCCTGGCCAACCTGAATATCTGCATCAAAGGCGCCGGCGATTTGGCGACGGGCGTAGCCCTCAGACTATTTCGTTCGGGTATGACCAAAATTGTAATGCTTGAAGCGGTCGCACCCCTGGCGGTCAGGCGCTCGGTGGCCTTTTCGGAAGCGGTCTATTTGGGCGAAAAGATCGTCGAAGGCCTACCCGCGGTGCGCGTCGACGAATTGGATCATGTGCGCGCGGCTTGGCGTGCCGGTAGAATTCCGGTGATGGTGGATCCTGATTGGACGATCATTGATGAAATGCCTTTTCATGTAGTGGTGGATGCCGTCATTGCCAAACACAACCTTGGTACCCGTTTGAAAGATGCTTCCCTGGTGATTGGTTTGGGACCGGGTTTTAGCGCCGGACAGGATGTGCACCGGGTAGTGGAGACCAACCGCGGTCACGGCCTGGGAAAAGTGATCCGCCACGGTCAAGCGCAAGCCAACACGGGCATTCCCGGCGCTGTCATGGGATATACCCGCCAGCGGGTCTTGCGGGCGCCTCAAGCAGGCGTGTTCACCACCCACTTAGACATCGGGGACTTGGTGCCAAAACACCACGTCATCGGGCAGATCCAAGGCGTCAATATAAGCGCGCAACTGGGCGGCGTTATTCGAGGTTTGCTGCGTGACGGCACCAGCGTTGAGCGCGGTACCAAGCTGGGCGATATCGATCCACGCAGCGATGCCTCCCTTTGCAACACGGTTTCCGATAAGGCGCGTGCATTGGGCGGGGGCGTGCTGGAAGCTATTTTAGAAAAATACCTGGTGCCGGGTAAATAGAATCCCAATTGATTTTAAACGAAATGGCGCGAGATGATAAAAGGGTGGTGATAAAAATTTTCTTGTGCTAAATTCAGATAAATTTTTAGTTCAAAACAACCATCAATATTTTCTGCGATTTGCAGATATCCAAATAATATTCCCTGTCAGTGTGGTGCAACATTATGGCAATCGGTAAACCTGTACAAAGAGTGGACGGCGTGGCCAAGGTTACCGGCAAAGCCCGTTTTACGGATGATTTCGCTTTGCCGGGGATGCGGGTGGCCAAATATTTACGCAGTACCATCGCCCACGGCAAAGTCGTCAGTATCGACACCCGACGGGCGGCGGCGCTTCCCGGTGTGGATGGCATCTTTACTTACGAAGACATACCACGCAACGTCTATGCGACGGCCGGCCATCCCTATGCCCTGGATCCCAGTCATGCCGATGTCGCCGACCGGCTCATGTTAACCGATCATGTTCGCTACGAAGGCGATGAAATCGCGGTGGTTGTAGCGGAAAATGAATTGGTGGCCCAAAAGGCGCTGGATCTCATCGAGGTGAGTTACGAAACCTATAAGCCCTTGGTGCGTTCCGAAGATGTGCTGGCCGAGGATGCCCCGGAAATCCATCCCCGCACCAAAAACATGGTTAAATCACATGCCTTTGTGGCCGGTGGCGACTTGACCCAGGCGCGGGCGGAATCGGATCATCTCATCGAAGGTCGCTATCAGACCCAGGTCTTGCAGCATTGTCATCTGGAAAATCATACCGCCTTGGCCTACATGGATGATCTGGAGCACATCGTCATCATTACCTCCACCCAAATTCCTCACATTGTCAGACGGATTGTGGGTGAGGCTTTGGGGCTGCCCCTGAGTCGGATCCGCGTTATTAAACCATATATCGGCGGCGGATTTGGCAATAAGCAGGACGTGGTGCTGGAACCGATGGTGGCATTTTTGACCATGAAACTAAATGGCGTACCCGTCAAGCTGCGATTAAACCGCGAGGAATGCATGATCGGCACCCGGGTGCGGCACCCGTTTCAAGTCGATGTGCAGTTGGGCATTGCCGAAGACGGTACCCTCAAATTTATTGACTTTGATGCCCTTTCCAACACCGGTGGCTACGCTTCGCACGGGCATTCCATCGCCGCGGCCGGGGCCGCCAAGGCGCACTACATGTACCCGCGTGCCATTTACAGCTGCAAAGCGCGCACCGTCTATGGTAACTTACCAGCGGCCGGCGCAATGCGCGGCTACGGATCACCGCAAATGACGTATGTGATTGAATCAACCATGGAAGAAGCCGCGCGCAAGCTCGGTATGGATTCGGTGGCCTTTCGACTTAAAAATGCCGCCCGGCCCGGCGATATGAGCCAGATCAGCAAGCGCCCCATCATGACGTGCGGCCTGGTGGATTGCATTCAGAAAGGCAAAGAACTGATCCGCTGGGATCAAAAGCGGGCCGAATGGCCTGCATCTCAGATTGGCACACTCCGGCAAGGATTAGGCCTGGCGTGTTTCAGCTATGGTTCCGGCACCTACCCGGTTTGCCTGGAGGCGGCCAGTGCCCGTCTCATACTAAATCAGGACGGTTCCGTGCATCTGCAGGTGGGCGCCACCGAGATAGGCCAGGGATCAGACACCGTCCTGGCGCAGATGGCTGCGCACACCCTGGGCATCCCGTTTGAGCAGGTGCATGTCGTGTCCATGCAAGATACCGACGTTACTCCTTTTGATACGGGCGCGTATGCTTCTCGTCAGACCTATGTCAGCGGTCACGCTGTGATGTTGGCGGCCCAGAAACTCAAAGAAAAAATACTGGACTATGTCCAGGTGATTACGGGTCTGAGCGCGCAAGATCTGGATATTGTCGATGGCCAAATCGTCATTGCCGCCACACCTGAGACGGTCATGATGAATCTGCAGAATGTGGCCACCGATGCCTACTATGATAAAAATCGTGGTGGTCAGATTACAGCCGAGGTCAGCCATAAGACCCGCAACAATGCCCATTCATTCGGTTGTACTTTTGTTGATCTGACCGTGGATCTTGCCATGTGCAAGGTTAACATCAACGAAATTTATAACATCCATGATTGCGGTGTGGTCATCAACCCTTTAACTGCCGAAGGGCAGGTGCATGGCGGCATGGCCATGGGCATTGGCGCGGGACTGTTTGAAGAACTGATGATCGATCCAGACTCCGGTACGATTTACAACAACAATATGTTGGATTACAAAGTGCCCACCATTATGGATATTCCTGATCTAGGGGCCGCCTTTGTGGAGACCCAAGAGCCTACCAATCCTTACGGATGCAAGTCATTGGGCGAACCGCCGGTGCTATCGCCGGCGCCAGCCATTCGTAATGCGATTTTGGATGCCACGGGCGTCGCCATTAACGAATTGCCCATGAGCCCCAAAACGCTTTTTACACATTTCAAGCAAGCTGGGCTGATTTAGGTGAACACGTATGTTTGATCTGGAAAGCTACCACAAAGCCAACACTGCAGCGGAAGCCGTCCAGCTTCTGGCGCAAAATCCCCAAGCCGTTCCCATTGCCGGCGGAACGGATGTGCTGGTGCGTTTGCATCAAGGCCATGCGGATTATCGTCATCTGGTGGATATCCACGACGTGGCGGAGCTGAAACAGGTTACTTTGGAAAAAGATGGTACCATCGTTATCGGAGCGGGCGTAACTTTCTGCCACTTGTTGCAAGATCAAATTATTAAAGAAAATATCCCGGTACTGGCCGAAGGCGCTTCGTTTCTGGGTGGACCGCAGATTCGTAACATGGCCACCGTGGGCGGCAACATTTGCAATGGCGCCCCCTGCGCCGACAGCGCGGCTCCGCTATTGGTTTTGGATGCCGAGGTGGTCCTCATGGGGCCCCAGGGCGAGCGCCAATTGCCGTTGCATGAATTTTATCAGGGACCAGGCCTGGTCGATCGCAAGCAGGCCGAAATCATGGTTGCGCTGCGCATTGCACCGGATCATTATCAATGCTGGTCGGCCAGTTATCACAAATATGCCATGCGTGATGCCATGGACATTGCAACCATTGGTTGCGCGGCTGCCTGCCTGCTTGAGGGTGGGGAAATTGCGGATTTCCGCATGGCGTTTACCGTGGCGGGCCCTACGCCATTGCGGTGCTGGCAGACCGAAGCAAAGGCCCGGGGCGCAATGGCGGACAAGTCGCTGATAGAGCTTGTGTGCCGTTCGGTGCTGACCGATCTGCGCCCCCGTGATTCCTGGCGATCACCCAAAGCTTTTCGTGAACATATAATTCAGACCCTGGCTGAGCGAGTGTTAAATCAGGCATTGCAAACCTGTGGAGTAACGCTATCATGAACCAAAACATATCCTGCACCATTAATGGCAAAGCGGTGGCGTTTCAGGTGGACGTGCGCCAATCGCTTTTGGAGGTATTGCGCGAGCATGGCTACACCAGCGTCAAAGAGGGTTGTGGCACCGGAGAATGCGGCGCCTGCACGGTCCTGGTGGACGGGGTTCCCATGGATTCTTGTCTGCTGCTGGCAGTGTGGGCCGACGGCCGCCAAATTCGCACAGCCGAAGGCGAAAGCCAGGAAGGCAAATTATCGCAAGTGCAGCAGGCCTATTTAGACACCGGTGCGGTGCAGTGTGGTTTCTGCACACCCGGATTGATTATGACCTCGACTGCTTTTGTGGAAAAAAACAAGGATAACCACAACGTCTCCCGTGAAGAGATCCGGCGTGCCCATGCCGGCAATCTCTGCCGTTGTACCGGTTACGAGGGCATTATTAAAGCAGTGGAGCAATGCCTGCAGAAAGATGAAACCGGTGGTGCCGCTCAGGCCTGCGAGTGCACGGTTGAATCTAAACCGTCCGAGGATTCTAATTGAGGCTGTATCAAGAAAAGCAATTTACTACTTTTTAATGGTCAGTGATTCCAACTCCCATTCTTGGTTGGCCTTTTTGACAACCCCCACAAAGTAGGTTCGCATTTCAACACC
>JAAUYK010017046.1_pt1 | contig 9992 bp, 7 predicted proteins | sample 7278021 | NCBI WGS metagenome assembly JAAUYK01 (sample SAMN14350223, study PRJNA611818) | marine sediment metagenome | isolation source: surface marine sediment (1.8m) | place: French Polynesia: Moorea | collected 2018-08
AACCGAGACCGGCGCCGACCAGGGCACCGCAGAACACCACCATCTCGCCGACTCCGGGAACATAGGGAATCCCCAGGTAACCCGCAAAGTTGGTCTTTCCGGTGACATAGGCGAATACCCCCAGGGCACCGCCCACCAGTACCGTGGGCAGAATCGCCAGGCCATCCAGGCCATCGGTCAGGTTCACCGCATTGCTGCTGCAGACGATGACCAGGTAGGCCAGGATGATGTAAAACCAGCCCAGCTCAAGGACGAAATCCTTGAAGAACGGCACAATCAACGAGGTTTCGATCGGCATCTCCGCGGTCATGAACAACACATAGGCGGCGATGAATCCCAGCACCGACTGCCACAGGTATTTGGCCTTGGCCGACAATCCCTTGGAATTACCCAACGCGATCTTCTTGTAATCATCAACCCAGCCAATCGCGCCAAATCCGGCAGTTACGAACAATACAATCCAGACGAAGCGAGATGACAGGTCACTCCACAACAGGGTGCTGATGACGATCGCCACCAGGATCAGGGCGCCACCCATGGTCGGGGTGCCTTCCTTGCTGAAATGCGATTGCGGTCCATCATCGCGCACACTCTGGCCGATCTTGTAGCTGCTCAGGTAGCGAATCATGAACGGGCCTACCAGCAGTGAGATCAGTAATGCCGTCAATACCCCCAGGATGGTGCGCAGTGTCAGGTATTGAAACACATTGAAACCACTGTAGAACTGGGTGAGGTATTCAGTAAAACTATACAGCATGACTGACTCCTGAAGGATGGTTGTTAGCGTTATATTGCGAAAGCAGTGACACTACTTTCTCCATACCTGCACTTCTTGATCCCTTGATCAGCAAAACCACATTACTGCTTATCTGTTGCTCGATAAAATCAGCCATCTCCTGATGACTGGTAAAACAAAAACCTGCTGCACCAAACTCGCTGGCAGCCCGGCAACTCATTTCGCCGAAGGCAAAGAACCGGGCTACCCCGGCCTGTTGCGCTTCCAGCGCGGCCTGGTTATGAAAGTCCTGGGCCTGCTCACCCAGTTCGGCCATGTCGCCGAGGGCCAACCAGTGCTCACCGGGCATTTCGCACAATACGCGGACCGCGACAGCCAGTGAATCGGGATTGGCATTGTAGCTATCATTGATCAGGGTGCTGTCTTTGACCCCTTTGACGATCTGTTGCCTGCCATCAACGCTCTGGAAACCCTGTAACGCCTTTACCGCGGTTGCTAATGGCAGCTCACATGCAACCGCAAGGCTAATCGCTGCCAGCGCATTCTGCGCATTATGCGCACCGAAAACCTGCAGATCGCATTGCGCCTGTTGCCCGGCATAGGCCAGCTCTAAATGGATACCCTGTTGCAATTCAACCTGGGCGGTCACATCAGCCTGATGAGCGCTGGAAAAGCTCAGGTGATCCTGGGTCGCCACCACCGAACGCCAGTAGCTGACTGCCTCTTCGTCATCGTTAAATACCGCGCGGGCGTCGGGACCGCAGAACTGGTACATCTCACCCTTGGCTTCGACGACACCCTGCAAGGAACCAAAGCCCTCGACATGCGCGGCTTGCGCATTATTCACATAGACGATGTCCGGTTCGGCAATCGCAACCAGCTGTCTGATTTCATCGCGATGGTTGGCACCCATTTCAATCACCGCAAACCGCTGCTCAGCACTCAGCTCGAACAGGGTCAGCGGCACGCCGATCTCATTATTCAGGTTACCCCGGGTTACCAGGGTTGGCTGTTGCGCGCTGAGAATCTGCCCCAGCATCTCCTTGACCGTGGTCTTGCCGTTACTGCCGGTAATCGCGACCACCGTCGGCTGCAGCTGCCGGCGCCAGTGACGTGCCAGCTGCGCCATCGCCTGGCGCGTATCCGCGACCACCAGTTGCGGGAGATCGCAGTCATCGATCCGGGATTCGACCAGTGCCGCTGCGGCACCTTTGTCCTGGGCAGCCGCGACAAAATCATGGCCATCGAATTGTTCACCCTTGATCGCGATGAATAAGCGGCCATCACAGGGTTTGCGACTATCGATCTCTACGCCCTGGATAGTGAAATCAGCCGCGCTCTCGGTACTACCCGGGAACACAGAGATTAATTCAGCGGCCGACATCCGGATCATGCCTGGCCCTCCCGAATCTGGTTGACCACGAAATGATCGCTGAATGGAATCCGCCGACCCTTGACCAGTTGAAATTGCTCATGCCCTTTGCCGGCGATGACCACCAGGTCATCCTCACCAGCCTGCTGCAACGCGGTCTCTATCGCCTGCTTGCGATCATGGATCACTGCCACCGCGGCTGGCTCCTGGAAACCGGTTAAGATTTTGCGGGTAATCCTTTCCGCATCCTCGTTGCGCGGATTGTCATCGGTCAGAATCACCTGGTCTGCCAGTTGCTCGGCTACCGCACCCATTTTCGCCCGCTTGCCCTGGTCACGATCACCACCGCAGCCAAACACGCAGGTCAATTTACCGCTGTAGGTTCCCTTGACCGATTGCAGACAGGCGGCCAGGGCCTGTTCGGTATGGGCAAAATCTATCACCACTGCCGGTTGCTGGTGGTAGGCCGGGAAAAATTCCATGCGCCCCGGAATCGGTTGCATGTCCTGCATGGCCTGCTCGATCTGGCGCGCATTGAAACCCAGTTGCAGCAATACCGTCGCACAGGCCAACAGGTTTTCATTGTTGAAATCGCCGATCAAACCGGTCTGGATATCGATCATCTGACCGGCACAGGCCAGCATCACTTTCAGGCCCCGGCGATTGAGCTCGGAGGACACCTGGTAAACCGCCGCCTGTTGGGCGAGTTTGGTTTGCCGGGTGAAACCGGCAACGGTTTCGCCCTGGTATTGCTCAGCGAGCTGAGCGCCCAGCTCATCATCCAGGTTCAGCACCCTGGCCTTGAGGCCGGGCATTGCGAACAGGCGGGACTTGGCGGCCGCATACAGCGCATGGTCGCCATGGTAATCGAGATGATCGGAACCGAGATTGGTCAACACCGCAATATCGAACTCACAACCACTGACCCGATGCTGGTCAAGGGCATGGGAAGATACCTCCATTGCCACCGCGGCACAGTTCTTTTGCTGCAGGTTGAACAACAGAGACTGCAGCTCTATTGCTTCCGGCGTGGTATGGGCGGTCATTTGCAGCTGGTTGTCCACGCCGTAACCGAGGGTACCGACACTGCCGGTTTTCATCTCCAGCTTGTTCAGCGCCTGCACCAGCATATGGGTGACACTGGTCTTGCCGTCGGTGCCGGTAATGCCGATCAAATTTAACTGGCGGCTGGGATGACCATAAAACCGGCTGGCAATCTCGCCACTGACCTGGCGCAAATGCCTGACCGCCACCCAGGCGATATCCAGTTGCTTGGCCAACAGCGGAATACGTTGCTGGCAGTAGCTGTCATCGGCATCGAAAACCACCGCTACCGCCCCGGCGTTAACCGCATCGACGACGAAATCGATGGCATGACGCGAGTAACCCGACAACGCAATAAACACATCGCCGGTTCTGATGCGTTGACTATCTGAGGATATGCCCAGCACCTCGATATCCGGCAAAGATGCATCGGTATAGCCCTGTAACAGCTTATCGAGTGTCATCATGGCCTGGTTGCGCGGGGAAATCATCATAATACCTCGTGCCCCTCGGTTTGAGCCATCTGCTGCAACGTCGAAAGATCATCGGGAGAGATATTCATCAGGCGCAGCGCATGAGTCAGTACTTCCTTGAACACCGGGGCGGCAACCTGGCCACCATAATAGCCGTTCTGGGTTGGCTCATCGATCATGACCGCCATCACCAGGCGTGGCTTGCTTACCGGTACGATGCCGGCAAACACCGACATGTAATTGTCTTGCTGGTAGCCACCGCCGGCAGCGGTCTTCTTCACCGTTCCGGTTTTTCCGGCCACCCGATAACCGGGTATCGCCGCCTGTTGCGCGGTTCCCTTGGGCCCGACCACCTGTTCCATCATCCTCAGCACGGAGCGTGCGGTGACCGCCTTCATAACCTGCTGGCCTTTTGGCGCCTGGTCCAGTTTGATCAGGGTCAACGGATTGAGGATGCCGTCATTGGCGAACAGCGAATAGGAACGTGCCAGTTGCAGGGTCGACAGGGACAGGCCATAACCGAAGGCCATAGTCGCATGGTCCAGCGGCTGCCAGTCTACGTAATGACTGAAATAGCCGGCCGAGGCGGCTGGGAAATCAACCCCGCTGGGCTGGCCGAAACCATAATCGTTGAAGGCCTGCCATAGATCTTCCGACTCCATCGCCAGCGCGACCTTGGACGCACCGACATTACTCGATTTACGCAGGATGCCGGCCAGGTCGAGCACCCCATAATTGCGAAAATCGCGAATCGCGTAACCGGTCACTTTCATATAGCCGGGTGCGGTATCGATCTGGCTGTTGCTGCTGAACAATGCCCGGTCCAACGCCGCGGCCAGGGTAAAGGGCTTGATCGTCGAACCTGGCTCGAACACATCGGTAATCGCGCGATTACGCCGTTTCTCTGCGGCCTGCTTGTTGGATTTATTCGGGTTATACGATGGCAGATTGGCCAACGCCAGGATCTCACCGTTATGGGCATCCAGCAGTACCGCGCTACCGGAGGCAGCGGCGTGGTACTTGATCGCCTTGGCCAGGCTGCGATAGGTAATATACTGCAGACGCATATCGATACTGGTCTGTAACTCATGACCCGGATGCGCCGCGGTGACCTGGGCGATTTCCTCGATCACCTCGCCCTTGCGGTTACGCAGTACCTGGCGTGCACCGGGCCTGGCCTTCAACCAGTCCTGGTAAATGCGCTCCAGCCCCTCACGGCCGATGTTATCGATATCGGTGAAACCGACGACATGCGAAACCACCTCACTGGCCGGGTAGAATCGATTGTATTCTCGCTGCAGGTAGACACCCTTGGCTTCGGCCACTACCCGCTGCGCCAGTTCCGGTTCGATGCGTCGCTTGAGGTAAACGAATTCCCGGTCAGCGCGCTGCTTGAGCTTGGTTTCGACCTGGCCCGCATCAAGTCCCAGCAACTCTGATACCTTTTCCAGGCCGGGCATATCCAGCAAGGCCTGACGGGGATCGGCCCATACCGAGTCAACCGGGGTACTGATCGCCAGCGGGGTACCGAAACGATCCAGGATACTGCCGCGATAAGCCGGCGTGGCAATCGTGCGCAGTTGGCGCTGGCTACCTTCATCGAGGAGGAATTCCTGGTTATATACCTGCAGGTAGCCGGCCCGGCCCACCAGGCCGATAAACATGACCAGGATAACCAGCAGCACAAAGTAGTGCCGGCCGGCAAAAAATGCGTTGTTTAACGAAGATGAAGAACTGTTATCACTCATGATCTTTCAGGGTCACGATTTGTACCCGCTCCGGCAACACCATCCCCAGTCTCTTTCGTGCAACTTTCTCCACGTTGGACTGGGTCACCAGGGTACTGTTCTGCAACTGCAGGCGGCTCCAGTGAATCACCTGTTCATCCTGTAGCTTTTGTACCCGGCGTAATTCGGAAAACAACACCCTGCTCTCATGCTTGACATAAATAACGGTCAGTGAGCTGCCGGTTACCAGAACGATCAGCAGCGTCAACCAGTAAAGCTTATTCATCAGGCGACCCGTTCGGCTATTCTTAGCACCGCGCTACGCGCACGTGGATTCACCGCGACCTCTTGGGCCCCGGCCCTGATCGCTTTACCGATGGTACGCAAACGCACCGTCACAGGAATCTCGTTATCTCGTAATGGCAAACCCCTGGGCAATGCCGGGGGTGTGGAATGTTTCTTGTAGAAGCGCTTGACCAGGCGGTCTTCTAGCGAATGAAAGCTGATCACCAGCAGGCGTCCACCAATCTTCAATACCTCGAAGATATCGTTCAACAGTTGCTGGATTTGCTCCAGCTCCTCGTTGATCCGAATCCGGATCGCCTGAAAACTGCGCGTGGCCGGATGCTTATGCTGCTTGCCTTTCGGCACACATTCGCTGATCAGGCTGGCAAGGGTGGCGGTATCGTTGATGGGCTGCTGCTGCCGATACTCGATGATGCGGCGCGCGATCCGACGCGAGAAGCGCTCTTCACCCAACTCCCATAACACAGTGGCGATTTCTTTTTCGCTGGCGGTCATGATCCACTGCGCCGCGGATATGCCCTGCTCCGGGTTCATTCGCATATCCAGCGGACCATTATGCTGGAAACTGAAACCACGGCTGGCATCATCCAGCTGCGGCGATGACACGCCCAGGTCCAGCAGCACGCCATCGACCAGTTGCCTGAGGTCGAGCCGATCCAGTTGCTGCAGCATGTGCGCATAGTCATCATGAATTATGGTGACCCGCGCATCATCGGCATAGGCCTGTTGCGCACTGGCAATCGCCTGCGGATCCTTGTCCATCACCAGCAGACGGCCATTTTCACCAAGCTGCTGCAGGATCGCGCCGGCATGGCCACCACGACCAAAGGTACCGTCCACGTAGACGCCATCGGGCTTGATCGCCAGCGCATCGAGCACCTCGCCGAATAAAACCGGTTGATGAGAAAAATCGGCCTGGCTCACAGTGACAGCTCCGCCAGCGATGGTGGGATCTCGTCATCATCGTCCTGTTCCATGCAGTGCTGCTCCCATAACTGCTCATCCCAGAGCTCGAACTTGTTGCCCTGACCGATCAGCACCACCTTCTTTTCCAGCTTGGCATAGGTGCGCAGCGGGCCCGATAGCAGGATACGACCATTGGCATCCACCTCGATATCGGTGGCATAACCGATCAGCTTACGCTGGATCTTGCGCACCACCTTGTTGAAACCGGGCAGCGCATTAATCTTGTCTTCGACGATTTCCCATTCATTGAGCGGATACAGCAACAGGCAGGGCTGGTCGGTGTCAATGGTTACCACCAGCTGACTATTAGAAATTTCGGCCAGACGCTCACGGTAACGCGCAGGCAATACCATCCTGCCCTTGGCATCTAGCGATAGATTTGAGGCCCCTCGGAATTTAAGCACTTATTCGCCTTTATTATCCACAAAATGACACTATTCCCCACCAATAGACACAGTATGGCCCAGAAACCCCACAAGTCAAGTAAAAATCGGCTTTCTGGAATAGAATTTCTTTAATGACAACAAGGACTTAGCGATTTGTTTTATGACGAACGGTTATGAGTATTAAAAAACAACCAGTAACCACACAAACTTAAAGTAAAATATTAAGAACTACTGATGTAACAGGGTTTTGAGGGTGGAATTAACCACGAAGGACACGAAGATCACGAAGGTAGATGATGTAAGTTGCTCGCCAATAGGCCTGTCAACTCTCTCGTATTGAGCAATCCGCCTTCTTCCCGGACTTGATGAGATTAACCACGAAGGACACGAAGTTCACGAAGATCAATCAAGCTGAGTGACTGAATTCAAGGCATTGCTACCTGTTAAGTTTCGAACGCACTCAATGGTTAATGAATGCCTCCATAACTTCGTGTTCTTCGTGTCCTTCGTGGTAAAAAAATAAAAAGAAGTCAGCCTGTAAGCCGGGTTCTGTCTAGGATAATCATTCATCTGGAGTCTTCGTCACCGAAGACCCTCAAGCGACCAACCCGAAAGCAACGCGGGCCGCGCCATCGCTTTCCTATTTGGTCTTGCTCCGAGTGGGGTTTACCCTGCCACTGCTGTTACCAGCAGCGCGGTGCGCTCTTACCGCACCATTTCACCCTTACCAGCCCGAAGACTGGCGGTATATTTTCTGCGGCACTTTCCGTGGGCTCACGCCCCCCAGGTGTTACCTGGCACCCTGCCCTGTGGAGCCCGGACTTTCCTCCAGTATCCAAAGATACCAGCGATTATCCGGCTGACTTGGCGCTATTTTAACCAATCAGCAGGCAACAAACTATAGCTGCCAGGCATGAACGCGCGGATCAGCTGTTGTCTTCAGCGTTGATCTGCAGGGCCCGCTGGTAGAGCTGGTTTTTCTTCAGGCCACTGATATCGACCGCCAGCGCCACCGCTTTTTTCAACGGCAGTTCCTGCAATAAGCGTCGCAATAACTGATCACTGTCGATCTGGGTCGTGGTTGCCTGCTGCTGCCGCGGCTGATGGATCATTACCACGAATTCACCTTTTTTCAGCAGCGGATCATGGGCCAGCTCCTGTCGGCACCGGGCGGCATCGCCACGGATAAAACGCTCATGCTGCTTGGTCAACTCTTTGGCCACGACCAGTTGCGCCTGCGGCATGATCTCACCTATCTGTTCCAGCAGGGCCTCGATTCGATGGGTCGATTCGAACAACACCTGGGTTCCGGCCAGTTGCAGCATGGCCTCGAGTCGCGTCCGGCGCTCGGCTTTCTTGTGTGGCAGAAAGCCATGAAAACTGAAATGATCGGTAGGCAGCCCCGCGGCACACAGCGCGGCTAGCAGGCTGCTGGCACCGGGCACCGGCACCACCTGGATACCGGCTTCGACCAGCGCCCGCACCAGCGGAAACCCGGGGTCGGATATCAGCGGAGTGCCGGCATCCGAGATCAGGGCGATATTCCGGCCCTGTTCGAGCTCCTGACGGATGCGCTGAATCCGCTCGCGTTCGTTATGCTCATGCAGGGAAATCATCGGTTTGTGCAATCCCAGGTGATGCAACAGGCCCTGGCTGTGGCGGGTGTCTTCGGCGGCGATCAGGTCGACCTCGCGCAGGGTATTGATCGCACGCAGGCTGATATCATCGAGGTTACCAATGGGGGTGGCGACGATAAAAAGTTTGCCTGACATTTGACGAGTTAACCATGTAAACTAAGCGCTTGATATCGCATTGTAACAGACCGGACATGTTCGAAATCGCTTACCACCACAGCCAGCAAAAGCCTGCTGATCATCCCTTTTATTTGCGCCAACTGAAACTGCTGTTGCTGCTAACAGCCACCCTGTTGATGTTTGGTTGCCAGACGCCCGGCCCGGGCCCGGAGCTGGATCAACCGGTTATCGGCAAGACTACCATCGAGGACCTGCTGACTGCCGAGTTATACGAGCAACAGCAGCAATGGGAACAGGCTGCCGGCATGTACCAGTATCTCGCCCAGAATACGGAGCAACCGGAACGCTCACGCTATCTGCAGAAGCTGGCCTTGATGCTGTACCAGATGCAGCGTTACGACGATGTGCAAAGCCTGTATGAGTCACTGGACGAAGGAGAACTGAGCGAACAGGACCAGGTTCATCGCCAGATTGTGCTGGCCGGAATCTCGTTCGAAAATGGTAAAACCTATCAAAGCCTTGGTAACCTGCCCGACCTGGAATCGATCAGCGACGATGACTACCGGGTGCTGGCATTGACCATCCGCTCCAAGGGCATCCTTGCCATTGGCAACCCGATGGAATCGGCCCAACTGCGCATGCAGATCAGCCAGTACATCGATGGTGAGGCCGAGATCCAGCAGAACCAGGAGTTTATCTGGGATGCTCTGAGCCGCATTTCTGAATCCAATGTCATCGACGCCCTGTATAAGAAGCAGGAACCGCAGATGCGCGGCTGGCTGGAACTGAACCTGATCGCCCGCCGCTCCAATATGTTACCGAGCAAGATGGAGCCGTGGATAGGGAAATGGTACGAGCTGTACCCGGAGCACGAGGCCGGGCTTTATTACAGCGAGAAACTATTAAGCGAAAGCCGCCTAATCCATATCGTGCCGACCCGCATCGCCCTGATGCTGCCATTTTCCGACAAGTTCAAAAACGTTGCGGAAGCGATCCAGAACGGTTTTCTGCATGCATATTACAACGATCCGGAGGTCAAGCCGGAGCTCGAGATCGTCAACGTCAGCGATGACCCACAAGAATTTTTAATCCAGTACAATCAGGCGATCCAGAACGGCGCTGACTTTATCGTCGGACCGCTGGATAAAAAACTGGTTAACGAGTTGCAACTGAGCGAATCATTGCAGGTGCCGACGCTGACCCTCAATTACGCCGATGATGCCAGCAT